>Ga0209001_1000052_pt1 | contig 25235 bp, 22 predicted proteins | sample Rifsed13ft2_FD_184006 | JGI IMG/M metagenome (GOLD analysis project Ga0209001, IMG submission 184006) | Soil microbial communities from Rifle, Colorado, USA - sediment 13ft 2 (SPAdes) (version 2) | ecosystem: Environmental > Terrestrial > Deep subsurface > Rock core/Sediment | place: Rifle...
CGATGACAAAGAAGGGTGTCATTGCGAGGAACCCTGAGCGAAGTCGAAGGGGACGAAGCAATCTAAAAAGAGAGATTGCTTCACTTCGTTCGCAATGACAAAAAGAGGGGCGCTACGCTTCGGCTCAGAATGACAATCTCTCATTTTCATTGTACTGACCAGTTAGCTTGCCAGCTATTTATTAAGATGTAAAAATTCAGGTAATTTCATAACTAAAATAAAATCAATAGGGAGGTCTATTACGGTGTTTACAAAAGAACTCTGGAAAGGAATAAACCCGATTTATAAATCCATACTTGTTCATCCATTCATAAAAGGACTCACCGATGGCTCACTCAGAAAAGAAAGCTTCAAATTTTACGTCGTCCAGGATGCTCTATATCTCGTAGAGTTTGCAAGAGCACTTAGTATTGCTGCTGCAAAGGCTCCGAAAGACGATTGGATAATCATGTTTAATGAACATTCTGCCGGAGCCTTAAGGGTTGAACGTGCTCTCCATGACAGTTTCTTTAGAGATTTTGGCATGAAAAAGAAGAATGTAATCAACACCCCTCTTGCCCCTACGAATCTTGCCTACACAAGCTATCTTCTTTCTGTGGCATATTCTTCCCCCTTTCACGAAGTTGTCGGTGTCCTTCTTCCCTGCTATTGGATTTACTGGGAAGTAGGGAAAGCACTTATTTCTAAAGGTTCGATAAATCCACTTTATCAGAGATGGATTGATACCTATGGAGGTGAAGAGTTCGCTGAGATTGTGAAAGCTGTTTTAAATCTCACCGATCAAATTTCGAAGAACATGGGGAAGAAAGAAAAAGAGGCAATGAAAAAACATTTCATTATTACAAGCCGCTACGAGTGGATGTTCTGGGATATGGGATTTAGGTGTGAGAGTTGGGCCGTGGGGTAGGAAATTACAGCTATTAGTCTTTTTAGTCATTGTTCGTTAGACGGTAGGCAGAAGACAATAGTAGGAGTTGCTTCTAGCTGCGACTCGGTCGCGCCAGGGATGGCGCTCCTACGATGAACCCGATATTAATATTATTTTATTGGTGTAAATTAGTGTTAATTAGTGGCTAAGTAGTTATTTTTGATATTTAGATACTTGATAAATTCCAGCTAATATCAGTATGCCCCCAACAATAATCCCGATGTCTAATCTCTTTCCCAATTGAAGCCAATCGAAAAAGAGCCCTAACACCGGTACTAGCATTACTGACACAGTGACAGTGGATGTATCAAGCTTCTTTAAAAGATAAAACCAGATTGTAAAGTCTATAGTTGAAGCAACTACGCCTGTAAATAGGATAATACTTGTAGATACCCATGTCCATTTTACATGCTCTAACCCTTCTGTTGGGAGCGCTAGCAAAGCAAGTCCGGCGGTTCCTATAAGTAACTGTATTCCGTTTACTAGATATGTGTCTTCATTCATCATAGTTTTTTTGACCCATATATTTGAGATAGCCCATGAAACCGATCCAATAAGAATTAAAAACTCACCAAAGAGAATCTCAGCATCCTGATTTACTATTGCATCCCATCCAAGGACAAAAAGGATTCCTAAAAAACCGCTAAGAACTCCTAACCACCTTGGAGCACTCAGCTTTTCTTTAAGATAAAAGTGTCCAAGAAGACAAGTCCAAATAGACATCGTGTAAAGAAGGACCGCTGTTTTTCCAGCAGTTACAAATTTCATTCCATATAGCATAAAGGCAAACATACCAGTGGTTTGAAACAATCCTACAATGATATAATTCAACCATTTCTCACCCTTTGGGAAAGAAAAACCTTTCATATACAAAAAAGGAATCATAGCCAAACCGCCGACTCCGCAACGGTAAGCTGCAAATGTCAAGGGTTCCATATACTGTAAACCGATTTTCATCAATACCCATGAGTAACCCCAAGTGAGAACTACGAAAAGCAACAAAAAGATGTTTAGTGCCACTTCGAGAAAACTCCTTTAATTAGATTCATCAGAATCCGCATTACAGCTTGACTTCATACTTTTAACAGACGGGGGGTCTTAAAAGCTAGAATCTAATATCTACCGAATACCTGTAGTGCCCGTTTCCCAAACGGGCTTTAATCTTTTTGCTTGGCACGTTCAGGGAACGTACCCTACAGTTCTTAATCATCCAAATTTCCACCAATTTATGGTAATGGATCAACCATATAGAATTAAGTTTTGTTATTCTTTTACTTACTTTTCTTTTACAAACTTAGTATGTCGTCCAGCCACCGTCTATAACTAGGCTAGATCCTGTAACATATCTTGACTCATCACTTGCTAGATAAAGAACCCCATAAGCTATATCAATAGGTTCTCCCCTCTTTCCCATGGGAACGATTTGAGCGGCCATTACATCTAGTTGTTTCTGAGCATCCGGGGGATTGCCGATAAAGTCCTCATTCATCTTCGTTTTAATAAAGCCAGGACAGATTGTATTTACCCGAATCCCTTCATTTACATGGTCTAATGCAAGACTTCTAGTAAACTGCATTACCGCTCCTTTTGACGTGCAATACGCAACAGTGTTCGGACAACCGATAAATCCAGCAACGGAAGAGTTATTAATGATAGAACCACCACCATTTTTTATCATAAGAGGGACCACATATTTACACATAAGAAACAAACCTTTTACATTGATGTCTATTGTCTTATCCCACGACTCAAGAGTGGTTGTTGTTACGGTTCCTGACTCGAGGACGCCTGCGTTATTAAACAGTATGTCAATCTTCTTAAATTTTTTAACAAAATCTTGTACTGTTTTTTTTACATCTACTTCCCTAGACACATCTCCGGGAAGAGCAATAATTTCACCACTCCCCTTAGCTTCCTTTATCACTTGATCCAGCTTTTCTTTTGTCCTTCCTGTGATCCCTACCTTAGCTCCTTCTTTGCAGAAAAGTAGAGCCGTAGCTTTTCCAATACCTTCTCCTCCTCCAGTGATTAGTGCTGTTTTTCCTTTGAGTCTCATTACTTTTTGCCTCCTTATATGATCTCGTACTCATAATGGGTATTATGCTAATTGATAACTCAACATCAAATTTGTTGACAGGAAGTTATCCAATTTTCGGAATAATCAATATGTTTAATATTCTTTTTTCCTACTCCTTTATCTTCACACCTTTTGCCTCTAAAATAGTTCCTTTTGCACGTTCAAGTCGCGCAAGGGCAATGTTATAATTCACAATTGCTTGTATCTGTGCAAATCTTGCATCTACAAGGTCCCTCTGAGCATCTAAGACGTTTCTTGTTGTTCCAATGCCAACGTTTAGTCTTTCTTGCTCATTTCTTAGTACCTCCTCAGCAAGCTCTACTGCAACTTTTGTGGCGTTTATACCCTTGATACTATTTTCTATCGCTCTTATAGCATTACTTACATCCAATTCAACGTCATCCCCAACCTTTTTAAAAGTTATAACGCTCCTATCGAGATCAGCTGAGGCTTTTACATAGTTTCCTTTGGCAGTCCAGTTAAAAATGGGAAAGCTTAGGATACCTAGAACCGCAAACGTCGGGAAGTCTGTCTCAGCCAGCTGTCTAAATGCATCTGAAGCTTCATCAAACTGGGGGGGGATTGGCTCAGGCTCATCTCCGAAGCTTAGGCGATCCGGATTCGCACTTCCACCCAAACCCTGAAGCTGAACCGATGCCTGAACAGACAAGCTAGGAAGCCTCTGGTTTGAATAAAACTTCTTCAAGGTTTCCTTACTTTCTATATCGAGCTTTGCCTGAGCTACCTCTGGTCTTTTTTCTAACGCCTCGTTAAATGTTTGGCTTTCATCGTATGTTTTAACAACTGTTGTTGGCTCATCAGTGGCGTCAATTTTTTGGGTAATGGATATTGCAAGAATATTCTTAAGGTTATCTTCTGCTGCTTTAAGTGCATTATCAGCTACTATTACACCCACCTCATTTCTTGCAACCTCTGATTTTGCCTCTGTAACTGCGACAGGAGGGAGCACACCAACCTCCACCTGAATCTCATTCCGTCTTTGCAGATCTTTTGAAAGATCGAGTATAGTGTTTGCCAACTCTAGATTCTTTTTCGCTGCAACAAGATTCCAATAAGCTGTTTCTACATTCAAAAAAACATCAGAAATCGTCGTTTCAAGCTCTTTTACACTAATTTCACTTGATATCTTTGCTACAGTTATAGGAGTTAGATTAACATCAAGCCCAAAGCCCTGAAGAAGATTCTGACCAATTGTAAAGCCAAGGTTTGTAGTCCAGCTAGGGGTTAAATCAACGATATCGGAGTCTGTTGTAGTTCTTGCTACGGAGAAATTAAAAAGGTTGTAAAAGGTACCGGTTGGCAGGTTTCCTGTTACACCGCTTTCAGCTAGAAATTCACCTTCGTTGATAGTACCACTAGGGATAAAGGTGCTTGCCGTGGGAAATTCGCCATCTGTATAGGAAGAACTAAGCCCTATTTGTGGGTCGAATATACCCTTCTGTGTCTCTATATCTCCAACTGAAATTTCTACAGTTTTTTTCACTATTTGTATATCTCTATTATTTTCAAGAGCAATTCTTATCGCATCTTGAAGAGAAAGATTAATGGTATCCTGAGTACCAATCAAAGACAGAAGTACTAAAAATATGCTTATTTTCATTATGAATCCCCCGGTAGAAATAAAATTTGTCTATGAATATCCTTGTAAGTTGTTATTTTGATTTCCAATTATAAGGTTAATTTTTATGCTGCATCAAGTTTAATTCACGTATAAGATTGCTTTAATTTTTACATAACCCTTTAACTTTCTGAAACTAAAAAATTAATTAAAAAGTCTCCATAATGTTACCTAATATTTCGATTGAAGGTTCTTGGAGAAACTCGTTAAAAGCTAATGTTGTTAAACATATATTTAGTAATACACGCATTGACCTTTACTTTTCTAGTCATGCAAACATGGGTGCACAATATTAAAAACAATTTAAGATATATAAAATCTTTGAATTATTTCTCTGGTTTTTCCTCCTCCGTCTTTGACATAAAATACAGAAGAAGGTAGAGTAAGTAAGTGATTACTTAATATTATAAGGCGATCAATAAATGTCAAGTGAACAGATTAAAATCAGTACTCGAGACAAGATTCTTGAGTCTGCAATTAGGCTTTTTGCTGAAAAGGGGTTCAGCGGTACTACTACAAGGGAGATTGCTGAAAAAGCAGGTGTAAACGAAGCATTGATTTTCCGTTATTTTTCTACAAAAAGGGATCTCTATAGTGCGATAATAGAGAGAAAGATTTCAGAAGAGCCGGGATTTGAATATCCGCTTGAGGCTTTTAAGGAGACTAGAGATGACTGGTTGATATTTAGGTCTATAGCTATAAGGATGTTTGATTGTGTAGAAAAGGACCCGAGCTTCATCAGGTTACTTCATTTCAGCGCACTCGAAGGGCACGAGTTATCAGATATGTTCTTTGATACCTATGTGCAATATCAAAGAATGCTGCTTTCTGATTACATTGAGAGGCGAATATCCGAAGGAGCATTTAAAAATGTGAATCCAGTTCTTGCAGCGCGGGCTTTTATAGGGATGGTTATAAATTACATACTAGTGCAAGAAATCTTTGGTGAGAAGAAAAGAAGAAAGATTAAAAGGGAAGAGGTAGCGGATACTTTCGTTAAAATCTTTCTAGAGGGGATAAAAAATAATTGATTTATTAACAAAGTATTTAGTTATAGAGAGAAATGTAGGGCTTGTTCCCCGAACGAGCTTTTAGGGTTACGGTTCCCTAAAATCCTCCCTCTTGGTCGCTACCTCAGATCCCGATGAAGGCATCGGCCCACACTTTGGGAGGATAGAATGCAGGCTGATACTTTTGATTTTTAGATGTCCCGTGGCTCCGCCACGGGGAGTTTCACTTGTTTGGTTAAAATCCTATTCATATTTTTTTGAGTTGTTGCGAAATCCCCCGCGTTGCTCCTTATCTTGATAAGTAGGATGATTTACAAATGGCCTAACTTATCGGCGTGTAATTAGCACCAACCTAAGTAGAATATATATTATCGGAATAGTTGATTTCCTAAAAGAATATAATATAAGGAATATCTTGTGAAATTTTCTGAGAAAAGCGCCATAGTTGATTTAGCTATAGACGTTGACGAAGAAGTGAGAGAGCCGGTTTACTCATTTCTTGAGGCTCTTGAGTTTATTGAAATGCTCTATCATCTACAAAACGCCGGAGAGGGCCTCTCGGAGTTAGAGGATGCTATTTTCCAAAAAATTGTAGAGACCCTAAGAAGAGGAACATCTTATGTATCTGGTGAAGAGAAGCTTGATCTTAGTAGAAAAGTAGACTCGATATCAAGAGGGATATACGATTTATGTTCTCTAACCCTAAAACATAAAGGAGATGACTATATTGACTTAATTATAGGGAAGATTCTCTCCTGGGATAAAAATAACCGTAGCTGCTACTCAGGAGCGGTTGGACTTATTAATAAATCATTTGACAATTTGATTGAGAGTTATGATAAAAAATTGGACTTTTTCCTGGAACAGCTTCCTGTCTCCGAACAGTATAAAGGTTTTTCCATTAAGAAAGGTGCACCTCTTATGAGATGTATTGATGTATTTTCACTTGCGGGAGAACTAAATATTCGACATAAACCTATCTGTGTGTTTTTTTCAGGTGGTGCTTCTCAAAACCTTTCCACTCTCTCAATGATGACTGTGTTTATCAATATGTATGTTTATAGGTTTAAACTCATCTCAAAGGGGATTGTAAGAAAATACCTTGAGGATTATTCAATTATAAAAGATCTTGACGATAGCACCGTTGCTAAGCTTTTACTCATATGGCTTCGAGGTCATGACCTAGGACATTTCTACGGGCTAGATTCTCTAGGAAAGAAGATGTCTGAGCTGGATAAGGCTTATTTGATCCTGCATGAGCTTAAATCTGATTTGATAGCACTTTATAATATGAGATACCTTGCTGATGATCTACTAAAAGATGATCTACTCATTAAAGCATACATTTTTGCAATTGCAGAGATGTTTAGATATATAAGGCGGGGTAGATTCTACAATTACCCCGATACCGCTTCTGCATTTCTCGCATACTGCTATTTTAGAGAAAGCGGATCAATTAGGTGTGATTCCAAAGGGAAAAAATTCACAGTAGATTTCGGCAAATTAGAAACTGATCTTAAAAAACTGACTGAAAAACTCCTTACGATATTTGCTGAAGGTGATGTAACTGAAGGATTGAAACTCTTAAATCGCTGGGGGGACATTAAGGAACTCGGACAGCACGGTTTCCCTAGTGAACTTAAAGTTCTAGGGGATCCTGATATACCTCATTATATTGATTTTAATTTTGTGACAAGGGATAGGATGCTCTCAGGCCTGGAACGTAGATAACTTGCGTGTAATTGGATCTCTATGCTGGCTATTTCACTAAATAAATGGATGACACTACTTTTTTTCTCACCGCCTCTCAAATAAGAAAATGAATAGACGGGACGTTCCTGTCCCGCACATGTTGCGGGGTTAGAAAACCCCGACTATCGGTATATGTGGATAGGCTGGACTTTCTAGTCCAGCAGCTGCTCCTCGCAGCATCTGTTTATACGCATATATCCTGCATGTTGCTGCAGGGTATTTCATTGTCAGAGTAATTTTTCCAGTCCAAAGCTCGGATTCGTGAGATGTTCCTCTTTACACCTGGGGCATCTGCCGGGTTTCTTTGGCTTATCTCTTTTATCGAAGATAAACCCGCAGTTTAAGCACTCCGAAGGTTTCATAATGAATCTATAACCCTTATTCAGAGCGGATTGCTTAACATGAGTGAGATGAGTTATCACCTCTTTCTCAGAAATCCTGAGTGCTTGTGATAACTCTCTTACCGTCCTCATACCCTCTAGGAGTTCATCAAAAATGGCTTGTCTAATAGTTTTAGAATAATAATACGGTTCTTTATCTTTCACTATTTTTTCCTTACTTTATCATCAAAAGTTAGACTAAGCTGTTTCGTTTTCTCTCCAAGGACTCTATGAGCCTCAGATTTCTTTTCATCATAAATATGAAACACTCGCCATTTCTTTTTTGTTAGAGTAGAAGCAATATGCCGACGGTGGCACCGAAACCAGAGGAGCTCGGCACACATCACAGCGGTAACCTTTTGTTTTGCTATCTTAATTAGTGATCTTAAACCCTCGTTGAAATCATTTGTTTTCAAATAATTTTCATACCCTCCCTTCCTAAACCCTCCAAGGCTTTCAATCCATATATACTGAATGCCGCTTTCTGGGAGTTTAATTTCAAGAGCCTCTTTATTGAATTGAGGGTTGCGTCTTGAACGGGGAAAATGCCGGATATCAGCGAGAACTCCTATGTTGTAGTATTTTAGTATCTTCACAAGCTCATCAAAACTTCGTGTTGAGTGCCCGATTGTAAAGATTTGCTTTTCACCCATATCGTTATTTTGATGCTCCACCATCAGCTATCTATTTACCATATAGCAACTTAGCAAAGTCTAAAGTGAGATTTCACTTAAGAAAAGTAAGTTGATTCTATTCGGTCTGCCATTTCCAGGATTCAATCTATCCTAGTAGAACGATAATTGTAGGGTTAGAGAATTGGAGGGCAATGAAACAGTCATGTGTATAGATAACGATTAGCTATGTTTGCCAGATGGTATTGATGCTTGACGATGGTTCTAAAACTCAGCTAAACTTTGTATCTCTTTCAAGCGTATGACTGAAATGCCGACGTAGCTCAGTGGTAGAGCAGCGCACTCGTAATGCGCAGGTCAAGGGTTCAAGTCCCTTCGTCGGCTTAATGATTTCAATAAGTTGCGAAGTACTAGAGTAAATTGGTTTTCTCATGGCTACGGTTCTGAGTAAAATTCGCTAAAATTTGCACGGCTTCTTGGATACTGGTTTCAGGATGACTGTATCTTTCCGTTACCTTAACGCTTGAATGCCCTAGTAGTTTTGTTACTGCATGAAGTGGTATCCCTGACTCTACAAGTTTTGTAGCTGTGGTATGTCTCAGGTCATGAAACCTGAGTTTTTCTATACCTGCTTTCTTGCAAGCGGTCTTGAATGAGCGTTTAAGCCAAGTTAAATGACTACCGAGTCCCTTAGGACTTGGAAACACGAATTCACTTCCTCCAGACCGAATCTTACACTCTAAAAGTATTCTTCTTACAACTGGGTTAATTGGAATCTTTCTAGTTTTCTTACTTTTAGTATTAGTTTGGGGTAGGTTGATCAGGTTGTTTTCAAGGTCTATCCATTCCCACTTAAGTGATAGTATCTCAGCTTGATGCATACCGGTATTCAAAGCGATAAGGATAATGTCTTGAAGATACTTAGGGCTTGCTTCAAGTAACCTATGTTCTTCTTCAGGGGTAAGGATTCGCTCTACTAGGTTTTGGACTTCGAGAGCTCCTGATCGAGAAACAGGATTGTCTCCAAAAAACTTATGCCACTTACTGGCTAGGTTAAATAGGTGTTTTATGACGGCTAATTCTCGGTTAACGGTAGCAGGTTTAGCACCTTCGTTAAATCTACGTCTCTTATAAGTGTCACTGTCCTCAGGGGTAATTTCACTAAGCTTTTTATTGCCAAAGAGTAGCGAAAAATGTTTTAAGGCTTGTCTCGTTCTTCTAGCTGAACGGTTCTGTTTCACATCTTTTATATAAGTTAGATATTCTCTTGAGAACTCAGCCGATGTTGGTATTTTACCCCTATCATGTCCAATTGTCCTAGCCTTACCTGACGCCTTCTTTCTCCAAGCCTTGCCTGTGCAACGGTCTTTGTTACCTCTCCTACCTTTCCTATGGACTCCCATTTCTCTTTACCGTTTACCATAAAGCGTATATACCAGTAGGCGGTCTTTACGCCATCCTGACTCTTTATCCAACGCTTAAATGCTCCCATGATTATTTACCCTGAGATAAGCTCAGGGTTTACCCCTTAAGTTGGTTTACCTTTAGGTAGGGAAGGCTCTTTAATCTCATATCCTTCCCTTTTCATTACTTCATGAATCCATCCCCTGATTAGCTCTGCAACTGTAAGGTAATTCCTTTTTGCATACTCTTTAACAAACTTATCCTCTTCAGGGTGAAGATATATGTGAATCATTTTTGGTCTAAATCTTTTTTGATTTATGATTATATATTATATAATCATAATAAAGATTTGTCAACACCTGACCTAAGACTTTATTTTTCTTTGATGCTTACTTTTCCATTAAAAGTGTGCTATAAATATGTCAAGGGGTCTAGGGAGTAGGATATATAGCTTAGATGGAGGTGATTAAGTAATGGCTAAAAAACAAGAGAAGGTAAGATGTGCAGGTAATAACAAAGGAGGCGAAAGATGTAAGAGACTTGCTTCAGCAGGGTCTAAGTATTGTGCGTCTCATAAGAGGAAATAAGGAAGTGCCCTAGAATCCATTCTCTAGAGACACACTTGGCACACTCATAAGTTGTGTATATTACGTAGATGGAACCCTATACCCCCCATTTTATTTATTTAAATACTGTTCAGAAAAGTTTTGTTGATAAGTTTTCTCTCTTACGTTCCCCACAATCCTTTCCCTTGCTCCCTAGCTTCTCTCTGTAGCTTCAAAAACAAGTATTGAAACTTAACATTAGGTGGTATCGTCATAACCTGAGCGTAGACCTCCCGAACAAGTAAAGTTTTAAGCATAGTTTCATCAGAAAGGTAGACATAAGCAAGAAGACGACCATATTTGTCTCTAGGCTGAGTAACTAATTCAAGCTTTACAGTTGTTCCTGGCTTGAGATATGACTTGGTAAAGTTTGCCGCTTTCTTTCCAAGTGAAACTATGGTTTCTAAATCTTGTCCGCTTCTTCCTGCATCCATTATAGCTTTTGGATTCCTCTCGATTTCAGGGGTATCAATACCGATTAACCTCACTTTTTCATCTTTACCATCGGGGAGTCTGCAATGAAAAGTATCACCGTCCACTACTCGGATTACAGAACATTTAATAAATTCATCCTCTGCAACTTCAACTTGTTCGTGCAGTAAAGTATCTAGATGACTAGTAATGTGATGGCTCCTAGAGTAGAGATACACACTAAGAAGGACTAGAGCTATTAATAGCCACTTCCATTTGAATAGATAGGGTCTATAGAATTTACGCATAGCTCCTACTGTTTTACTTGGTTCTTTCACATTATTTCCATCGAAATGGGTAGTTGGAAAGAATATTCTTGTTAACACTAGAATGTATTTTGTGATATACGTAGATTGTGCATAAAATGGGATATATAGTTTATAGACAAATGAGATAAATAGCTTATGCATTCAACTGGTTTAAATCTTGTCCGAAATAAACTAAGAAAGGAGATATGAGGCTATGAATAACATTAAATATTGTGGAATTATGGATAAAGTTATACAACGACGGCGAGATGATTCTCACTGAGAAATAGTTCAATTTTTTAGTAAATAAAGGAGCCCTGCTGTGTTATAATGTTACATCAAGGAGTAATTCCTAAATATGTTTTGAGCAGGTTAGTAATATGCAACCGAAGTCGAACCAGGCTGTCTTATTAATTGCTGACATTAGTGGGTACACTAAATTTCTACGGCTTCACAGGCTCAATACCGCACATGCACAGCTGGTCATTACCGAGCTTCTGGAGTCGATTATAGATGCTACGATGCCTCCCCTTAAAGTCTCTAAGGTCGAAGGAGACGCAGTGCTTTTTTACGCAATGGACATAGAAAATGCTCTCGCTCAAAGCCAGCTTGCCAAAGCGGCAAGTGCTCAATTAATTTCTCTTTTCCGGGCTTTTTATCAAAAGGTAAATGAGCTCAGTGCCCTAAACCTATGCTTTTGTGATGCCTGTCGCAATGTATATAGCCTACGAATGAAATTAATCATGCATATAGGAGAGGTATTCATTCATAGGGTAAAAACCTTTGAAGAAATATCAGGGACAGACGTTATTTTGACACATAGATTGTTAAAAAACTCTGTCCCTTCGAACGAATACGTATTAATGACTGCCGAGGCTTATTCAAGGGTAGGGGAATTTCATCAGTTGAAACCCGAGATGCGAAAAGAGAACTGTGAAGGGATCGGAAAGGTAGATGTTGTAGTGTTTTATCCTACCGCAGACCTTATCGGGATTCCTGACATTCAGGCAAGGTTCAAGAGTCCCTCAGTATTTAGCAAGCTACACCAAATTGAGCGGATAGCCATGAATGGGTTTCTTCTTCTTACAGGCTTGAAGAAGCTACCGAAATTCCATAATTTACCGGTGTAAAAAGATATTTACCTGCTTTCTTTCTTAATTTCCTCTTCCCTTAACACCCTTCTTAAGACCTTTCCTACATTGCTTTTTGGAAGAGAGTTTCTAAATTCGACTACTTTTGGAACTTTAAATGGGGCTAGTCTTTCTTTACAAAAACTGATAATCTCATTTAATTCTTTCACTTTATTTCCATAGAAAGGTTTATATTGACATAAGCAGTTACTATATGCTATTACTAATTCATCAATAAAATGGCATCAGAAAAAGGTCTATACATAACCGATATTATTCCATTTGAGCAACGCACTAAAATTGAGCGTCCTCTCTTTTCTTTCTAGTGAGAACACCAGCAGGATTTCCCTCAGCAGGCGAGTACTATATTGACAAGTCTTTAGATTTAAATGAATTTTTAATCATGCCCCGCTTCGTAAGATTTCTTATTAAATAGATTTGCCTATCTTGAATCCTATCCAAATACCAATAAAACCGCCAATCACACTTAATATCACCGATGATAACGAAAAAAAGCTCGCTCCCCATAGTGTTGGTAGAAAACCCCCAATTGTAGATCCTATAAACAACCCAATCCATATTAAAGATTTTGAATTCATATTTTTATTAAACCCATTTTATGGATGAAACTTTCCTTATGCCATTATCTCACCAAGTCTAATCCCTTGTCAAGCAAAGTTGTCTCCACAACTGCCCATTCCCATAAAAAGAAAGAGTTCCTTGTCTCTGCCTCTAGCCTGAAATACAATGATTCCTATACCTCTTCTATCAATTGTACAAACTTGCCCCAGAAGGGCCTTCTTCTTTTTTTCTTTTGCATTCTTTTTCCTTTCCTCTCCGTTATGTAACCCAAGCCAATCCCTCAAGCCTTCTATCCGCCAAGTAATACTCTTCCCTATATGCTAATCCTCTTGAAGCTTCGATATAAACTTCTTTCCACTGCTAATAAGCCTTCCCGCGCTCGTTGCAAGTAGTCTCGTGAATATTGTTCTTCTGGAAAAGCGGTACCCTGTGAATAGAATATTTCTGTGTTATAAATGGTTCGAGCTATTTAACGGAAAGGCACAAATTTATAAAATCCCATAAATTATTTTGCCTCTGGAAGGGCAAACAATTGAAATGTAATTTTTGTTCGACTAGAACATTCAACAAAACTTAAACGATTTTATTTGTATTATTGTTGAAAGTGATCAAAATTCTACAGCTTCCTGAATACCGGTCTTTCTATGCTCTTGCATTGTTAAGGTCTTAGCTACGGTTCTACCCTCTTGTCGTGAAAAAGCTGAATACCGTTGAATAAATTGCTTTAATTAACTTTGTTGATTATCTGTTAAGTATCCTTGCGGCTGATTAAATAGAATTTTGCCAAGTGCTTGTTTGCCAATTTACTCAAATAATCTTCCCTCAAGAGTTCCTAGAATATTTGACTAGGACTCGTTAATATTTAACTTAACCTAAGATATTCATAAAAATAATGAATGAGAATGAGTGAATCTTTAATAGAAAAGGCTCAGAAGCTTCTAGAAGCGCTTAAACTTGGCTTAGTAGAGCAACCTGAAGTTAAAGTAGGTATAACCCCTCACGAAGTTGTCTTTACGGAAAATAAACTCAGGCTTCTACATTATATACCTCTAGCTGAAAAGGTATTCCCTATTCCCCTTGTTATGATTTTTGCGCTTGTAAATCGTCCTTACATACTGGATTTGCAACCTGGAAGAAGTGTTGTTGAAGTACTCCTAAGAGGTGGGATAGACGTATATATGATAGATTGGGGAATCCCGGGTGGCGAAGATAAACATCAGAATCTAGATTTTTATATAAACAAGTACATACGCAAGGTAGTGAATAAAGTAAAGAAAATCTCAGGGTCAGATAAAATAAGTATACTTGGCTACTGTATGGGTGGAACAATGTCAGTGATGTACACAGCACTTCATCCTGAAGATGTAAAAAACCTAGTCGTTATGACTACGGGTATTGATTTTAAAGCTTCGAAGAACGGGTTATTAAATCTCTGGGGAGACAAATCATACTTTAATGTTGATAAATTTGTGGAGGCCTATGGAAATGTCCCTGCTGAATTTCTCCAGTCAGTTTTTCTTTTTATGAAGCCAATTGAGAACCTTGTCACAAAGTATGTCACTTTTTACGAAAGATTAGACGATAAAAAACTAGTTGAAAATTTCCTCGCTATGGAAAAGTGGCTAAATGATAATATTCCAGTTGCAGGTGAGGTTTTTAGAGAGTTCATAAAGTATTGTTATCAAGAAAACCTGCTTGTACAAAACAAACTTAAAATAAAAGGAAGGGTAGTTGATCTAAGAAAAATAAAATGCCCGGTGTTAAATCTTATAGCTGAGAAGGACCATCTTGTACCTCCTGCTACGAGCATAGTTTTAGAGAATCTAATATCTAGCAAGGATAAAGAAACAATAGTCTTTCCGACTGGGCACATTGGGCTTTCAGTAAGTAGCAAGTCTTTGAAGGAACTCTGGCCAAAGGTTGCAAGGTGGCTTGCTAAAAGATCAAATTAGAAAGGTATGCCTGCTATAAAATACTCTATTATTTAGGGTAGGACGATGAACGTATTCCAACTTTTATAGTAAGAAATTGGAATCTCAGGGAAAATAGAAAAGTGAAAGAACCATTTAAATTAAGGGTTTGACGCTATATGCGAGCGTTAGCTTATTAGGTTCAGGCTTTATTTTTTTGATCTTATTCTTCCCGTTCAAATAAACCAATTTGGATTCATGCCTTTTTACCTCGTTTTCGTTATACGAAGCAAAGCTGGCGATGATTACTGTGTCTCCCTCTCTTGCAAGATGGGCTGCGGCTCCATTTGTGCAGATGACACCTGAGCCAGGCCTGCCTTCTATAACGTAGGTAAAAAATCTCTGTCCATTTGTCATGTTAAAAATATGCACTTGCTCGTAAGGGACTAATTCGGCGGCATCCATCAGGTCTTTATCAATTGTGATGCTTCCTTCATAGTCAAGATTAGCTTCTGTAACGGTTGCCCTATGAATTTTTGATTTAAGAAGCACCCTATCCATTTCCATCTCCTCCTTAAAGTCTGATGTTGTCAATAAGCCTTGTCCCCTTGATCCTCACGGCTACCGCTAGCAAGTCTCCTCTACCGGCTAGTTCTTTGCTCTCAAGGGTCTCGGGATCGCAGATTTCTAGATAGTCAATGTCGTTGATTCCTGTCTCCTCTAATATTTTCTTGCCAAATTCAACCATGAGATTCGTGTTTCTGCAACCCATGTCAAACTTTCTCTTTATTTCACGAAGTGCTTTAGAAACTTGAGATGCACTATTTCTTTCATTCATCAAGAGATATACGTTTCTTGAACTGAGTGCGAGTCCGTCTTTTTCTCTGACAATGGGATATCCTATAACTTCTACCTCTAGGTTTAAATCCTTAACCATTCTCTGAATGATTTTTAATTGCTGATAATCCTTTTCTCCAAAAAGCGCAACCTGAGGTTTCACAATATTGAATAACTTAAGGACAACGGTTGCCACACCCCTAAAATGTCCTGGACGAAAGTGCCCACAAAGGTGTTCTTGAAGATCTTTTACTTCAACATACGTTTGAAATCCCTCGGGGTATATTTCTTCTAGGTTAGGAGCAAAGACAATGTCCACGCCGAGGTCTTCGATCTTACTTAAATCACCTTCTAAATCCCTTGGGTACTTTGTGAAGTCCTCGCTGAGCCCAAACTGAGTGGGGTTTACAAAAATGCTTACTACGAGGACATCCCCTCTGTTCCTTCCCTCATTGATAAGATTGATATGCCCTTCGTGAAGTGCCCCCATAGTAGGAACAAGAGAGATTCTCTTCCCAGTTCTTATCACCCCATTTACTAAGCCTTGCATCTCTCTTATGCTGCTTATTATCCTCACGTGGTTTTCCTCAGTTATATGAATGGTCAACGTCTGGGAATACACCCTCTCTTACTTCATCAACAAAATCCCTTACGGCTTTTGTCATAATCTCTCTTAGATTTACATACCTTTTTACGAATCTAGGAATAGGGTCTGGTGAGAGTCCTACTAAATCGTTTATAACAAGCACCTGTCCGTCACAAAACGGACCTGCTCCTATTCCGATAGTTGGAATATTGATAGATTCGGTTATTTTTTTGGCGAGTTCTTTTGGGATGCTTTCTAATACAATTGAGAACGCTCCCGCCTCTTCGGTAGACTTAGCAAGCTCAAGAAGCCTTTTGGCTTCCTGAATTTCGCGTCCTTGAATCTTGTAACCCCCAGTTATGTGTATTGACTGAGGGCAGAGCCCAATATGCCCCATTACAGGAATACCAGCCTTTTGGATAGCGTAGATTGTATCAAGATAATTCTCGTTTGTTTCAAGTTTAATAGATTCCGCCCCCCCCTCCTTGATAAATCTTCCGGCATTTCTTATGGCATCCTCTTTTGAAGCTTGATAAGACATAAAGGGCATGTCTCCGCAGAGGTGGGCATGCTCTATACCTTTTGAGACGATTTTTGTGTGGTAAATCATTTCGTCCATTGTTACGGGAAGGGTGTTCGGAAGACCTTGAATTACGTTTCCTAAGGAATCACCAACAAGGACAATATCTACCCCGGCTTCGTCAATTATATTCGCCGTGGCAGAATCGTAGGCTGTAACCATAACGATTTTTTCTCCACGCCTCTTCATATCGCAAAGCTCGGGGACTGTGACCTTTTTCATTTTTCTTCTTTTGTAGCCACTAAGACACCAAGACTCGAAGTTTTTTCTCAAGGAATTGGGAATTAGGCATTGGTAGCTGGACAGTTCCAAATTCCCAATCCCGAATTCCTGATTCCCAATTCTATCTCATGGCAAGTTTTTATAAAATAAAAAAACCAGCTTGTCGGGCTTAAGCCCTAGCTGGTTTTTTTATTTCTTGTTTAGGTACGGCACAAGTTCCGTCCTATTTATATTCTTATTCAAGCTTCCTCCGTCTCGGTCCTCTAGAGGATCCAAGCGGTGTCCATAATATTAGACTAAACGCAATTGCGAAAGAACTAAATTTAGGATAAAGGAAGTTAATCGGGAAGTCAAATTTATTGCTAGCTAAACAACCTTCCATAATCCGATTATTCATTACATCATGGACTTTGGACTCGGGATCTGTATGGAACGGAGGGTTGATTATAAAAGAACAGATTCATATTCTTGGTTAGCCTAACAGTATAGCCTGGTAGGCGTAATAGCCAACGAGCAAGCCCGCCCCGAGCTGCGTCGAGGGGACTCGTTGCCTGTGCCCATGAAGTACGTACTTTATCTGAAACTCTTTTATGAGCCCTGTATCCACTCTTCTCCGCCTTCCCAGACCTCTTTTTTCCAGATAGGGATGCTTTGCTTAAGTTTCTCAATTATGTATCTTGAAGCTTGGTAGGCTTCCTTTCGATGTGGTGCAGAGACAGCAATTAAGACACTGGCTTCGCCGAGGTTAAGTTTTCCTAGTCGGTGGACGATCGCAAGCCTTCTAATATTCCAACTTTCTTTTATAACTTTGGCTATTTTTCTAAACTCCTTTAGTGCCATTTCTTTGTAAGCTTCATATTCAAGATATTTAATCTCTCTTCCTCTTGAAGTTTTCCTTACTGTACCAATAAAAACCACTAAAGCTCCTGCTTCAGCATCGAATACCTTTCTTATTACTTCTTCAATCTTGATTTTTTGCGATGTTATTTTGAAGAAATCTGTATCTCTAGTCCTTCTCACTTCTTTCTTCTTCGAGGGAGACGGTTCTTTTGAAGAGCGAATTGTGGTTCGTGATTTGTGACTCGTGACTCGATCCACGATACCCTAGTCACGAACAACTAACTTACTCCTGTATTACCTTTCCTATATATCCTGTTCTTCGAAGACTTGCGGCTATTTTTTCGGCTTTACTTTTATCTGAGAACTGCCCTATCTTTACCCTATAGAAGGTATAATCGCCGAAATCAACGGTTTCGATTCTAACGTCGCTATGCTTACTGTCTAGAACCTCTTTTAAATAGTAAGCGTTTTGCTGATCTGTAAATGAGGCAACTTGGACTGAGTATTTAGCCTCAAAGTAATTTGAGGTTTCTCTTGGCGCTGAAAGTACCTCGACCTTAACCTTTGCCGTTCCCTCCCCAATCATGCCTATTGCTTTGGCTGGAGCATACGAAAGGTCAATAATACGCCCCTTTTTAAACGGACCACGGTCATTAATTCTAACAATAACATCTTGTCCATTGTCCAAATTGGTAACCCTTACCATTGTCCCTATTGGAAGGGTTTTATGGGCGGCTGTATAATCATACTTACTGAAGCGTTCACCACTTGCAGTTTTGTTACCATGTTCTTGATCCCCATACCAAGAAGCAATACCTATTTGAGTGTTACCATCAGTTTGGTAACCTTCGACACCTTTTCTAGTGATTGACGCACATGAAAAAAGTAACGGAAGAGCTAATATTAGTAACCATACCCCTCTCTTCATAGCGTCTCGCATTTTAACATATTAAATATGGGATATAAAGAACCTTTTTTAGAAGGTAGTAGAAACGTATTTTGTCAATCTCGAACCCTGTCCTTATCAACATTGTCGTAGTTAGGAATTTGTCATCTCGAGCGCACGCGAGTGATCTAGATTTCTCAGCGGAGGTTACACTGAGCACTTCGGGTTCCTCAGTACAAGCTCCGCGAACGTGATCGAAATGATATAAGGTAGGCCAACAGTATTATTAGCTGGTGATCAGGTTACGAGCAAGGATCGTAAGTTGCCCGAGGTGGGCGATTATGGTGTCACGAGCAAGTCTGCCCCGAGTTGCGCCGAGGGGACTCGTAGCCCATTAATAAGTTGATAAATTTTACCTTGTTAATACCTCGATAGGCAGGGTTTCTAACCCTGCCAGCCGAGACAAGCCTGTCCTGAGTTTAACGAAGGAAATGTCTCGGCTATCGTCGTTTTATGCAGTGGTTAGCCCGCCAGTCCCTTCGACTGCGCTCAGGACAGGCTTGCTGGTGGTTATACAGCCAACGAGCAAGACTCGTTGGCTACCCGTTGGAGGCATTCGTAATTTATTAGGAATTGGGACTAAGGTTACTTCTTGAGATTATCGAAGATTAGAATAAAATTACTAAAATTGCTCAATTAGTTTTGGGAGACAACAAGAATGCAAATTCTTGCAGAAGAGTTTTCGCTTATAAAGAGACTTCCTCCATATGTGTTTGCTATAGTCAATGAATTAAAGATGAAGGCAAGGGCGAGGGGAGAGGATATTATAGACCTTGGAATGGGTAATCCAGACCAACCAACACCAAAGCATATTGTAGATAAATTGATAGAGGCCTCTCAAAACCCTAGAAACCACAGATACTCCGCTTCTCGCGGTATACCAAGACTTAGATCTGCTATTTGTGATTGGTATAAAAGGAACTATAGCGTCGAATTAAATCCCGAAACTGAGGCTATTGTCACTATTGGTTCGAAGGAGGGCATATCTCATCTTATGCTCTCGATACTTGCTCCAGGCGATGTAGTTGTGGTTCCTGATCCAACTTATCCGATTCACAGTTACTCGGTTATTATCGCAAGGGGGGATGTGAAAAGCGTGCCCCTTACGAAGGACATAAATTTTATTGAGGCAATGGAAAAGGCAGTCAAGGAGATATGGCCTAAGCCAAAGGTTTTAATGATTTCTTTTCCACACAATCCCACAACAAGCGTTGTTGACTTACATTTCTTCAAAGAGGTAGTTGACTTTGCTAGGGAATTCGGACTAATCGTTGTACATGATTTTGCTTATGCAGATCTATGCTTCGATGGATATAAAGCGCCTAGCTTTCTACAGGTGCCCGGTGCCAAAGAAATCGGAGTTGAAATTTTCTCGCTTTCTAAGAGTTACAGCATGCCAGGATGGCGTGTTGGGTTTATGGTTGGAAACCCAAAGATAATAAATGCTCTTGGCAGGATTAAAAGTTATCTAGACTACGGAATATTTCAACCTATTCAAATAGCGTCGATTTCGGCTCTGAACGGTCCTCAAGAATACGTTGACGAAATAAGAGAAAGATACAGTTCTAGGAGAGATAGACTTGTTGAGGGGCTAGGACGAGCAGGCTGGGAGATTCCAAAGCCTATGGGAACGATGTTTGTTTGGGCTGAAATCCCTGAGAGATTAAAACAAATGGGATCGCTTGAATTCTCAAAATTACTTATTGAAAAAGCGAAGGTTGCAGTTTCGCCCGGAATAGGATTTGGAAATTATGGCGAAGGATATGTTAGGTTTGCGCTTGTCGAAAACGAAAAAAGGATAATGCAGGCTGTGAGAGGTATTAGGAAGGTTTTGAATTCTTATTAATAACTGAAGTTATAAAATATATCTGCTCCGCTTTGATACCCACTTATCTCACTTTCTAAGGTTAGGAAATTAAACAGTTTATACTCAACATGAACTTGATCTATTACATCTGGTGAAGTTGAGGCGGATTGTATAACTGTTTGGGTAAAAGGTGAACTGCGTTGGTATGCTATGTATAGTTTATCGGTAAAGTATTTGCCTACTTCGATTTCCGTACCTTTAAAACCCCCTTCTCCACTTGCTATACTGATTATATCTAGTCCGAATTGTTCTCCGATTATACCCTTGAGCTGGCCTGCCGCCATAAGGGCTACTGCTTGTGTGGCTTTTTGCTCTAGGGAGACCCTTTCACCTACACCGAGTTTCTCTGAGGATGTTCCAAATAGTAGGTAGGAGAAGATCTCTGTTTGGTCCATCGGTGGCTCACTAGAAAGTTCTATTTTAGGTTTTTCAGCAGTACCACTTACACTTACAAATATATTTACATTTGATACCTTATATAAGGCCGTCACATCTAGAAATGGATTAATCTCAGGGGTTCCTCGAAAGCTCACCTCACCCCGTTGGATTTTAAAGAGTTTTCCGAAAAACTCGTATGTTCCTCTAACTGTAGTGATGTTGCCTGTTATGATTAATGGTTTAGTATATTTTTTTGTGACTCCAATCTTTCCTTTTATTTCAATGTTTGCTCCTTTACCCTTAACCCATGCGTTTCCTGGTAAAGTGACCTTTAAATCCATTGCTACGTTGTCCCTGTAATAGTCTGTTTGTTTAGTTTCGCTGATTGCAAATTCCTCTTCTTGTTCATCAACAAATTTTATATCCTCTACTTTCTTTGTAGGTAAATCTGGAATTTTAATACGTGCGTTTCTTACTTTCGTATCACCACTTATATGGATTTTGCCATCGCTCCCTTCGATCTTTACATCTCCATCTATTCTTGCTGTAATTCCCTTGGGCATAATCTGCAAATTATCCATTTTACCGTTTATTGTGTAAGATAGCTTATTGAAATTTATTTCTCCTTGAAATGTTCCCTTACCTCCATCAGTTTGAATCTCTAGTGTTTTAAGAAATCCCTTTTCTCCTTCCATCTCAAAAATTCCGTTTGTAATTTTAATATCGTCCCTTAGCGAATGGATTCTTAAGAGGACATCTTGGAGTTTCGCTTGCCCCTTAACGTTAGGGCTACTCACCTTTCCGTATGCCCTGAAATCAAGAACAGCTAGCCCTTGAATGTTTTTAATTTCTTCATTCAACTTTACGAGTGGGCTCAAGTCCACACCGTTTGATTTCATTGTTATATCGAAATATGCTTGATTTAGATTTTCACCGATTTTTTTGAAATCTAGATCTATATCAACATTACCCCTTGCAAATAGAATTTCTCTCCCATTATCCTCAATATTAAGATTAAGATTTAGTTTCTTATTTAAGTAAGACGTACTTAAGCCAATCTTATCGCTTTTAAACTGCTTAAAGACAAGGTCTTTAGCGCTAATCTTAGCCATTATGTTTGGCTTTTCTATAGTACCCTCTAAGCTAATGTTTACTGAAACGACTCCCTTTAACTCTTTAGCTTCGCTGTTTAAATTTGCCAGTGAGTTGAGATCCAAGCCATCTGAGTTTATTGTTAAATCAAGGACTGCTTTTTCTATATTTTCACCTATCTTTTTTAAATTAAGGTCAACATTGGCTCCACCGTTGGCGGAGAGGATTTCTCTCGCGTTTTCTGAAGCAATAAAATTAAGACTGAGATTCTTATTTGAGTAGGAGAGGGTTAAGTTAGAATTATCGCTTCTAAGTCCCTTAAACCCTAGATCTTTCGCGCCGATGTTAGCATTTATAATTGGCTTTTCTAAAGTACCTTGAAGGCTGATATTTCCTGAGGTAATTCCCTCTATCGAAGGTTTAAGCTCTAGAATTTCAGAAATATCGTTAAGGCTTACCTTCTTTAGTTCTAAGCTTGCATTCATATTTCCGTCAAAAACTACATCAGCATTACCGAGAATGAAATTATTATTATGATAAAAATTCAGTGATTTAATAATTAGTTGGCTTGGAAGGAGTTTTATATCTATGGTGTCCTTATTCTCAATCACACTATTTTTAAAACTAAGCCTTATCTTTTCGATTTCGAGATTCTTTTCTTCACTTGTAAGGTCTACTAGTTTTAGCTTGATTTCGTAGTATCTTTGGGCGCTTTCAGTAATTGAAAAGTTCCCTCTTAGTCCCTTGCCTTCTGTTCTTGCCTGGATATCAACACCTTTAACCACTTTGTCTCGAAATTTGAGCTCTTTCAGATTTCCCTTTAACTGAAGTTTTGGGCTCGTGAGATTGACCACAGTATCTCCGCTAAGATTAATTGATTTGACCTCGACGCCCTTATACCAGAAATCCGAAACTGTGGCTGAGAAGGTAACTTGAGGATTCTTAATCTCTCCCTGAACTCTTCCATCTGATTTTAGAGATCCCTTAAGATCAACCTCTGGTAGAAATTTTGACAAGAGGCTTAGATCCTTAACCTCTGCTTCATAGCTAAAATCCATCCTCTTTTCCGCTTCTTTTCCCTGTGCTTTGAGTTTAAAGGAGTCAGAGTTGAGAGAAAGAGATTTTATTGTGAGTATATTCTCCCTATATGAGGCATCAATCTGTCCGCCTGTTAGATTTATGCCAAAACCGCTTGATTGAAGGATCTCTCCCTGCACGCTAGCTATCAAGTTATCTAATAAGTCACCACTTAGAGGCACAGAACCCTTGATGTTTAGATTGGAGTTTATATCGCTTGTGTACTTCTCATCGCCCAAGATCAAGGCTAAATTGACCTTGCTTAGATTTGAAATTACATCAAGTTTCACATTTGATTTTGAGCCCTCTACTAACCCCTTTAAATCAAATTTGCCTGCCTTATCTCCCTTTAGCTGGAAATCATCTATGTTTACCTTAGCTTGTAGGTCCTCTATTTCATTCCACCTACCGCTAGCATCGAAATTTGCATTGATTCTTGCACTAAGATCGGTATCTACGATCTTAGTCTCCTTTTTTTTCTCAAAAAGGGTTAAGATTTCTGAAGTTTCTATATCTTTTAGTGTTATTTTAAAATCAAAATTGTTTGAACCCTCTTTACTAAGTATTCCATCTAGTTTGGCATTGCCGTTGAAAGACGTTTCTCCAAACTCTGTTTTAATTACTCCCTTTTGTATTTCTAACTTAGTACCAGCCATTTTAATCTTTTCAATCGAACCTTGAACCTTTTTCCCCATGATTTGCGAGTCGAGCAGCTTAAGCTTAACATCAGCTTGTATGTCGTTTAGAGTTTTATACTGTCCCTTGGCATCTTCTACTTCTAGATTTAGAACACCTTTATTGATATCAAGACCGTATGCAGCGGCTTTGAACTTGAATCTAGGCTCGATGAAATCATCAAGCTCCCCGTCAAATTTGATCTTTATTCCATTTAAATCACCCTCTAATTCTTTTATCTGCGTTTTATCATCAGTATAAATGACATTTGTTGAAAGCCCTTTTATATAGAATAGGTTTTGATTTATGGATAAATCTCCTTCTTTCAGATCAACATCAATCTTATCGGTTAAACCTAGCATCTTTAGCGAGAAATCCATTTTAGAAATCTCGATGTTGAGGATATCTTTTTTCCTACTATCCTTTAGTGTGATTCTTGCATCATTGAGGAGTGAATCTTGAATAAGGATGCTCCAACTAAGTGTTGTCTTTATCTTCTCTTTGAGTTTATCCTTCTCCTTAGGCACTAGCTTTTCTACATTCCAATTTCCTTCTTCTTCCTCAGTAAAGTTTATACTTACTCCTCTTGTTGAGACATCTTTTAAAGGGATTACTCTATTAAAAAGCATTGAGCTATCTAATATCAAGGGGATTGAGTACTGAACGTAGGCCTCTTCTACTTGTACAAATGGCTCACCATCAATCATAAAGGAAACGTCTTTTAGCCTGAGCCCATGGATCAAGTCCCCTTCGATTTTCCCTATAGTAAAAACCTGCCCTGTAGAGCTAGTTACAACCCTTTCTATAACATTTCTTAGGGTGTTTCTAAAGTAAGCTGTCTGTGAAAAAAGAGAGATTGCAATAACCAGCAGAATTAGAAAAGCAAATAGAATTCCAATTGTTTTTATGGTCTTTGATCGCATGACCTTTGGAATTCCGTATTATAACATATACAAACGTCTAATTAGACGTCAGCATGGAAAAGATAGTCTCTTTGGTCATTGCAATGACAGCACAGAAGTGTCATTGCGAGGAATCCTTCGACATTGCTCAGGATAAACTCCGTGACGAAGCAATCTAAATACAGGATTGCTTCACGGAGTTTACACTGAGCACTTCGGTTTCCTCAGTACAGGCTCCGTGAACGCGTTCGCAATGACGTTGGAAGTCCTGTAGCGCTACAGAGAATTATCAAATTAAAATAATTAATCAGATACGCTGCCAGATGAAACCGTCCCTTCCTTTTCGCCTGAACCAAGATCTAGCACGAGCATCTTACCGTCTGTTATCAGATTAGTTCCTGAAGACGCAGCGGGATTATTTCTGGGAAGGTTTGGACGATCCACCATTAAGTAGCCCCCAGCCCT
>Ga0209001_1000055_pt1 | contig 25127 bp, 25 predicted proteins | sample Rifsed13ft2_FD_184006 | JGI IMG/M metagenome (GOLD analysis project Ga0209001, IMG submission 184006) | Soil microbial communities from Rifle, Colorado, USA - sediment 13ft 2 (SPAdes) (version 2) | ecosystem: Environmental > Terrestrial > Deep subsurface > Rock core/Sediment | place: Rifle...
AGGCCGTGGCGGTCGCAGATGGCCCGCACGCCGCGCAGGTTCTCCAGGCTCACCGGCTGGCCGCCGCCCGAGTTGTTGGTGACGGTCACGAAGACGGCCGGCACGCTGGCCGCGCCGCGCTCGCGGATGAAGGCGTCGAGCGCGTCGAGGTCCATGTTGCCCTTGAAGGGATGGATGGTGGCCGGCTCGCGGCCCTCGGCGATGACGAGGTCCACGGCTTCGGCGCCGGTGAACTCGACGTTCGCGCGCGTGGTATCGAAGTGGGTGTTGTTGGGGATCGCCTTGCCCGGTCCGGCGATGACGCTGAAGAGGATCTTCTCGGCCGCCCGGCCCTGGTGGGTCGGGATGACATGGCGGAAGGGGAAGAGGTGCTGCACCGCGGCCAGGAAGCGGAACCACGACGGCGAGCCGGCATAGCTCTCGTCACCGCGCTGGATGCCGGCCCATTGCTCGGAGCTCATGGAGCCCGTGCCCGAGTCGGTGAGCAGGTCGACGATCACGTCGGCCGAGTGGAGGTTGAAGAGGTTCCAGCCCGCCGCCTCGAGCGCCCGCTCGCGCTCCTCCACCGCGGTCAGCCGGATCGGCTCCACGGAGTGGATGCGGAACGGCTCGATGATCGTCTTCCAGCGCTCCATGACGCCAGCATACGGCGCGCGTCCCGGTGCCTACCAGATGTCGCCCACCGTGAAGCCCTCCGGGAAGGGATCCTCGGGGTCCACGACCCACGAGGAGAAGCCGGTGATCCAGGCCGTGCCGGTCAGCTCCGGCACGACGGCGCGGTACGGGCCGACGGTCGTCTCCTCGACGAGTCGCCCGGTGAAGGTCGTGCCCAGGATGCCCTCGTGGACGAAGGGCTCGTCCAGGCCGAGTCGCCCGCGCGCGTGGAGCGCGGCCATCTTGGCGCAGGTGCCGGTGCCGCACGGTGAGCGGTCGATAGCCCCCGTCCAGGTGGAGGGCCTGTCCCAGTCGAGCTTGCCGGTGGACACCGTCACGACGTTGCGCCGGCTGGAGGTCGCCGCGTGGGGCGGGCCGGAGAGCTGGGCGATGGTGATGCCGGCGAAACCGGGCTGGTCGGGGTGGACGACCGGAAGCTGCTCGTTGGCGGCCGCCTTGATCATCTCGCTGATGCGCACGATGTCGCGGCCCTCGTCCGGGGTGAGTCGGAGCCCGAACGGCTCCGCATCGGCGATGACGTAGAACATGCCGCCGTAGGCGACGTCCACCGTGACGGTGCCCAGCTGCGGCACCTCGACCGGCGCGTCGAGGTGGGTCGCGAACGCGGGCACGTTGCGGAAGGTCACCGAGCGGACCTTGCCCTCGTGGCAAGCGGCACGGACGCGTATCAGGCCCGCTGGAGTCTCCAGCGCCAGCTCCGTCAGCGGCTCCTGCATGGGCAGCATGCCGGTCTCCAGGAGCACCGTGACCGTGCAGATCGTGTTCGTGCCGGACATGCCCGGGTACTCGACCTGCTCCATGATCACGTAGCCGGCGTCCGCCTCGGGGTGGTTGGAGGGCAGTACCAGGTTCACGTTGGCCGCGGGGTATCCGCGCGGCTCGCGCAGCATGCGCAGGCGCAGGTCGTCACCGTTGGCGGCCAGCCACTGCATCTTGTCGAACATCGTCTGGCCGGGCACGTCCAGGACGCCGCCCACGATGACCCGGCCGGGCTCGCCGGCCGCGTGGGCCTCGACGGCCTGGATCATCTTGGAGAAGCGCATCGCCCGGGTCCTTCGGTCCTACGCTCGATCGAGCGCCTGGGCGACGTCGGCCACGAGGTCGTCCGCGTGCTCGATGCCGACCGAGAGCCGCACCAGCCAGGCGGGCACCTCGAGCGCCGAGCCGGCCACCGAGCCGTGCGTCATGGCCGCCGGCACCTCGCACAGCGACTCCACGCCGCCGAGCGATTCGGCCAGGGTGAAGACGCGCGTGGCTTCGCAGAAGCGGCGCGCCCGCTCCTCCGGGGAGCGGCCGGCCCGCGCCGCCGGGAGGAACGAGACCATGCCGCCGGGCAGCGCCATCTGGCGCGCCGCGAGCGCGGCCTGGGGATGGGCGTGGGGGCCCTCCGCGAGGCCCGGGTAGCGGACCACGGCGACGTCCGGACGCGCCGCCAGCGCGCGGGCGACGGCGAGCGCGTTCGCGGCGTGCCGCTCGACCCGCAGCGCCAGCGTGCGCAGCCCGCGCAGCACGAGGAAGCAGTCGAACGGGCCGGGCACCGCGCCGATGGCGTTCTGCAGGAACGCCAGCCGCTCGTGGAGGTCCTCGCGCGAGGTGGCCAGCACGCCGTTGACCGTGTCGGAGTGGCCGGCCAGGTATTTCGTCGCCGAGTGGTAGGCGATGTCCGCGCCCAGCGCGAGCGGCCGCTGGCCCAGCGGCGAGGCGAAGGTGTTGTCGGCCACGAGGACCGGCCGCTCGCCCCCAGAACCGCGATGGTCGCGCAGCGCACCGGCCACGGCGGCGAGGTCGATGAGCTTGAGCCACGGGTTCGACGGCGTCTCCACCCAGACCAGCCGCGTCCGCTCGGTGAGCGCGGCCCCCAGCGCACCCGCCGGGTCCCCGGTCAGGTCCACGTAGCGGGCGTCGACGCCCTTCGCGCGCAGCACCCGCTCGAAGAGCCGGAACGTGCCCCCGTAGACGTCGTCGCTGACGATCACCTCGTCACCGGGGGCGGCCAACTCGGCGATCACGGCCGTGGTGGCGGAGCCGGAGGCGAAGGCCAGCCCGTGTGACCCTCCCTCGAGCGCAGCCACCGCCCGCTCCAGCCGCGAGCGCGTCGGATTCTGGGTCCGCGCGTACTCCCAGCCGTCCCGCGGCACGCCCACGGCGTCCTGTCGATAGGTGCTGGTCTGGTAGATCGGGGGCGCCACGGCGCCGGTCAGCTCGTCCGGCTCCTGCCCGGCATGGACCGCCAGCGTCTCGATGCGCCAGGTGCGATCGTGGTCGGTCACCGCGCCATGCTACTCGGCCAGCGCGCCATCGAGTCGAGCCGGGATGTCGAGCCCCAGATGGTGCGTGAGGGCCTTCCTGACCGCCGTCCTCGTCGCCGGGTCGCGGACGATGCCCACGATCCGACCGCGCACCCTCGCGGTCGAGACGGTCCGAGACTGCCCGCAGATGATCACGCCAGCCTTCGTCTGGCCGGCGTCTCCTGCGATGATCGGAACATCGCCCGGATACCGGGACGTCTGCCTGGCTGCGCTGATCGGGCAGACCGTCATGAGTCCCGAACGGTGGAAGGGCTCGTAGGAAACGACGAGGACGCGGCGGGTGCCGCCCTGTTCGTGGCCCTGGACCGGCTCGAGGTCGACGAGCACGATCGCCCATCGGAGGCCGACCCGGGTCGCCCCAGATGGTCTGGCAGGCCCGCTCACTCGGGCCAGGTCTCTGCGTCGGCGGCCGCGAATGCCCGAGCCAGGTCTTCCGCTTCGGCGATGAACTCAGGGTCGCTCGCCGCGCGCGCCCACAGCTCCTCTTCCTCGGCGTAGCGGAGTTGACGCCGCAGTTCGTCCACCGCCAGCTCGACCACGGCGTCCTGGGTCGGTGCCAGCCCGTACCGCTCGCTCAGCTCGCGCACGGCTCGGACGGTCTCCTCGGGCAGGTTGTAGGTGCGCTTCACGCGAGGCATGCCGAGAGGATACGACGTCCGGATACGGGTGTCGAATGACACGGCGTCGGCGTGGGGAGGCGGCCGACTAGAATGGGTGCGGCCTACCGTGACCAGCCCCCGCTGCGCCCCAGAAGGAGCCCGATCCCAGATGTCCCGCCCCAAGGTCACCGTCATCGGCGCCGGCAACGTCGGCGCGACCACCGCGCAACGCATCGCCGAGGCCGGCCTCGCGGATGTCGTCCTGGTCGACATCGTCGAGGGGCTGCCGCAGGGCAAGGCGCTCGACCTCTCCGAGTCGGCGCCGGTGGTCGGCCACGACTGCACGATCAGGGGCACGAACGACTACGCCGACACGGCGGGCTCCGACATCGTCGTGGTCACCTCCGGCCTGGCCCGCCAGCCGGGCATGAGCCGCGACGACCTGCTGGCGAAGAACGCCGGGATCGTGGGCAGCGTCGTGGCGCAGGCCGCCGCCGTTTCGCCCGACGCGATCCTCATCATCGTCACCAACCCACTCGACGCGATGTGCCATGTGGCCATCAAGGCCTCCGGCTTCCCGCGCGAGCGTGTCATCGGCATGGCCGGCATCCTCGACTCGGCCCGCTTCCGCACCTTCATCGCCTGGGAGCTGGGCGTTTCCGTGACGAGCACGAACGCTTTCGTGCTCGGCGGCCACGGCGACACGATGGTGCCGTTGCCGCGCTACTCGACCGTGGCCGGCATCCCGCTCACGCACCTCCTCTCGCCCGAGCGCATCGAGGCGCTCGTGGACCGCACGCGCAACGGCGGCGCAGAGGTGGTGGCTCTCCTGAAGTCCGGTTCGGCCTACTACGCGCCGGCCGCCGCGGTGGCCCAGATGGCCGGCGCCATCCTCGGCGACGCGAAGGCCGTGCTCCCCTGCGCCGCGCTGCTGCAGGGCGAGTACCGCACCGAGGGCCTCTTCGTGGGCGTGCCGGTCAAGCTGGGCCGGAAGGGCATCGAACAGATCGTCCAGATCGAGCTGACCGAGGCCGAGCAGGCCGCGTTCGACCGCTCCGCCGCCGCCGTGCGCGAGCTGGTCGACAAGCTCGCCGCGGCCTGACCTCCGAGCGCGGGAGCCGACGACCTCGATGCCGGTCATCACGCTCTCGCGCCAGTTCGGCGCCGGCGGGGCCGCCATCGGGCGGGCGCTCGCCGATCGCTTCGGCGCCGCGTACCTCGACCGCGAGATCCTGGCCATCGTGGCCGAGCGCAGCGGGATCCCGGAGGCCGAGGCCGAGGGCTACGACGAGCAGCTGCCGGGCCTCTGGCAGCGCCTCGCCTCCGCCCTGGCCACCAGCGCGCCCGAGGTGGCCGTGCCGTCCGTGCCGCTCGAGGGCCTCCCCTCGGCGGCCATGGGCGATCGGCTCGCGGCGCTGACGCGGGCGGTCATCGAGGATGCGGCCGCAGGCGGTAACGCGGTGATCCTCGGGCGTGGCGGCGGCTTCATCCTGGGCGGCCGTCCCGGCGTGCTGCGCGTCCAGCTCCACGCCTCGTTCGAGGCACGGCTGCGCTACATCGCCAGCCGGGTCGAGGAGCTGCCGCCCGACACGCGCCCCGACGAGGCCTCACTGCGCGACCTGTGCCGCTCCATCGACGAGGCCCGAGCGCGCTACCTCAAGCGCCATTTCGACGTGGACTGGATGGACGCGCGCCACTACGACCTCGCCCTCGACACGGGACGCCTGGGGCTGTCGCGGTCGGTCGAGCTGATCGAGGCGGCCGCCCGACATCTCGCCGGCACCTCGGGGGAGGACGGCGCGGGGTGAGCCGTCCGAGCGCCGTGGCCGCTTTCGGACACCGCAACTTCCGGCTTTTCTGGAGCGGCCAGCTCGTCTCCCTCGTGGGCACGTGGATGCAGACGGTGGCCCAGAGCTGGCTGGTCCTGACGCTCACCGGCGACCCGCTCGCCCTGGGCATCACGGCCGCCTGCCAGTTCACGCCGGTGCTGCTCTTCGGGCTGTTCGGTGGGGTCATCGCCGATGCGCTCCCGAAGCGCCGCACGCTCGTGGTCACCCAGGCGGTCTCGCTCATCCTCGCCCTGGTCCTCGGGGTCCTGGTCATCACCCGCGCCGTCGAGGTCTGGCACGTCTACCTGCTGGCCGTCGGGCTGGGGCTGGTCAACGCGGTGGACATGCCGGTGCGCCAGTCGTTCGTGGTCGAGATGGTCGGCCGCGAGGACGTGGCCAATGCGGTCGCCCTCAACAGCGCCGTCTTCAACGGGGCGCGCATCGTGGGCCCGGCCGTGGCCGGCCTGCTGATCGGCGCCGCCGGCATCGCCGCCTGCTTCTTCCTTAACGCGCTGAGCTACGTGGCCGTGCTCGCGGCCTATGCGCTCATGCGTGCGGGGGAGCTGCGGCCGGCGGTGCGCATCGCCATGGCACACACGGTGCGCGGCGTGCTCGGGCAGCTTGGGGAGGGGCTGCGCTACGCGCGGCGCACGCCGGTCATCCGTCTCGCTCTCCTGACGCTGGGCATCGTGGCCGTGGCCGGCATGAACTCCTCCGTGCTGATGCCGGTCTACGCGCGCGACGTCCTCGGCGGCGACGCGCGCACGTTCGGTTTCCTGATGGCCGCCAGCGGCATCGGCTCGCTTTCGAGCGCGTTGCTCATCGCCGGCGGGCTGCGGCCGTCGCTCAAGCTCGTGGTCCTCGGCGCCACCGCGCTGGGCACGGCGCTCGTCGCGCTCTCGCTCGTCCACGTCACGGTCGTGGCCCTGCCGCTGATGATGGTGCTCGGCTGGTCGGTCATCGCCATGGCGGCGACCACCAACACGCTCATCCAGACGACTGTCCCGGACGAGCTGCGCGGCCGCGTGCTGAGCATCTTCACCACGGTCTTCGCCGGCTCGACGCCCATCGGCGGGCTCATCGCCGGCTCGATCGCCGCGCTGGCGGGGGTCGGGGCCGCCCTCTTCGTCGGCGGCGCCGTCGCGCTGGGCACGGCCGGGGTCGCGGTGACCCGGCTGCGGACGATGCCCAGCGGCGGCGGCGTGCGCCCGGCTTCGCAGGGCGCGGGCTGACCGTGGCCGTCATCGAGATCCTGATCGACCCGAACTGGTTCGGTGACTGGCCGGTCCGGCTCGTCATCCGCTGGGAGACGATCGCCGTGGCGGCCCTCGTCGTCGTGGCGCTCATGCTGGCCGCGTGGCGCGCCCGCCGCAGCGGTCGCGGAGCGGACCTGGAGCCGCTGCGGCTCGACGACCTCCTCTTCATCACCGTGGCCGTCCTGCCCGGCGCGGTCATCGGCGGCCGCCTCCTGCACGGCCTCGACTACCTCGACGTGTACGCCCTCGAGCCGGCCGCCCTGCTCGACCCGGCTCGCGGCTCGCTCTCGCTCGTCGGCGTGGTCATCGGCGGGACGCTCAGCGGCGCCTACATCGCGCGGGTGCTCGACGCCTCGTGGAGGCGCTGGCTGGACGTGGCGGCACCCCTGCTGCTCCTCGCGCTCGCGGCCGGCAAGGGCGCCCAGTTCCTCGGTGGCGGCGGGCAGGGCCTGCCCTGGGACGGCGAGTGGGCGGTTGCCTTCCTCGGACCCGGGCCGTGGAAGAGCGTCGTCCCCGACGTGCCGGCCTATCCCGCGCAGCTGTTCGAGGGGGCCTGGGCGCTCCTGGGCATCCTGCCACTGGCCGTCGTTTCGGCCGCGACCGTCGTGCGCCGGCTGCCCGAGCGCTTCCGCCAGGACGGGGCGTGGGCGTCACGCCGGGAGGCGCGCGGCGCCGAGGTCCAACCCGGCCGCCTGCGCTTCGGGCTGCCCTTCCTGTTCGCGCTGGCCTGGTGGCTGGTGGGACGCTTCGCGGTCGCCTTCAGCTGGCGTGACGAGCCGTTGGTGGGCCCACTCGACGTGGAGCAGGCGCTGGGGCTGGCGGCGCTCGTCGGGGTCGTGGCGGTCGTCGCGCTGGCGGTGCGGCAACCATCCGAGGGGTAGACTGGGGCCTCGAAGAGAGCCCCTGACGGATGCGAGGATCGAGATGACGCAGGTCGCGGAGCCGCGGTCGGGCCTGGACGCCGCCACGGCCATCGAGCGGGATCGGGTCAACCATTGGATCGGTGGCCGCCGCGTGGCCGGCACGTCCGGGCGGAGCGGCCCGGTCTACGACCCGGCCACCGGCGCCGTGGCGCGCGAGGTGGACTTCGCCTCGGTCGAGGAGGTCGACGCCGCGGTCGCCGTGGCGAAGGCGGCCTTCCCGGGCTGGCGCGCGACGTCGGTCTCGAAGCGGACGGACATCATGTTCCGTGTCCGCAACCTCGTGGACCAGCACCGTCGCGAGCTGGCCGCGCTGCTCACGGCCGAGCACGGCAAGGTGCCCTCCGACGCTCTCGGCGAGATCGCCCGCGGCATCGAGAACCTCGAGTTCGCCACCGGCATCCCGCAGCACCTCAAGGGCGGCTTCAGCGAGCAGGCCTCGACCGGCGTGGACGTCTACCAGATCCGCCAGCCGCTGGGCGTCGTGGCCGGCATCACGCCTTTCAACTTCCCGGCCATGGTGCCGATGTGGATGTTCGCCAACGCCATCGCCTGCGGCAACACGTTCATCCTCAAGCCCTCGGAGAAGGATCCCTCGGCCTCGATCCTGATGGCCGAACTGCTCCAGGAAGCCGGCGTCCCGGACGGCGTGTTCAGCGTCGTCCAGGGCGACAAGGTGGCCGTGGACCGCATCCTCGAGCACCCCGACATCGCGGCCGTGAGCTTCGTCGGCTCGACGCCCATCGCCCGCTACATCTACGAGACCGGCACGAAGAACGGCAAGCGGGTGCAAGCCCTGGGCGGCGCCAAGAACCACATGATCGTGCTGCCCGATGCGGACATCGACATGGCCGCGGACGCGGCGGTCTCGGCGGGCTACGGCTCGGCCGGCGAGCGCTGCATGGCCATCGCCACGATCATCGCCGTGGGCGAGGTGGCCGACCCGCTCGTCGAGGCGATCAAGGCTCGACTGCCCCGCGTGAAGGTGGGCCCGGGTACCGATCCGTCCGCGGAGATGGGGCCGCTGGTGACGCGCCAGCACCGCGACAAGGTCGCGTCGTACCTGGACTCCGGGCCCGCCCAGGGCGCCACGGTCGTGGCCGACGGGCGCGAGCACCCGCTCTACAAGGAGAGCGAAGGCTTCTTCCTGGGCGTCTCGCTCATCGACAACGTCACGCCGCAGATGGACTGCTACCGCGACGAGATCTTCGGCCCGGTCCTGACGGTCATGCGCGTCAAGACGTATGACGAGGCCATCAAGATCATCAACGACAACCCGTACGGCAACGGCACGGCCATCTTCACCCGCGACGGCGGCGCCGCGCGCCAGTTCCAGTTCGAGGTCAACGCGGGCATGGTCGGCATCAACGTGCCCATCCCCGTGCCGGTCGCCTACTACTCGTTCGGTGGCTGGAAGAACTCGCTCTTCGGCGACCTGCACATGTACGGCCCCGAGGGCATCCAGTTCTACACGCGGGCCAAGATCGTGACCTCGCGCTGGCCCGACCCGGGCACGAGCAAGATCGACCTCGGCTTCCCGCGCACGCGCTAGCGGATCGAGCCCCCGGTCGGTCGGCGCGGCAGGAACTTCCCCCGCCCCTTCGCGCCCAGCCACTCGCCGCCCTCGACGATGACCTCTCCGCGCGAGAGCACCACGTCCGACCCGCCCTGCACCACCCGTCCCTCGTAGCACGAGTAGTCGACGTTCATGTGGTGCGTCTTCGCCGAGATCGTGTGGCGGCGGTCCGGGTCGTAGATGACGAGGTCGGCGTCGGCCCCGGGAGCCACGACCCCTTTCCGCCCCTCCAGCCCGAACAGCCGCGCCGGTGCGGCGGAGAGCACCTCGACCCAGCGCTCCCTGGAGATGCGGCCGCCGACCACCCCGCCGTCGTGCATGAGGTCGACCCGGTCCTCGACGCCCGGGAGCCCGTTGGGGATCTTGCGGAAGTCACCCTGCCCGAGCTGCTTCTGGTCGTGAAAGTCGAAGGGGCAGTGGTCGGTCGAGATCACCTGGAGGTCGCCCTTCACCAGGCCGGTCCACAGCTCGTCCTGGTGGTCGGCCGTGCGCAGCGGCGGCGAGCAGACGAACTTGGCGCCCTCGAACCCGTTCCCCAGGTCGTCGAGCGAGAGGAACAGGTACTGCGGGCAGGTCTCGGCGAAGGCGTTCGCGCCCCGATCGCGCGCCGCACGGACGGCGTCGAGGGCATCCCGCGCCGAGAGGTGCACGATGTACACCGGCACGCCCGCGGCTTCGGCGAGACGGATGACGCGGTTCGTCGCCTCGCCCTCGAAGATCGGGTAGCGCACCACGCCGTGGAAGTAGGGGTCGGTCTGCCCGGCCTCGACCGCCTGCGCGGCGACCACGTCGATGGCCGGCCCGTTCTCGGCGTGCATGAGGATCAGCCCGCCGTTCTTTGCCGTCTGCTGCATCGCCCGGAAGACGGCGCCATCGTCGCTGAAGAAGACGCCCGGGTAAGCGGTGAAGAGCTTGAAGTCGGTGACGCCCTCGGCCACGAGCGCGTCCATCTCGCGCAGCGAGTCCGCGTTGACGTCGCTCATGATCATGTGGAAGCCGTAGTCGATGACCGCGTTGCCCTCGGCCTTGGCGTGCCAGGCGTCTAGGCCCTCGCGCAGGCTCTTGCCCCGGGACTGGACGGCGAAGTCGATGATCGATGTGGTCCCGCCAAAGGCGGCTGCCCGCGTCCCCGTCTCGAAGGTGTCCTTGGCGAACGTGCCCCCGAAGGGCAGCTCCATGTGCGTATGCACGTCGATGGCGCCGGGGATGACGTACTTGTCCGTTGCGTCGATGCGCACGTCCGCGGCGGCGTTCGTCAGCAGCCCGACCGCGGCGATCGTCTCGCCGTCGATGAGCACGTCGGCTCGGCTCGAGCCGCCCGCGTTGACCACGGTGCCGTTCTGGATCAGCGTGCGCATTCGGTCCCTCCTGTCGCATCGGGTTCGAGGCCTTCAGGATAGCCCGCGCCCGTTCGCAGAGACGCCGTCTTGCGCTTGACGAACGACGCCATGATGCTTAGCATGTTGAATGTGCTAAGCGTCAAAGTCAGTACTAAGCATCAGATCGTCGTGCCCAGTGCTGTCCGGCGACAGCTCGGCATCAAGGCCGGCGACCGGCTCGAGGTCCGCATCGAGGACGGCGATGTCGTCCTCCACCCACGTCCGGCCCGGGCCTCGGAACGGCTCTACGGCCTGGGTCGTGGGATGTACGGGCCTGACCCGGACCTGTACATCCGCGAGCTCCGTGACGAGTGGGAGGAGCGTCTCGAGCGGCTCGGGCGGTGACCGTGTCCGAGGTTTGTCGGCGCCACCGCCGGCTGGCCATCGACTCAAATGTCCTCGTCTACGTCCTCGAGCGGAGTGAGCCGCGGGCGATGATCGGCCGAGCGCTGATCGATGCCTTCGAGTCCGGCCTTACGCGGGGCGTGCTCTCCGTCCTCGGCCTGGCCGAGTTGACGGCCGGTCCGGCCCGCCTGGCGGACCCAGCTCACGTCGAGCGATACGTGGAGCAGATCCGCTCGATCGAAGGGCTGCATCTCCAGCCCATGACCGCAGAGATCGCCCTCGACGCCGGCATCCTTCGCGGCGTGCGCGGGATCGGACTGGCCGACGCCATCCACCTCGCCTCGGCACGCGCCGCCGGTGCCACGGCGTTCGTGACCAACGACCGACGCCTGCGCAGCTCCGCGCACCTGGAGGTCGTCTACCTCGACGATCTCGAGCCCGGTGATGGGGAGTCGGCCCCGAAGCCCTAGCCCTTCGCCGCCGCGATCGCCCCGAGCAGGACCCCTTTGGCCGGGAAGTCCTCGCAGTACTGGTAGCGATGCGCGAGCACGATGCGACCGCCGCGCGCCACGACGAATTCGCCGGGCAGCTGCCAGGGGTTGTCCACCAGCGCCCTCTCCGTGCCGCGGCGTGCCGACCGTCCGACCTCTTCGGCAAGTGCCTCGTCACCAGGGTGCCACGCGAAGTCGTGCAGGAGCTGGGGCGGCGTGCCTTCCAGCAGGCCGAACGCCTCGTACGCGGCGCGATCGGGGTCGCACCAGACGGGAGTCGGGTAGCCGCGCCGCTCGGCGACGGCCGCGGTCCGCTCCGACTCGCCCTGGCAGACGAAGTGCACCGAGGCGCCTGCCTCGCGGAAGGCTTCGAGCTCGGGCGCCAGCGCCTCCCAGCGCTCGCGCAGGCACGAACAGCCGAAATGGCGCAGAAAGACCAGCAACGCCGGCCCCGACGCCCAGGCCTCCGACAGCCGGCGTCGCGCGCCGGTGGTGTCCGCGAGCTCGGGATCGGGCGCCGGATCTCCCACCTGCACCGGCAGGTTGGTCCAGCGCGTGCGCTTCGGGCCCACCAGCCAGCCGGCCAGCCATTCCCCTTCTGCCGCCCGCTCCTGGTCCTCAACCGTGCTCATCGCGCCGCCGCCACGCTCGCCAGCGCCGGGATGATCTCGCGGCCGTAGATCTCGACCTGCTCCTCCTCGTCGCCGTTCATGAGGTAGAAGTTGAACTGGTCGACGCCGGCCGCGGCCAGTTCGCGCAGCTTGCGGACGTGGTCGTCCGCGGTTCCCAGGACGCAGAAGCGGTCGGTCACCTCGTCGCCCACGAAGCCGGCATTGGACGAGCCGACCTCGGCGTGGTGGAGGTAGTCGTAGCCGGTGCGGTCCTGGACGTAGCCCGTCAGCGCCGCGGGCAGCTGCTCGCGCGGGTACTTGTTGACGAGGTCCATGACGTGGTTGGAGACGAGCGCCGGGAACCAGCGCGTCCGCTCACGCCCGACCTCCCTCGGCCCGACGTGCGCCGGCGCCGCCGCCTGGACCTTGAGGCTGGCGGGGTCGCGACCCGCGGCGGCCGCCGCCTCGCGCAGCTGGCCCACGAACCAGCGGATGAGGTCCGGGTCGGCGAGCTGCAGGATCAGCCCGTCCGCCACGCGGCCGGTCATGGCCAGGGCCATCGGTCCGTAGCCGGCCACCCAGACGGGCAGCTTCCACTTGCCGGTCCACGGCAGCACCAGCTCGGTGCCCTCGTAGGTGACCGTGCGCCCCTCGACGAGGTCCCGGATGACGCGGATCGCCTCTTCCAGCGTGGCCATCGTCGTGGGCGGCTTGCCCAGCACGCGCCGCGCCGAGTCGCCTCGCCCGATGCCCAGGTCCATCCGCCCCCCGCTCACCTCGTCCAGGACGGCCAGCGTGCTGGCGGTGACGCTCGGCTCGCGCGTGGCGGGGTTCGTGACGCAGGTGCCCAGGCGCATGCGCTGGGTGGCCTGGGCCATGAGCGTGAGGAGCACGTACGGCTCGCGCCACAGGACGTGCGAGTCGAAGAGCCAGCCGTAGGTGAAGCCGGCCGCCTCCGCCTGGCGGGTCAGGGCCACCGTGCGCTCGATCGTGTGGTCGGGCTTGAGCGTGAATCCGAAGTCCATGGAGCCGGAAGGGTACAACGTCCGCGGCGCGTCGCGTGAGGGGTGGCGTCGCGACCGGATCGCAGGCTCGTGGCTCGGCACGGCAGGTTGACCGCAGCGCGACAATGCCCGTCATGAAGGGCGACCGGGTCGAGGTCCTCGTGGACGCCGGGCAGGGCGTCCAGAAGTTCGAGATCCTCGCCACAAAGGCCGGGCGCCGGCTCGAGGTGACCACTTCTCGCGGCGTCGTGGAGGTGACCGAGCTGACCCGTTCGGGCACGCCCGTGCGCACGGGCCGCTTCATGGCCAGCCGGCTGATCGCGCTCGTCGAGCACCCCGCGACCGAGCACGGCGACGCCCGGGTCGACGTCTCGACCCGCCGGCGCATCCGGCCCCCCGAGGAGATCTAGGCGCGAACCCCGCCTGCGTGCGGGCGTCCTGGGGAGGACACTCAGGGCCGGACCAGGTCCCCGTAGGCGTCGGGCCGGCGGTCGCGGTAGAACTGCCAGGTCTGGCGGACCTCGGTGATCTTGTCGAGGTCCATCTCCCGCACGAGCAGCTCCTCCTTGTGCGCGTCACCGACGGCGCCGATGAACTGGCCCCGGGGATCGCAGAAGTAGCTCTGCCCGTAGAAGTCGTCCTCGCCCAGGGGCTCGATGCCGACGCGGTTGATGGTGCCCACGAAGTAGCCGTTGGCCACGGCGTGGCTGACCTGCTCGATGCGCCACAGGTATTCCGACAGGCCGCGGGACGTGGCGCTGGGGATGAAGACCATCTCGGCGCCGTTGAGGCCGAGGGCCCGGGCGCCCTCGGGGAAGTGGCGGTCATAGCAGATGTAGACGCCGACCTTGCCCACCGCCGTTTCGAACACCGGGTAGCCCATGTTGCCCGGCCGGAAGTAGAACTTCTCCCAGAAGCCCTTCACGTGCGGGATGTGCGTCTTGCGGTACTTGCCCAGGTACGTGCCGTCGGCGTCGATCACGGCCGCGGTGTTGTAGTAGATGCCCGCCGCGTGCTCGTCCTCCTCGTACATCGGGACGATCAGGACCATGCCCGTTTCCTTGGCCAGCGACTGCATCCGCTTTGTCGTGGGGCCGTCCGGGATGTGCTCCGTGTAGCTGTAGTACTGCGCGTCCTGGACCTGGCAGAAGTACGGGCCGTAGAACAGCTCCTGCATGCAGAAGACCTGGGCCCCCTGCTTCGCCGCCTCGTGGGCATAGCGCTCGTGCTTCTGGATCATCGTTTCCTTGTCGCCGGTCCACTCCGCCTGGAGCAGCGCCCCACGCACGATCCGCGGCATCCGATCCCTCCTGGGTGGGTTGAAGACTGGTCGGTTCGAGGCGCTGAGTGTAGTACGCGGGCGGGCCGGCGGCCGACGGTTCAGCCGCCGAGCAGGTCGGCGATCAAGGCGCCCACCACGAACCCGGCGGCGAAGCCGGCGCCGGCCATCGCGACGCTCACGGCCCATCCCCAGGCACGACCGAGGAGCATGCGGGAGGCGATCGCCGCGATGATCCCGACCGGCATGAGGAGGATCAGGAGCGCGGCCATGAACGAGAGCCACGACCCACTGGCCGCCGCGCCGCTGATGTAGTACAGAGCGCCGAGGATGGCCCACGTGATCGCGCTGCCAAGGCGCCGCGACGATGCCGGGGCGCGTTTTGCGCCCGCCGTCTTCGCGCGGCCCTGCCGCTGGGCTCGGCCGGCCGGTAGCGTCTTCGCCACCGAGGGTGGCGTGATCACCGACGAGACGATGCCCACGAGGGGCGGGGCGGAGCCGGGCGGCGTCCCCTCCGTGCCGGACATGCGAACCGCCAGGAGCGCGATGGCGCCGAGGATGACCGCGCCGAGCCCGCCGAAGACGATGACCGCCTTCATCGCGTCACTCGGTGGCGACGCGAACATCCCGAGGAGCGCGGCGGCGAGCCCGCCGAGGAGCAGCAGCCAGCCGAGGAGCGAGCTCATCGCAGACGCAGCGTAGCGCGCCGGGACCAGTCCGGTCGCCGTTCGCTACTTCCTCGGCTTCGGTTCCTTGGGCGGCAGCGAGACGGCGTAGCGCAACGATCGGTCGAGCCAGGAGCGGAGCGCCTCCGGGTCGCTCAGCAGCGCCGCCGGTGCGACGACGTACTCCTTCATCGGGCGCCCGGGCATCGGCTCGAAGGGCACCGCGCCGGGGAGCGCCAGGAACTCGGTCCGTGCCTCGTCCGGCAGGCGCATCACCAGGCGTTCCTCGTGCAGCCCGGCGAACATGTTCCCGTTCACGAAGACGGCCGGGTAGCCGAACATCTTGCGCCGCTCGGCCGGGGCGTCCCGCGGGGCCACCTGGTCAAAGAGCGCGACCAGCGACTCGGGGGCCTTCTTCCAGTGCATCGCCCCCATGTTCCCACGAGTCGGCCGGGCCAGGAAGGGCCGTGCCCGACCCCGCGCGCCTCCATGTCTCCGAGGCATAGGAATCGGGCCGGACCGAGGTGAGGCGCGAGCCGATGCCCGGTCCAGGCGCGATCCCATCGCTGTGGAGCATCGTGCGGACGCTGGGGCGGCGTCGCCGCGCCCCGGGGCGCTGCCTTGGGGCGAATCTGATGCTCGCCAGGCATAGGATCGCTCCCGCGGCCCACCCGCCGCGCCCCCGAAGGCCCCGCGCCGGGGGCCCCGCGTCGGTGGCGGAGCGCCGCGCGCTATCGCTTCAAGCGTCCCAACCGCAGCAGCCGCACGGCCAGCGCCAGCTCCAGGCAGCGGTCGGGGTCCTCCAGGAAGGGCCCGACCAGCGCCTCGATCCGGTCCAGCCGGTTCTTCAGCGTGTTGTAGTGCACGAACAGGTCACGGGCGGCGTGGGCTCCGTTGCGATCCGCGAGCCAGCGCTCCAGCGTTTGCACCAGCGCCGTGCCGTGTTGCCGGTCGTACTCGAGCAGCGGCCCCACGGCCTCCGCGACGAACGCCTCGCGCTCGGTCTCCGGCGCCGACACCAGCAACCGGTCCAGCCCCAGCGCCTCGAAGCGCGCCACGGCCCCCGGCCCGTGCGACCAGCGTCCGATGGCCCGCGCCTGGCGCGCCTCGGCATGGGAGTCGCGCAGGCGCAGCGGATCCTCGACGACCCGCCCGATACCGATCGAGACGACCGCCGCCGGCAACCGGCGCCGCGCGTCGGCCTGCAACTCCGCGGCGGCCTCCTCGAGCCCCTGCCCGCCGCGCGCCCCGGGCGCCACGAGGGCGGCCACCTCGGCGCTCCGCTCCCAGACGATCGCGTTGCGGCCCAGCGTCACGCGGGCCGCTTCGGCCAGTCGGTGGCGCTGCGCGGCCGCCTCCTCTCCCGGGGGCCGTCGCGCCCCCGCGGCACTCTCGACGTCGGCGACGAGCACCGCCCGCGGCAGGGACAGGTCCCAGCCGAACTCCACGGCCCACTCCAGCACCACACCCCGGTCGGCCACGTGGCCGGTGATGAGCTCCTCGAGGCAGACGGCCTGGAAGCGCCGGTCGGCCTCGGCCACGGCGCGCGCCTGCACCTGGCGCAGCGCGGTCAGGGTCGCCGAGTACTCCAGGGCCTCGAGGTCCTCATCGCCGATCGAGCTGAGGCCGCCCAGGACGACCACCGCCCCGTAGCGATCCGCGCCGACGCGGATCGGCTGCACGGTCGCCTCGTGCTCCGCGTCGCCGAGGACGACCGTCGTCGCCGCAGGTCGCCGCCCCTCCTCTTCGAGGACGGGCAGCCCGACCGACAGGCCCGGTGGCAGCGCAACGCCTGCCGCGCTCTCCGCTCGCGACGAGCGCGCCAGGAGCTGCCCGCCCGGGTCGAGGATGAGCACCGGCCGCCCGACCGATTCGGCCAGCGCCTCGGCGATGCGGGCCAGGCCGCCTCCGGAGAGGACGATGCGCATGAAGCGGTCGCGGATGGCGGCCGAGCGCCGCAACCGCGCCGACTGCCGGTCCAGGATGATCGTCAGGACGCCGGTGATGACGTCGTTGAAGCTCGTCTCGGCGGGCAGCTCGAGGAGCGCGAAACCCAGCCGGTCCGCCTCGGCGATCATCGCCGGCGGGATCTCCTTGATGTAGCGGGTCGGCTTGAGGGCCATGCCGGCGAGGCCCTTCTCGGCGAGGCGCGGGATGAGCGCGGCGAGCGCGGCCGGATCGTCGCGCAACGGGTAGGCGGTGGTGAGCAGCAGCTCGTCCGGGGTCACCCAGTCGAGGATGTCCGGCACCTCCATGACGTTCACCTGGCGGACCGGGTGGTCGAGCCCGGCGGCGCCGCCGACCACCCGCGCCTGGGCCAGGACCGGCAACCCGAGCACCTCGCGCAGCGGCACGCCTTCCCTCACGGAGCCCTCCTCGGCTGTGAGAGCCGGACAGCGATCCGGCTCGATGCTGTGAGTGTCTCACAATGACTGGGGCGTGAACTGCGGCCTAGCATATGACCTCGTGATGGTGTCATCGCCGCCCATCCCCGCGACCTCCGTGAGTGATGCGGTCGCGCCCCTCCTCGCCGCGCCGCACGGCGCCGTCCACTCGGTCTTCCCGCGCGCCGTGAACCTCGCCGTGGACGGCCGCCTGCTGACCCTGGCCGACGTGCGCGCCGGCCGGCTGCCCAACGGCGTCGCCCTCGAGGACCCGCCCGACTTCCGGGCGCTCGGGCTGCGGGCGGGCGACCGGGCCGACCTGGGGCCCGAGGAGATCCGACTGCCGAGCGTCGGGCTGGCCATCGACCTCTCGAGGGCCCGGCGCTGGGACCCCAAGCTGGCCGCGCTCGGGGGGCGGGCCGACCCGGGTCGGTTGCGACCCTTCGCCAGCCTGGGCGTGGCGAGCGGCTTCGGTCCGCGGGCTGAGGACCGGTGGCGCGGGTGGCACGCGATCGATGCGCTGCACCGCGCGCTCGGGGCGGGCGACCTGGCGGCGATGCTCGGCGCTGCAGGGGCGCTGGTCGGTCGGGGCCCCGGGTTCACGCCGTCGGGCGACGACCTCCTGGTCGGCTTCTCGGCCGCGCTGACCGCCACGGGTCATCCGTTGGCACGGCCGTTCGCGCGTGGCGTGGCCGAGCGGGCGCGGGGTGCGACCACCGACGTCGCCTGGGCGTACCTCGACCACGCCGCCCGCGGCGAGTACGCGGAGCACGTCGGGGCGGTCCTGCGGGCGCTCCTCGTGGGGTCGGACGGCGACCTTGCCATCGCGGTGGGACGTGCGCTGGCGTGGGGTGCGACCTCCGGCGCCGATGCCTTGACGGGCATCGCCGTCGCGATCGGATGGGTCGACGGCGCGATGCTGGAGGCCGCGGCATGATCGCCGCGAATCTTGTCCGCAGCCGCGTCTTCGCCAACAGCTACCGCGACTCGGTGGAGCTGATGCGCATCGCCGCCGAGCTGGAGGGCCGCGGCGGCATCAACCGGGCGGGCCTGGTCATGGCCACGCCGGCCAACCAGGGCGTGCTGCGCGAGGCCGGCCTGCTCGACGCCACCGCCGCCGCCGCGGGGCCCAACGACCTCGTGGTCGCCGTCGCCGCCGCCGACGAGGACGCCGCCGACGGCGCCATCGAGCGCGCCGCGGCGCTGTTGCAGGGTGCGGACAGGGATGGGGCCCGAGGTGGTGAGTCGCGCGCCTTCGTGCCCACGACGCTTGGCGAGGCCGTCGGGGAGCTGCCCGGCGCGAACGTCTGCCTCATCTCCACGCCCGGCACGTACGCCACGGCGGAGGCGCTGAAGGCGCTGAAGCGTGGCATGCACGTCTTCCTCTTCAGCGACAACGTGCCGCTCGAGGACGAGATCGAGCTGAAGGCGCTGGCCGCGCGGAAGGGCCTGCTGCTGATGGGCCCCGACTGCGGCACGGCCATCCTCGACGGCGTGCCCCTCGGCTTCGCCAACGCCGTGCGGCGGGGGAGCGTCGGGCTCATCGGCGCGAGCGGCACCGGCATGCAGCAGGTGAGCTGCCTCGTCGATCGTGCCGGCGCGGGCATCAGCCAGGCCATCGGCGTCGGCGGCCGCGACCTCGACGAGCGCGTGGGCGGCGTGATGATGCTGGCCGCGCTGGCGCGCCTGGAGGCCGACCCGGCCACGAAGGTCATCGTGCTCATCTCCAAGCCGCCCGCGGCATCGGTCGCCGCCCGCGTCCTCGATGCGATTCGCAGCATCGGGACACCGGTCGTCGTGAACTTCCTCGGCGGCGACCCGGCGGCCGTCCGCGCCGCCGGCGCCACGCCCGCGGCCACGTTCGAGGAGGCGGCCCTGGCGGCCTCCGGGAGCCGGGCGGCCGGACTCGACCCGGCCCTGGTCGAGGCTGCCCGTGCCGAGGGGGCCAGGCTCGCCCCGACCCAGGACGCCGTGCGCGGCCTCTTCAGCGGCGGCTCGCTGGCCGGCGAGGCCAAGCTGCTGCTCAAGGCGGCGCACGCGTCGTTCACGGTCATCGACCTGGGCGACGACGAGTACACCGTCGGCCGGCCGCACCCGATGATCGACCCGCGGCTGCGCAGCGAGCACATCGTGGCCATCGGCGACGACCCCGCGGCGGCAGTGCTGTTGCTGGACATCGTGCTCGGCACGGCCTCGCACCCGGACCCGGCCGGCGCCCTCACCCCGGCCATCGCCGAGGCTCGCGCCCGCGCCGCCGCGGCCGGCCGCTACCTCGCGGTCGTCGCCTCGGTCTGCGGCACGGCCGCCGACGCGCAGGGCCTCGAGCGCCAGGAGGCCGAGCTGCACGGCGCCGGGGCGATCGTCGCGCCGAGCAACGCCCAGGCCGCCGCCGTGGCGGCGACCATCGTGGAGGGCCGGCGGGCATGACCGCCGACCTCTTCCCCGACGGGATGCGCGCGGTCAACGTCGGGCTGGCCGGGTTCGCCGACTCGCTGCGTGAGCACGGCGCGACCGTGGCGCCGCTCGACTGGCGTCCGCCGGCGGCCGGCGATCGCGACCTCGGCCTGCTCGTCGCCCGCCTCGACGACGACGATGGCGATACCATCGGCGCCCGCGTCGCCGCGGCCAACGCCCAGGCCGTGGAGCGGATCCTCGGGGCGCAGCCCGTGCTGCTCGACATCCGGCCCGCCGGCGAGGCCATACCCGGCCTCGGCGGCCGCATGCTGCTCCACTCCGGGCCGCCCATCGAGTTCGCGGAGATGTGCGGTCCCGTGCAGGGCGCGGTCGTCGGCGCGGCGCTCTTCGAGGGCTGGGCCGGCACGCCCGCCGAGGCGCAGGCCATGGCCGCCCACGGCGCGATCGAGTTCGCGCCCTGCCACCACCACGGCGCGGTCGGCCCCATGGCCGGCGTCGTGTCGCCTTCCATGCCGGTCGTCGAGGTGCAGAACCGCGAGCGTGGCAACCGCGCCTTCGCCACGCTCAACGAGGGCCTGGGCAAGGTGCTCCGCTTCGGGGCCTACGACGAGTCCGTGCTGCAACGGCTGCGCTGGATCCGCGACACGCTCGGGCCGGCGCTCGGGCGCGCCATCCGCGAACAGGGCACGATCGACCTCAAGAGCATCACCGCCCAGGCGCTCCAGATGGGCGACGAGGGCCACAACCGCAACGTGGCCGCGACCTCGCTCTTCACGCGCACGCTGGCGCCGATGCTCGTGCAGACCGCGGACGCGGCGACGGCCAGGGACGTGCTGACCTTCCTGCGCGGCAACGACCACTTCTTCCTCAACCTCTCCATGGCCGCCTGCAAGAGCGCCATGGACGCCGCGCATGGCATCGAGGGCTCGACGGTGGTGACCGCCATGGCCCGCAACGGCGTCCGCTTCGGCGTCCGCCTCAGCGGCACGGGCGACGCCTGGTTCGAGACCCCGGTCGGTGTGCCGGACGGCCTCTACTTCCCCGGCTTCGGCCCGGACGACGCCAACCCAGACCTGGGCGACAGCGCCATCACCGAGACCTCCGGCATCGGCGGCTTCGCCATGGCGGCGGCGCCGGCCATCGTCCGTTTCGTGGGCGGCACGGCCGAGGATGCCCTGGACTTCACGCGCGAGATGTATCGCATCACGCTGGCCCGCAACGGCGGCTATGCCCTGCCCCCGCTCGGCTTCGCCGGCACGCCCACCGGCATCGATGTGCGGCGCGTCGTCGAGACCGGCGTCCAGCCGGTCATCAACACCGGCATCGCCCACCGGGAGGCGGGCGTCGGCCAGATCGGCGCGGGCATCACCCGGGCGCCCCTGGAGTGCTTCGGCGCCGGCCTTCGGGCGGTGGGTCGGAGCCTCGGCGTGCCCGGCGCATAGGAGGTGGCAGGCTTGGAGCGTCGCGCGGTCATCGCCATCGGCGGCAACGCCCTCATCCTCGACGGCCAGAAGGGCACGATCGCGGAGCAGTACCAGAACGCCCGCGAGACGTCGCGCCACATCGCCTCGCTCGTCAAGGAAGGCTGGAGCGTCGTGCTGACGCACGGCAACGGGCCGCAGGTCGGTTTCATCCTCCTGCGGTCGGAGCTGGTCGGGGACACCGCCCCGGTGCCGGCGCTCTCCCTGGAGATGTGCGTGGCCGATTCGCAGGGCGGTATCGGCCACATCCTCGGCCAGGCGCTGCTCAACGAGCTGGCCGCGCGCGGCGAGCCCGACCGCGTGGTCTGCATCCTGACCCACACCGTCGTCGCCGCGAGCGACCCCGCCTTCGGGGAGCCGACCAAGCCGATCGGGCCCTACTACACCGAGGCGGAGGCGAACCGCAAGCGGGAGCGCCAGGGCTGGTCGATCGTGGAGGACGCCGGCCGCGGCTACCGGCGGGTCGTGGCCAGCCCGCGGCCGCTGCGCATCGTCGAGACGGCCCAGATCAAGTCGCTCGTCGAGGGCGGCTTCATCGTCATCGCCGTGGGCGGGGGCGGCATCCCCGTCGTCGAGGAGTCGCCGGGGAGCTACAGGGGGGTGGAGGCGGTCATCGACAAGGACCGCGCCTCGGCGCTCCTGGCGGCCAGCCTGGGCGTGCCGCTGCTCGTCCTCTCCACGGGCGTGGAGCAGGTCGCCGTCCACTTCCGCCGGCCGGACCAGCGCTGGCTCGAGCGGATCACCGTTTCGGAGGCCAAGCAGTACCTGGAGGAGGGCGAGTTCCCCAAGGGATCCATGGGCCCCAAGGTCGAGGCGGCGGTCAGCTTCCTCGAGCGAGGGGGGCAGGAGGTTCTCATCACCACCCCGGCGGCTCTCGAGCGCGCCATCGCCGGGGAGACCGGGACGCGCATCGTGCCCGACCCGGTGCCGCTGCGCGTGTAGGCACAAGGAGGCCGCGACATGCTCTCCGCCAAGGCGGAACCGTACGATTTCGAGTTCGATCCGAAGACGACCGCGCTGGTCATGATCGACTTCCAGCGCGACTTCGTGTACCCCGGCGGTTTCGGCGAGTCGCTCGGCAACGACACCTCGTTCCTGCTCAAGGCCCTGCCGCCTGCCGAGCGCGTGCTCAAGGCCTGCCGCGCCGCGGGCCTCTTCATCATCCACACGCGCGAGGGCCATCGGGCCGACCTGTCCGATCTCCCGGCGGCGAAGTACGAACGTGGCAGACCGAAGATCCACATCGGCGATCCGGGGCCCATGGGCCGCCTCCTCGTGCGCGGCGAGTACGGCCACGACATCGTCGACGAGGTCTACCCCATCGCCGGCGAGCCGATCATCGACAAGCCGGGCAAGGGCGCCTTCTACGCCACTGACCTCGACTCGATCCTCAAGAACCGCGGCACCCGCCAGCTCATCGTGTGCGGCGTGACCACGGAGGTCTGCGTCCAGACCTCCGTGCGCGAGGCCAACGACCGGGGCTACGACGCGTGCGTGCTGGAGGACTGCGTGGGCAGCTACTTCCCGGAGTTCCAGAAGGCGGCCCTGGACATGGTCAAGGCGCAGGGCGGCATCTTCGGCTTCGTGAGCGATTCGACGCGCTTCCTCGACGCGCTCGGCAAGCAGTTCCCGGCGGCGGTCAGCGCGGCCGCGGCCCCGGCGTGATGCCTATCGACTGAACCGGCGACCGATCCACGGGGGTTGACGGAGGGATGTTCGCGGGGCCGAGGGGGCTCCGCGCGAAACGAGGGAGGTTCCACCGCGTGACTGCGATGGCTGGTTCGTTCAGACCCAAGCTCTGGGTGCCCGGGGACCTGAACGCGTTCTTCGGACTCGGGACCAACGTCCTGCTCAACGTGCTGGTCCTGTCGGGGCTCGCCCTCGGCGTGGTCCAGATCCCGGGCGACACCGTCTTCGGACGGATCCTGCCGGCGCTGGGCATCGCCCTGCCGCTGGGCAACCTCTTCTACGCCTACCTCGCCTGGCAGCTGTCCAAGAAGGAAGGCCGCGATGACGTGGCCGCGATGCCCTACGGACCGAGCGTGCCGCACATGTTCATCGTCGTCTTCGTGATCATGCTGCCCGTCCTCATCAAGGAGGGCGACTGGGTGAAGGCCTGGCAGGCGGGGCTCGCCTGGGCCTTCATCATCGGCGTGATCGTGCTCATCGGCGCCTTCGTCGGGCCGACGATCCGCAAGTTCACGCCGCGGGCCGCGATGCTCGGCACCCTGGCCGGCATCTCGATCGCCTTCATCTCCATGCGGCCGGCGTTCCAGATGTTCGACCCCATCCCGTGGGTCGCCTTCGTGGCCTTCGCCGTGATCCTCATCAGCTGGACGGCCAACGTGCGGCTGCCCTTCGGGATCCCCGGCGGCCTGGCGGCCGTCGTGTCCGGCGCGGTCCTCTACTGGATCGCCGTCCTGGCCGGCCAGACGCCGAACACGCTGGCGCCGGTCTCCGATGCCCTCACGCAGATCAAGCTGAACGTCCCGATCCCGTCCACGGACGTCCTGACCGGGCTCGGCAACATCGGGCCGCTGCTGGCCACGGCCATCCCGCTGGGCATCTACAACTTCACCGAGGGCATGAACAACGTCGAGTCCGCCTCGGCGGCCGGCGACAACTACAACCTGCGCCACATCCTGCTGGCGGACGGCATCGGCGCCGTCGTCGGCTCGTTCCTCGGCTCGCCCTTCCCGCCGGCGGTGTATATCGGCCATCCGGGCTGGAAGGCCGTTGGCGGTCGGATCGGCTACTCGCTCCTGACCGGCATCGTCGTGGCGCTCATCGCGTTCCTCGGACTGGCCGCCCTGCTACTGGCCGTCATCCCCATCCAGGCCCTCGTGCCCATCCTCCTCTTCATCGGATTGGTCATCGGCGCACAGGCGTTCCAGGCCTCGCCCGCGCGGCATGCGCCGGCGGCCATCCTGGCCATCCTTCCCAACGTGGCCATCTGGGCCAAGGGGCTCGTCGACAACTCGCTCGGGGCGGCCGGTACCGACGCCGCGACAGTAGGTCTTGGCAATCTCGCCAACAACGGCGTCGTGTACACGGGCATGACCGTCTTCGGTGGCGGCGCCGTGCTGGCCGGGCTGATGCTCGGCGCCATCGCGGTCTTCGTCATCGACCGGCAGTTCAACCGGGCCATCGTCGCCACCCTCGTGGCGGCCGTGCTCTCCTTCTTCGGGCTCATCAACGGGCCGGACCAGGTGGGCATGAACGTCTCGCCGGCGGTGACCCTCGGCTACGTCTTCATGGCCGTGGTCTTCGCCATCGTCTCGTACAGCGCAGGCACCCTCAACTCGAAGGGCCTGCGTGAGGTGATGACGCCGTTGGAGGAGACCATGTAGTCGGTGGAGTGGCCCGACCTCCGGTCGCCTCGTCGGCGCCGGGGGTCGCGTCACCGCGGGTGGCTCGGGTCCCTGGACTTGGGGGGTGGTGGGCTCGGGTCCGCCCGCTTCGACTGGCGGCCCCGGCGCATCGGTTCCCCGGCGCATCGGGTCCCCGGCGCCGATGCCAATGAAGGCATCGAGGCTGGGGGCTCGCACCCTTCGGTCAGGGCCCCCCCGTGCTTGGCTGATGCGGCCATCGGCATCAGTCGGAGGGAACGCATCTATCCGCCCCGGAGCGGGACTCCCCTCTCGCTCCGGGGCATCCCAGCCCCCTCGATCCGGCTTGGAGGTCCGAACGTGCCCACGCTTCTCTTCGTGAACGGGACGCTCATGCGCGGCCTGAAGCTGCATCCCAATCTCGAGGGGGCGACGTTCCTGGGCGCCTTTCGGACGGCCCCCAGGTACCGCGTCTTCTCGATCGGTGACGTGCACCCGGGCATGTTCCGCGTGGAGAGTGGCGGCGTCTCCGTGGCCGGCGAGCTGTACGAGCTGCCCGACGATGTCTGGGAGCGTGTCC
>Ga0209001_1000056_pt1 | contig 25017 bp, 24 predicted proteins | sample Rifsed13ft2_FD_184006 | JGI IMG/M metagenome (GOLD analysis project Ga0209001, IMG submission 184006) | Soil microbial communities from Rifle, Colorado, USA - sediment 13ft 2 (SPAdes) (version 2) | ecosystem: Environmental > Terrestrial > Deep subsurface > Rock core/Sediment | place: Rifle...
CCGCCGTATTGTACCTGAATAGATCGGCTCCGGCAGGCACACCACGGGTGGAGGTGACGGATGGAACGCGTGCAGCGTAATGGCGGGACGGCGGGCATCGTCGCCGGCGTATTGCTCATTGTGCTCTTCTTCCTCTTCATGTCACTTCGCATCACCAACGCGCAGTTCGCCGATCCCGGCTTCATGGTGCCGTTGCTGAGCAAGAACCCCGGGACCTTCATGGGCGTCGGCATCGTCGGCGCGCTGGTCGCCGGCTTTGCGGTAGTCTTTTCGATCGGGCTCGTGTACCGGCTGCGGGAGAAGGCGCCGACGCGAGCGCTGGCGTCTCTGTACCTTGCCGTGCTCGGTCTCGGCGCGCACGCCGCGGACAGCATGGTTTCTTGGATCGGCGGAAGAGCAGTGGGGCTTGCTGCGGCCAAGGACGCCGTCGCGGCTGGCCACGCCTACGTCGCCGTATCCGCCGTGGCGCAGTCCCTCAACGCCATGGCGAATGCGTTTACCGGGGCCGCCTTGCTCGTCGCCGCCTGGGCGATCATCACGACCGGCGCCCTGCGCCCGCTCCTCGGCTGGGTCGCGGTCGTGGCCGGTGTCCTGAACCTGGTGATGGTCTTCGGCGCGGAGGGGGAGCTGTTCTTCATCGGGTCGCTGCTATTCACGATCATCTGGCTCGTCTGGGCCGGGTTTGAACTCCGGCGCGGACCGATGATGAAGTAGGCGTTCGGACACCGGGCTCTGCCGCGGGCTCCCGGACACACCTGGGGGCCCGTGGCGTTTTGGTGCGCTTCCCGGATGCGGGGGCTTACCGGCCGGCGCGTCCCGCCTCCACCGTCCCCTGGGTCATGCGGTGGGCCAGCAGGATGGGAATGAAGGTGCCGGCGATGACGAAGAGGGCGGCGATGTTGGTCACCGGCCGCTGCCGGGGTTTGGTCAGTTGGTTGAAAATCCAGATGGGCAGCGTCTCCTGTTGCCCCGCGGTGAACGTGGTGACGATGATCTCGTCGAAGGAGAGGGCAAACGCCAGCATCCCGCCGGCGAGCAGCGCGGTGGCGATGCTGGGCAGCACGATGTAGCGGAACGTCTGGAAGGGCGACGCGCCCAGGTCCATGGACGCCTCCACCTGCGAATAGGCGGTGCGGCGGAAGCGGGCGAGGACGTTGTTGTAGACGACCACGACGCAGAAGGTGGCGTGCCCGATCACGATCGTCCAGACGCTGAAGGGGATTCCCAGCAGGCTGATCGCCGACCGGAGGGCGATCCCCGTGATGATCCCCGGCAGGGCGATGGGCAGGATCACCAGAAACGAGACCGTCTCCCGGCCGAAGAATCGGCTGCGGTGCACCGCGGCGGCGGCCAGCGTCCCCAGGACTAGGGCGGCCAGCGCCGTCAGCGCCGCCACCCGCAGCGAAAGCGAGAGCGCAGCCCAGATGTCCGCGCGCTGCCAGGCCACCCCGAACCAGTTGACCGTCAGCCCCGGCGGCGGGAAGCGGAAGGCGGCGTCCTCCGTGGTGAAGGCGAAGAGGATGATGACCGTGAGCGGCAGGTGCAGGAAGAGGAGCACGGCGACCGTGGCCGCCTTCAGACCGAAGGACGCGCGCGCCGTGGGCGCCCGGGCCGCCATCTACAGCGCCTCGAACGCGCCCGTCCTTCGCGCGATGGTCAGGTAGACGGCCATGATCACCATCGGCACTACGGTGAAGGCGGCGGCGAGGGGGACGTTCGCCGCGGTGCCCTGGAACGCCAGCACCGCCTGTCCGATGAACAGCGCCGAGTTGCCCAGCGCGTAGGGCACGACGAAATCCCCCAGCGTGAGCGAGAACGTGAAGAGCGAGCCGGCCACCACGCCCGGAAAGGCCAGCGGCAGGACGACGCGGCGGAACGTCTCCCGCGGCCGAGCCCCCAGATCCGCGGAGGCCTCCAGGAGCGACTCGGGCACGCGTTCCAGCGCGGCCTCGATCGGCAGGATCATGTAGGGCAGCCAGACATAGAGGAAGACGACAAACATCCCCAGCCGCGACACGGACAGCGACGGTCCGCCGATCACCGGGAGGCTGAGCAGCCAGTTCAACACGCCGTCCAGCCGCATCTGCACCAGAGTCCAGTTGAGGACCCCCTCGCGGGCCAGGATCAGCTTCCAGGAGTAGACGCGTACCAGGTAGCTGGACCACAGCGGCAGCAATACGCCGAGGTACAGCAGCGCCCGCACCCGCGGCGTCGCGTAGCGCGCCATGTAATAGGAGATCGGGAACGCCACTCCCGCCGCCGCCACCGTCACCGCGGCCGCCATCGAGGCGGTGCGCACGATGATGTCGATGTTCGACGCGACGAAGAGGTCGCGGTAGTTGGCCAGCGTGAGTTTGCGCACGACCTGACCGGTGAAGCTGTCCAGCGTGAAGAAGCTCTGCAGAATCAGGGCGAAGAGCGAGCCCAGGTAGACCACGCCCAGCCAGAGCAGGGGCGGCGCCAGCAGGAGGATCAGTGCCAGCGCCGGCCGGCGGTAGAGGTAGATGGAGAGGCGCCGGGTGGGGGCGGCGGCGGCGCTCATCCCATGGTCTCGACCGGTCGGTTGTGCAGGCGGTGCCACACCAGGCGCACGCGGCGGTCCCGCGCCGCCAGCACGTCCATGGAGGTACTCTCCACGTTCTGCTGGGTAATCACCAGTTCGCCGCCGGCGTCCAGTTCCACCCAGTAGCGCGTGTGCGCGCCGAGATAGACGACGTCGCGGACGCGCCCGTCCGCCCAGCACATCCCGTCGGTGACGCTGGCCCCCGGCTCGCGGATGAGGATTTTCTCCGGCCGGATGGTGAAGGTGGCGGGCAAGCCGGTGAGCGCCCGCGCCGTTTCCCCGCTCACCAGATTACTGACGCCGACGAAGCCGGCGACAAAGCCGGTCGCCGGATGCTCGTACACGTCGGCGGGGGTGCCCACCTGGTCGATGCGGCCGTTGTTCATCACGGCCAGGCGGTCGCTCATGGTCAGCGCCTCCTCCTGGTCGTGCGTCACGTAGATGAACGTGATGCCCACCGCCCGCTGGATGGCTTTGAGTTCGACCTGCATCTGCTGCCGCAGCTTCAGGTCCAGCGCGCCCAGCGGTTCGTCCAGCAGCAGCACGCGCGGCCGGTTGATCAGCGCGCGGGCCAGGGCGACGCGCTGGCGCTGCCCGCCGGAGAGCTGCGCGGGCCGCCGGTCGGCCATCCCGGGGAGGCGCACCAACTCCAGCATCTCCCGCCCGCGCACTTCCCGCTCGGCCCCGGGGACGCGCTTGATCATCAGGCCGTAGGCGATGTTTTCACCCACCGTCATGTGGGGGAAGAGAGCATAGTCCTGGAAGACCGTGTTCACGTCCCGCTCGTAAGGCGGGACACCGGAGACCTCCACGCCGTGCAGTTCAATCGTTCCGGCGGTGGGATGGTCGAATCCGGCGATCAGCCGCAGGCAGGTCGTCTTGCCCGACCCGGAAGGGCCGAGCAGAGAGAAGAACTCGCCGTCATCGATGTCCAGGCTGACGTCGTCCACTGCCTGGACGTCGCCGAAGGCGCGGCTGACATGGGAGAAGCGGACGGCGGAGGTGCTGGCTCGCTCTCGCGCAGGTTCTGCGCCGGGTCTGGTTACGCCGCTGGCCACGGCCGGCCCTGTACTACGTAGTGACTCCTGCGGAGAGTACCGAAGGCCCGGCCGCGTCCGGTCGGGCCTTCGGCAGCGCTGACGGCTCGGGTCGCCGAAGCGGCGCGACTAGCGACCCCCGATGACCGCGATGTAGTTGGTGACCCACTCGTGATAGGGTACGCACTCGGTTTGAGTTTTGCACCTGGCGACCGGCGTCTTCCAGAACGCGATCTTGGCGAAGTTGCCCAGCCCGTTAGTCTCGCAGCCCTTGAGCCCCAGCAGCGGGTTGTTCTTGCAGGCAGACAGGACGGCCGGCACCGAGCCAAACCAGGCCGCCAGATCGCCCTGCAGCTTGGGGTTGATCGAGTGCTCGAGCCAGCGGTAGGCGCAGTTGGGATGAGGCGCGTCCACGTGCATCATCGTCGTGTCCGCCCACCCTGTGGCGCCCTCCACCGGGATCGTGCTGGCGATCGGTACCTTCTTGCTTTGCAGCAGATTCACCTGGAACGGCCAGGAACTGGACGCCACGACGCCCTCGTTGATGAAGTCATCGATCTGGATGAAGGCGTCGTGCCAGTAGCGGTTGACGATCTTCCGCTGCTGCCGCAGCAGGTTCAGCGAGGCCTCGAACTGCTTGCGGGTGAGGTCGTACGGGTCTTTGATGCCGAGCGCGGGCTGATGGTACTTCAGGTAGAGCGCCGCGTCGGCGACGTAGATCGGCCCGTCGTAGGCCTCCACCCGCCCCTTGTTCGACTTACCGTCCGGCAACTTCTGCTCGGTAAAGACGACACCCCAGCTCTTGGGCGGCGTGCGGAAGACCTTGGTGTTATACATCAGCACGTTCGAGCCCCACTGGTAGGGCACGCCGTAGTGCTTCCCGCTAACGGTGTTCCAGGGGGCGCTCTGCAGGCGGGGGTCGACCGTGTTCCAGCTGGGGATCAGGGTGGTGTTGACCTCCTGGACGCGGCCGCCCGAGATCAGGCGGTTGCTCGCGTCGCCGGAGGCGGTGACCAGGTCAAAGCCGCCCTCGATCATCAGGGCGGTCATCTCGTCGGACGTGGCGGCGGTCTTCACGCTGACCTTGCACCCGGTGGACCGCTCGAAGCCGGTGACCCAGTCGTAGGCTTTGTCCGTCTCCCCGCGCTCGATGTAGCCGGCCCAGGCGATGATCGAGACCGCGCCCTCCCCCTTGCCGATCGACTGCAGGGGGCCTTTCATCTGCGCCCGCACCGGGCTCCAGACGCCCAGCGACAGCAATAACACGACCATGGCAGTTGCCAACACGCGGAATGGTCGACTCATCCCGTTCCCCCTTCGCCTCCCCGCCTTATGGCAGCACGCGGCGGGTGATGATTCCCGTGCCCCGGGTACCCCGTATGGTTGCCCGGTGGTTCGTCCCGCCCGCGGCGAAATCCTGCCGCCCCCGGGTGTACCCCTACTTAAGATTCCTGTATGATACTGCAAAGCGCGATGAGCCCTCGGACGCGCCGCCGCTCCCGCTCCGCCCCCGCCCGCCCGCTCACCCTGGGCGCGCGGCTGCGCCGCCTCCGTCTGGAGCGGGGGCTGACCATGAAGGAGGTCGCCCGGCGGGCCGCCCTCACCGAATCCTTCATCAGCCAGCTGGAACGCGACCGGGTGAACCCTTCTGTGGCCTCGCTGCAGCGGCTCACCGCGGCGCTGGGGACCCCACTCGGCCGGCTCTTCGATGAGGCGTCCCCGCCGGAGGGGCGGGTGGTCCGCCGGGCGCAGCGGGCCCGGCTGACCTACCCCGGTCTCCGCGCCACCGACTACCTGCTCTCCCCCGACCTCAGCGGCAAGCTGGAGATGATCTGGGCCGAGGCCGACCCCGGCGGCGGCAGCGGAGACCAGCCCTACGTACACGCCGGCGATGAGGAGTGCGTGGTGGTGATCAAAGGCCGCATGGAGATCTGGGTCGGCGAGGAGCGCTACGTTCTCCACGCCGGTGACGCCATCACCTTCAGCAGCCGCGTCCCGCACAAGTGGAAGAACGTCGGGCGTGGCCGGCTGGAAGCGTTGTGGGCGATCACGCCCCCGTCGTACTAGGGCGCGCTGCTGCCAGGGGAGGAGCCATGGAATCACGGGTGCTGTCCCGCACGGAAGAACTGCTCAACCGCCGCCGGGCCGCCGTCCCCCGCGGCGTCTTCAACGTGGCCCCCATCTTCGCGGACTCCGCGGAGGGCGTGTGGCTGCACGACGTGGACGGGAAGACCTATCTGGACTTTGCCGGCGGGTTGGGGGTGCTGAACGTCGGCCACCGCCACCCGCAGGTGCTGGCCGCCCTGCGCGCGCAGCTGGACCGCTACCTGCACACCTGCTTCCACGTCGCCATGTACGAGCCGTACGTCGCCCTGGCGGAGCGGCTGAACGAGATCACACCCGGCGACTTCCCGAAGAAGACGATGTTGGTGAACAGCGGCGCCGAAGCGGTGGAGAACGCGGTGAAGATCGCCCGCGCGGCCACCGGCCGGAAGGCGGTCATCACTTTCGAGCACGCGTTTCACGGGCGAACGCTGCTGGGACTTTCCCTTACCTCCAAGGTCGATCCCTATAAGATCGCGTTCGGGCCGTTCGCCCCCGAGGTCTACCGCGTCCCCTACCCCTATCCGTACCGCTGCCCGCAAAAACACTCGGGCACTTGCACGGCGCACGTGATCGCCACCATCGAAGAAGCCTTTCGCGTGCAAGTGGATGCCGCGGACGTGGCCGCGGTGATCATCGAACCCGTCACCGGCGAGGGCGGCTTCATCGTGCCGCCGCCGGACTTCCTCCCCGCGCTCGCGGACCTCTGCCGGCGCCACGGCATCCTGCTCATCGCCGATGAGGTACAGACCGGGTTTGGGCGGACGGGGCGCGTCTTCGCGGTGGAGCATGCCGGCGTGGAACCGGATCTGCTGGTCGCCGGGAAATCCCTGGCCTCCGGGCTGCCGCTGGCCTCCGTGACGGGCCGCGCCGACCTGATGGAGGCGCCGCAGGCGGGCGGCCTGGGTGGGACCTACGGCGGCAACCCGCTGGCCTGCGTCGCGGCGCTGGCCGTGATCGACGTGATGCAGAGCGAAGGGTTTCTTGAACGGGCCCAGGCCATTGGGGTGCACGTGCTTGCCCGTTTCCAGACGATGCAGCGGCGCTTCCCCGTCATCGGGGACGTGCGCGGCCTGGGCGCGATGGTCGGCATGGAACTCGTGGAGGACCGGGAGAGCAAGACCCCGGCACGGGCGGCGACGGCGACGGTGCTGGCCGCCTGCCTGGAACGGGGCCTGCTCATCCTGAAATCCGGCGTCTACGACAACGTCATCCGCATCTTGGTGCCGCTCGTGATCTCAGACGAAGACCTGGAACGGGGGTTGAACGTTCTGGAAGAGGCCCTGGCCGCCGTGGCGGATTAGCCGGGGCCGCGACGACCGGGACGCGCGCGAGGATTTCGTCCGGGGAGGGAGAGGCATGATGCATTACCAGATGTTCATCGGCGGGGCATGGGTGGAAGCCGCGGCGGAGGCGCGGACGAATGTGATCGACCCCTCCACGGAGGAAGTCATCGCCAGCGTCCCCACGGCGGGGAAGGAAGATGTGAACCGGGCGGTGGCCGCCGCGCAGCGGGCTTTTGCGGACTGGTCGCAGCGTAGCCCGGGCGAGCGGGCGGCCTTTCTCTGGAAGATGGCCGACGCGCTGGAAGGACGGGCCGAGGAGATCTCGCGCGTGGAATCGCGCAACGCCGGGAAGCCGATCAAACTCGCGCAGGACGGCGACGTCCCCTTCGCCCTCGACAACCTCCGCTACTTCGCCGGCGCGGCCCGCCGTCTGGAGGGGCAGGGGGCCGCGGAGTATTCCACCGCCCACACGAGCATTATCCGCCGCGAGCCGCTGGGCGTGGTCGCTTCTATTTCGCCCTGGAACTATCCCTTCATGATGGCCGCCTGGAAGATCGGTCCCGCCCTGGCCGCGGGCAACACCGTGGTCATCAAGCCGGCCACGTGGACGCCGCTTTCCACGCTGGAAGTGGGTCGGGCCGCGGAAGCGGTGGGCCTGCCTCCGGGTGTGCTGAACGTGCTGACCGGTCCGGGCGGTGAGGTCGGGGCCGCGCTCGTCGCCCACCCCGACGTGGCCATGGTCTCGGTCACAGGCGACACGGCGACCGGCAAGAAGATCATGGCCACGGCCAGCGAGACGGTGAAGCGCGTCCACCTGGAACTGGGCGGCAAGGCGCCTTTCATCGTGTACGCGGACGCCGACAGGGCAGCCGCGATCCAGGGCGCCGTCGTCGGTGCGTACATCAACACGGGTCAGGACTGCACCGCGGCCACACGGATCTACGTGGAGCGCTCGGCCTACGATGCGTTCCTCGACGGTTTTGTCGATGAGGTGAAGAAGATCCGCGTGGGTCCGACGGACAGCCGGCAGACCGATATGGGTCCGCTGATAGCCGACGCCCAGCGCACGAGGGTGGAAGGGTTCGTCGAGCGGGCCCGGCAGCAGCGCGCGGAGATCCTGACCGGCGGTCGGCGCCCCGTGAGCATGGAGAAGGGCTTCTACTACGAGCCGACAGTGGTGGCCAACGTCCCGCACGACGCGGAGATCGTCATGCAGGAGGTCTTCGGCCCGGTCGTCGTGGTGCTGCCGTTCGACACGGAAGAAGAGGTGCTGGCGCGCTCCAACAGCGTCGTCTACGGGCTCGCTTCCTCGGTGTGGACGAGGGACGTGCAGAAGGCGATGCGGGCGGCGAAAGCCCTCAAGTTCGGCACGGTCTGGGTGAACGACCATCTCCCGCTGGTCTCGGAGATGCCGCACGGTGGATTCAAGCAGAGTGGGTTCGGCAAGGATATGTCGGCCTACGCGCTGGACGACTACACTGAGGTCAAGCACGTGATGGTGGAATTGACCGGCGCGGTGCGGAAGGGCTGGCACTATACCGTCTATGGGGACTGAGCAAATATCGGGGGCGTTCCGCTAAGGCAAGGAAGGTGAGGGCGCCCGTCGGCCGACGCGCGACCAGATCGTCAGCGAGAGCAGGATGAGCGCGGCGCCCGCCGCGACGACGCCCATCGTGGCGTAGCCCACCGCGGCGAAGACGATCCCGCTGCCAAGACCCCCCGCGGCTGAGGACAGGCCGATCAGCAGGTCGTTGAAGCCCTGCGTCCGGCCCCGCTCCGCGGGCGAGAGCTGGTCGGCCAGCAGCGAGGATCCGCCGACGTAGCAGAAGTTCCAGCCCAACCCCACCAGGAAAAGCGCGACCGTGATCGGGATCAGATCCGGCGAGAGAGGCGCGCTCAGCGCGGCCAGTGTCAGGATGCCGGCGCCCGTGGCGATCACCGGCCCTCTCCCCCAGCGGTCGGCCAGGCGGCCGGACACCACCGAGAACAGGTACATTCCCACGACGTGAGCGGAGATGACGAAGGAGATGTGCGTCAACGGGTGCTGGTGGCTGCGCATGTGCAGTGGGGTGATGATCATCAGCATCGCCATGGTCAGCTGGCCGAAGACCATGGCCAGCACCGCCACCAGGGCCGGCCGCTGGCGCAAGATCTCCCGGATGGGCCGGCCCGGTCCGCTGGCCGCGGCGGACTGCTGCGCCGGCCCACCGATCTGGCGGGCCAGTTCGCGCGGTTCGGGGCGCAGCCAGAGGAAAATCACTGCGGCGCTGAGCCCGAAGAGCAGCAGCGTCGCTCCGTAGGGACCGGCCAGTTCGTCCACCCCCGCGCGTGCCGCCAGGTTGGCCATGGGGCCGGCGAGCAGCGGACCGGCGATGGCGCCGACCGTCCCGCCCAGCACCACCATGGAGATGGCACGGCCGCGCTCCTCCGGCCGGTGCACCTCCGCGGCCACGAAACGGGAGAGTTGTACGGCGGCGACGGCGCTCCCGATCAAGAGCGACCCGGCGAGGTAGGCGGCGAACGAGGCGATGACCACGGCGCTGCCGGCCAGCGCCGCTCCGGCCGCACCCACGGTCGTCCCCAAGATCAGCGTCGCCCGCCGTCCCCAGCGGTCCATCACCTGGCCCCAGATGAAGGCGGAGAAGGCCGAGCCGAGGAGGTAGAACGTCGCGGGCACGCCCGACCACGCCACCCGTCCGCTGAGTTTCGCGCCGATGATCGTGATGATGGGGAAGATGGCGATCGTGGCCGCCGAGCCGAGGCTCTGCGTGACGAAGAGCGTGAGGCTGATGCGGCGCGCGCTGGCGGTGACGTCGACCAAGAGAAGTCTCCTCAAAAGCGATCCGCGGAGAATTCTACGCGACACCTCCCGAAGTGGCTAGTGGTCGGACGTTGTCCCGGGTTTCCGGGACAGGCGCGGCCCCACAGCCGGGACTCCGGCCTGATGCCCCGCGGTCGCCGATGTCGTACTCTACGGGCATAGGCCTGCGGGATCGGCCCGAGGCTGCACATCCCCAGGGGAGGCGCACATGCGGAGTGCCGAGGCCGTCGCCCTACCACGTACCCTGACGCTGCCGGCGATCCGGGGCCGGGCCGTTGCCCGGATCGGCGGTCGGTTGCTCGGATTCATGGCGTTGAGTCTCATCCTGCTCGACGAGATCGGCTGTCCCGTAAATGCCTACGTGGATGGCATCGGCCGGATCTACTTCGCCGGAAGCAGCCACGCGATCGCCCGCGTCAACGGCATCTCCGGCGAGGGGCTGGTCAGGATCGGTGAGGAAGGGAGCGGGGAGAGGCAATTTAAGGCGCCGTGGGGGATCGCGGCGGACGCCGCGGGACGGATCTACGTCGTTGACTCGGAAAACCACCGGATCGTGCGCATAAGCGACATGGCGGGCAGCGGCTGGACGGTGCTCGGTCGCCAGGGATCAGGGGTCCGCGAGTTCTCCTCCCCTGCGGGGTTGGCGCTGGACGCCCGCGGCCGCATCTACGTCGCCGACTCCGGGAACCACCGCATCGTCCGCATGGATGACATCACCGGGGCGGGCTGGACCACGTTCCACCCGCAGGGCATCTTGGCCGGGCTGCCGCAGTACCGACCCGGGATGGAGGTCCGGATCCGTCCGGCGGCGATCACCGTGGACGGCGCGGAGCGGATCTACTTCACCGACCGGCAGCACAGCCGGATCGTGCGGATCAGCGACATGACCGGCGCCGGCCTGGCCGTGCTGGGTCAGCCGGGCAGCGGGGCCGGGCAGTTCATGGACCCTCTGGGGATCGCCGTCGACCGGGCCGGTCGGATCTACGTGGCGGACACGGAGAACCACCGCATTGTGCGCGTGACCGACATGACCGGGCGGGGATGGGTGGCCTTCGGCAATGAGGGGAACGGGGTCGGGCAGTTCGACACGCCAACGGCGGCGGCGATCGACCTGGTTGGCCGTATCTACGTGGTGGACTTCATGAACGACCGCATCGTCCGTATGGAGAACATGAACGGCGACGGCTGGACGGTGCTGGACACGTACACCGACGAGTCCAGTTCCTGACACCGCCCCGCTCCACAGGGCGCGTTTTTGACCCTCCGCACCACCGGGCCGTAGAATGGCCTTGATGGGTACGCTCTACGTCGTCGGGACGCCGATCGGCAACCTGGAAGACATCACTCTGCGGGCGCTGCACGTCCTCCGCGAGGCGAACGTGATCGCCTGCGAGGACACACGCCACGCCCGGACCCTGCTGCAGCGCCACGGCGTCACCACGCCGTTGGTCTCCTACCACGAACACAACGAGCGGGAACGGGCGCCGCAGCTGGTCCGCCGGCTCCTGGCCGGCGAGGACGTCGCCCTGATCACCGACGCCGGCGTGCCCGCCATCTCCGACCCCGGGTTTCACCTCATCACGCAGGCCATCGCGGCGGACGTGCCCGTGATCCCGATCCCGGGACCCAGCGCCGTTACGGCGGCGCTCAGCGTGGCCGGACTGCCCGTTGACCGTTTTCTCTTTCTGGGCTTCCCGCCACGGACGCAGAAGGCTCGGCGGCGGGCGCTGGAGGAGGTCGGCGGCGTGCGGGCCACGCTCGTCCTGTTTGAGGCGCCACACCGCATTCACGCGACGCTCGCCGATGTGGCGCAGGTGCTCGGCCCACGGCGCGTGGCGCTTGTCCGGGAAGCGACGAAGATCCACGAGGAGGTCCGGCGCGGCCGCGCCGATGAAGTCGCGGCGCAGGTCGCCGGAGTGCGACTGCGGGGCGAGATCACCCTGGTCGTGGAGGGCGCGACGGCCACGCAGCCGGCCGCACGTGCGGACGAACCGGCGACCTACCTGCGGCGCCTCCTCAACCGCGGGATGTCGCGCCGCGACGCCGCCCGCAGTCTCGCGGAGACCTACGGCATCTCCCACCGGAAGGCCTATCAGATGGCCCTGGAGTTACCCCGGCAGTGAAGCGCTGGCTGCCCGCGCCCGCGGACGTCGTGCGCGTCCATCAGGCGGCCACCGAGGTCGAGGCGCTGGCCGTGGAGCAGGCGCTGCGGGCGGCCGGGCTGCGTGTCTGGGTCCGCTCGCGGCAGGTCCCGGGATACGGCGATATCATTGCCAGCGCCTCGGGCGTGTGGGGTGACGTCCTGGTGGCGCCCGAGGACGCGGACCAGGCGCGCGACGTCATCACCACGTATCTGGCCGCAGTCCAGGCCGGGCAGGAGGGTCCCACGGTGCGCAGATTTGCCGGCATCATTCCCCCGCTCGTCACGCTCTTCGACCGGAGCGGCGCCGTGGATGAAAAGGCCATGCGGCGGCACGTCGACCGGATGCTGGCGGGCGGCGTGCACGGGCTGCTCGCGCTGGGGACCACCGGCGAAGTGATGCACCTCACACCGGCGGAGCGGCGGCGCGTGGCGGAGATCGTCGTCGATCAGGCGCGCGGCCGGGTGCCTGTGCTCGTCGGCTGCGCCGGGACCGGGACCGATGAGGTGATCGCCTACGTGCGGGAGGCGCAGGAGATCGGTGCCGCGGGCGCGCTGGTGATCGTTCCTTACTACTGGGTGCTTTCCGACGCCGCGGTGGAGGCGCACTACGCCGCGGTCGCGCGGGCGGTGGATTTCCCCATCCTCATCTACAACTTCCCGGCGGTGAGCGGGCGCAACCTGCCGCCGGCGCTGATCGCCCGACTGGCGGAGGCGCATCCGAACGTCGTCGGCATCAAGGAGACGCTGGACAGCATCGGGCACATCGCGCAGGCGCTGGCGCTGGTGCGGCCGAAGCGGCCGGACTTCAGCGTGCTGTGCGGGTTCGAACACCATTTGCTGAATACGCTGATCATGGGCGGCGATGGGTCGATCCCCGGCATGGCGAATGTCGCGCCCGAGACCTCGGTGGCGGTCTACGAGGCTTGGCGGCGGGGCGATCTGGCGCAGGCCGCGGAACTGGTGCGGCAGCGCCTCGACTTCCCCTCCCTGTATGAACTCGGCGCGCCGTTCTTCGTCGTCGTGAAGGAAGCGATGACTCTGGCGGGATCGATCGAGCACCCCACGGTACGCCTGCCGGCGGTCCCACTCAGCGAGGACGCCCGGGCGCGACTGCACGTCCTGCTCGGCCGCCTGGGGATGCTCTAAGGTCGTCCTGAGACGCGGTTCGTCCACCGGCTGCCGTAGCGGATCAATCCCAACACGTTGTTGCGCAGCGGCATCACGGCCTCGAAGCCGGTCGGCGGGGCCGATCCCCGCACCTGCGCCATCTCCGCCGCGACGAGCGCCGTCAGCCGGGCGGTGACTTCCGGCTCGTCCCATCCGGCCGCGGCGATCTGCCGCGCGAACTGCTCCCGCGCATCCAGCCAACCCTCCAGCTGCGTGAGGAGGTCATCCACCCAGGTGTGCGGTCCGAAGTGCGTGAGGAGCAGACGCGAGGCCCGGACCGCCCGCATTCGGGCGAGAGTGCGCTTCCAGGCCGGGACGTCGAAGTCCGGCGGCGGCGTGGGCGGCCCGACGTAACGCGACCCGGGCATGGCCACCCCGGCGGCGTCACCGGTGAAGAGATCGCCCGAGGCTTCATCCAGATAGGCGTGATGGTGGCTGGCGTGCCCCGGCGTCTCCAGCGCTTTCATCCGCCGCGATCCCAACGGCAGCACGTCGCCGTCCTTCACGACGTGGACGCGGTCGGCGGGCACCGGGAGGATCTGCCCGAACAGCGTCTCCAGCGCATCGCCGTAGAGGCGGCGCGCGCTGGTCAGCAGGCGGGACGGGTCGGCCAGATGGGGCGCCCCGATGGGGTGAACGTACACCTGGAGGTGCGGGAAGCGCTGGGCCAGCGTCCCGGCTCCACCCGCGTGATCCAGGTGGATGTGGGTCACGGCCGCGGCCTGCAGGTCTCGGGGGTCCAGGCCGGCCGCGCGCACGCCTTGCAGCACCGTCTCCACGGTGGACGCGGGTCCGGTCTCGATGAGCGCGGGCCGGTCGCCGAGCAGCAGGTAGACGGCGATCGACTCCGGGGAGCGCTGATAGTCCGTATCGATGAGAACCAGGTCCTCGGCCAGCCGCTGGATGCGCGCCACGCGATCTCCTCCTGCCCGCGACCACGATAGCATAGGGACGCGGGCCGGGGAGCGGAGGAAAGCCTCCGCAGCCGGGCGAACCTACCCCCAATTCACCCCGAGCCGGACAGGCATGGCCATTGAGCGGCAGCCCCATCGCTGGTTCAGTCCGTCTCTCCAGCGGGAGATGGAACTGCTGGTCTTTGGGCGCGGCGGGGCGCGTGTCCTGGTCTTTCCCACGTCGAAGGGGCGGTTCTTTGACTGGGAGGACCGGGGGCTGGTCGCAGCGATGCAGGAGCACCTGGCGCGCGGCTGGATCCAGATGATCTGCGTGGACAGCGTGGACGCGGAGAGCTGGTACAACAAGGCCATTCCGCCCGCCGAGCGGGCGAAGCGCCACATGCAATACGACCAGTACCTCCTCACCGAGGTCCTGTCGTTCACGGCGCGGCTGAATTCCAACCCCTTTCTGATCACCACCGGGGCGAGCCTCGGCGCCTACCACGCCGTGAACTTCGCCTTTCGCTACCCGCACCAGGTGGGCCGCGTCATCGGCATGAGCGGGTACTACGACATCAAGCGCTGGACGGACGGCTACTCCGACGACAACGTCTACTTCAGCAACCCCTGCGACTTCCTGGTCCACGAGCACGAGCCGGCGCGGCTGGAGGCGCTGCGGGCGATGAGCATCATCCTGGCGGTCGGTCAGGACGACCCTGCGCTGGAGAACAACAAGCACCTCTCGGGGATTCTTTGGAGCAAGGACATCTGGCACGCGCTGCGCGTCTGGGATGGCTTCGCCCACGACTGGCCGGTGTGGGCGCAGATGCTCCCGAAGTACATCAGCGGTCCTGATTGACGCGGAGCACGCGGCGATGACGCGGCGCGAGGAGGGCACACCATGACCCTGCGCGTGGGACTGATCGTCGGGCGGGAGTGGTCCTTCCCGCCGGCATTTATTGAAGAGGTGAACCGGCGGAACGCCGGCGTGGTCGCCGAGTTCGTGAAGCTCGGGGGCACGCGCATGGGCGAACCGGTGCCCTACGCCGTGATCATCGACCGCATCTCCCACGAGGTGCCCTACTACCGCACTTTCCTGAAACACGCCGTGCTGCAAGGTGTCACGGTAATCAACAATCCCTTCATGTGGTCGGCCGACGACAAGTTCTTCGAGGCATCGCTGGCGACGGCGCTGGGCGTGGCCAGCCCGAAGACGGTTGTGCTGCCCAACAAAGACTACGTCCCGGGAATCGTGCACGACGAGAGCCTGCGCAACCTGGTCTACCCCTTGGATTGGGAAGGGATCATCGACTATGTTGGGCTGCCTTGCGCGCTAAAGAACGCGCACGGTGGCGGCTGGAAGGACGACGACGTCTTCATCTGCCGCACGCCGGGAGAACTGCTGGCCAACTACGACCGGTCCGGGCTGCGCACCATGATCGTCCAGGAGTTCATCGAGTGGGAGCACTACGTGCGCTGCATCTGCCTGGGTCAGGAGGAGGTCCTGCCGATCAAGTACGACCCGCGGGAGCGGAAGTACCACGTCGAACACCGGCACCTCACCCCGGAGCTGGGACGGCGCATCGTGCAGGACTCGCTGAAGCTGGTGCGCGCCCTGGGCTACGACATGAACACCTGCGAGTGGGCCGTCCGCGACGGCGTGCCCTACGCCATCGACTTCATGAACCCCGCGCCCGACTTCGACATCTACTCCCTGACGCCGTTCTATTTCGAGTGGGTGGTCAAGCACATGGCCGACCTGGCGATCCGGCTGGCCACCGAGCCCCGTCCCCAGCGCCGCTGGCTGCGCTGGGACACCTTCCTCACCGGCCGCCGGCAGGACGGCGCCCGAGACCTCTCGGCCCATGCTCCTCCGCGACGCGATCCAGACCTATCATGACCTGCTGACCGACGAGCTGGCCGCCGCCTCCCAGGCGCAGCTCGAGGTGCAGCTGCGCCGGCGCGGGCTCTTCTTCGGGGACCGGGCGCTGTGCACGGTCCTGCGCCCGCGCTTCATCACCGACGAGGACTACCGCTTCCTGGCGGCCCGCTGCCCGCTGCTGCTGCGGGCGTTTCGCAAGGCCTACGAGGCCGCCCTCGCCGACCGGGCATTCCGCGCGCAGTTCGGCCTGCACGACTGGGAGGAGGAACTCATCCCCTACGACCCCGGCTTCCGCGACCCCAGCCCCACCTCGCGGCTGGACGCGTTTTTCTCGCCGGAGCGTGGAGAACTGCGCTTCTCCGAATACAACGCGGAGACCCCGGCGGCCGCGGCCTACAGCGACGTCATTGCGGAGGTGTTCTACGGGCTGCCGGTCATGCGTGAGTTCATGCGGCGGTACGCCGTCCGCCCGCTGCCGGCGCGCCACGGGGTGCTGCATGTGCTGCTGGATGCGTACGAGCAATGGGCCGGCCGCCGCGCGGCGCCGCGCATCGCCATCCTGGACTGGCGGGAGGTGCCGACCTACAGCGAGTTCGTGCTCTTCGCCGATTACTTCGCGGCGCAGGGGCTGGAGTGCGTCATCACCGATCCGCGGGAAGTGGAGTACACGGGCGGCCGCCTCCTCGCCGAGGGCCGGCCCGTGGACCTGATCTATAAACGCGTGCTTCTCAGCGAACTGATCGACCGCGGTGGGCGCGACCACCCGGTGGTGCGGGCGGTGCGCGACCGGGCCGTCTGCATGGTGAATCCCTTCCGCTGCAAGATCCTGCACAAGAAGGCCAGTCTGGCCGTGCTCAGCGACGAACGCAACGCTCACCTCTTCGACGCGCAGGAACGCCAGGCGATCGACGCGCACATCCCCTGGACGCGCCGGGTGGAGGAGCGCCGGACGGTGTTCCGCGGCCTGCCGGTCGACCTGGTCCCCCTCATCCTCGAACACCGTGAGCAGTTCGTGCTGAAGTCCAACGACGAGTACGGCGGCAGAGGGATCACCCTGGGGTGGGAGACCGACGCCGAAACGTGGGAACGCACGGTGGTCGCCGCAGTGGCCGAGCCCACCGTCGTCCAGGAACGGGTGTTGCTGCCCCGCGAGCCCTTTCCCAGCATGATTGACGGCCGACTGCAGATCTTCGACCGGATGCTGGACATCGATCCGTTCATCGTCTACGGTGCCACCGTCGAGGGCTGCGTCACGCGGCTCTCCACGGCCTCCTTGCTCAATGTCACGGCCGGGGGCGGGTCGACCAACACGACCTTCGTGGTGGAGAGGCGGTGATGTGATGGAACCTCCATCCCTCACGATCGGGATCGAGGAGGAGCACCAGATCATCGACCCCGAGACACGAGAACTGACCTCCTACATCACCGAAATCCTGGACGAGGGCCACCTGGTGCTGCGCGAGCAGCTCAAGCCCGAACTGCACCAGTCGACCGTGGAGATCGGCAGCACCGTCTGCCAGACGCCGGCGGAGGCGCGGGCGGAATTGGTGCGGCTACGCCGCGAGATCATGCGCCTGGCCGGCAAGAAGGGCCTGAAGATCGCCGCGGCCGGGACCCATCCCTTCTCCCACTGGCTGACTCAAGAGATTACACCGCTGGAGCGCTACATGGGCGTGAAGAAGGACATGCAGGAACTGGCGCAGCGGTTGCTCATCTTCGGCACGCACGTGCACATCGGCATCGAGGACCGGGAGTTCCTGGTGGACGCCATGAACGTCGCCCGCTACATGCTGCCGCACGTGCTCTGCCTCTCCACCAGTTCTCCGTTCTGGATCGGCCGCAACACCGGCCTGAAGTCCTACCGCAGCATCATCTTCCGCAATTTCCCCCGCACCGGCATCCCGCGGACGTTCCGCTCGTGGGCGGACCTGACCTACCTGGTGGACACGCTGGTGCAGACCAACTCCATCCCCGACGGCACCAAGCTCTGGTGGGACGTGCGGCCGAACTGGAAGTACCCCACGCTGGAGTTCCGCATCTGCGACGTCTGCACGCGGGTGGACGAGGCGGTCTGCGTGGCCGCGATCCTGCAGGCGATCGTGGCCAAGATCTGGAAGCTGCGCCGCGACAATATGACCTTCCGCATCTACCCGGCGGAACTCATCGAGGAGAACAAGTGGCGGGCGGTGCGCTACGGACTGGACGGCAAGCTGATCGACTTCGGCAAGGAGACGGAGTTGCCGGCGCGCGACCTCATCCGTGAGCTGCTCGAGTGGTTCATCGGCGACGTCGTGGACGAACTCGGCAGTCGCAAAGAGGTGGAGTACGCGTACCGCATTTTAGAAGAGGGCTCCAGCGCGGACCGGCAGCTGGCCACCTTCAAGCGCACCGGCGACCTGCGGGCCGTGGTGGACCAGGTCATTGCCGAAACCAGCGAGGGGATCTAAGCAGAGGGAATGACCCGCATCACCTGCCGCGGGCCGTCCAGGCGCAGAGTCCATCTGTTCAACAGATCCCGACCCACCAGCGCCTCTCCGCCGAGCCCAACTACCTCGACAATCCGCGTCGTCCCCGCGGCTTCCACCGCCGCGGCGAACAACGGAACACGACGCTGGCTCCCCCCGACGCCGCGGATTGTGATCTCCCCGACGCGGGGGAGCTGCGCCTGTGCGGGGACCTGCTCCGGCACAACAGAGAGATCGGCTCCTGTATCGACCAGCGCGACCAGGAAGACGGTCGGCTCGGCCCCCGGGGCCCCCAGGCGCACCGGCAGGACCGGGGCGGGCGGGGTTCTGCGGGCGTCGTAGGCGTAATCCTGACTCACGTGGCCACGACCGAGGGCGAGGGTAGCTGGACGACCCGCTCCTTTTCCGTCACCTTCGGCATGAGCACCGGACGGGTCCCCAGGCGCCGGAAGACCCTCTCGGCCAGTGCATGGAAGTCGCGGTCGTGATCGATGACCTTCCCTCCGTGGATGGCCACGTACTGGCCGCGGTAGCGCCCCAGCAGCCGCCGCTTGTTCGCCTGGAACCACCGCATGCTCTTGGCGAGATCGTCCGGCTCAGGGCGGGGCGCCTCCGCGGGCAGCGTCTGCCGGAGCGCTTCCACGACCAGGGCAGCCAGAGTGATCCCGCGCCGCGCCGCCACGGCCTTGGCCTCGCGCACGAGGGCTTGCGGCAGGCCCCGCAGGTACAGGGTCGCGCTCGTTCGGACGCGGTTGGACATCGGCATCCCCCTCCGCCCACAATGCTAACATAGACGACATCCGTCGCACAGGGCCGGAGCAGCGGGAGAGCCGGTCGGCGGCGGGACGCCAGGTTGACACTGTTCCGGGCGCCCGGTACACTTTGCCCAAGCGACGAGGAAGCGGGAGTACCTCCGCTGAGGTCCGGAGCGAGCCGGGAGGGTGGGAGCCGGCGGCAGAGGCGGAGGGAACATGGCTTCCGAGCAGACGGGGTGAAGGAACGCCAGTAGCCCCGTCCGGGTGCTCCCGATAGCGGGCCAGGGTATCTTCGCCGCGCGGTGGACGTACCCGCTGAGGCGCCGTGCCGTGAGGCCGGCGCGAACCCAGGTGGTGTCGCGGGAGACCCTCTCGCCCTTCGGGGCGAGGGGATTTTGCTTTTGTGGGGATTCGAGGGGAGACGATGGCCTTCGCGCACCTGACCGGCATCTTCCCGCGGTCGGAGGAGTTGATCACGGCCACGCGGGCGTTTGAGCGCGGCCGGGCCGACAAGTCCGCGCTCGACCGCCTTTTTGAGGAAGAAGCGCAGCGCCTGGTGGCCCTGCAGGTGGAGCACGGCCTCGACTACGTCACGGACGGCCTGCTCCGCTGGCAGGACCTGCTGCGGCCGCTGGCGGACGAACTCCCCGGCGTGCACGCCGGGCCGGTGACGCGCTGGTTCGACAACAACAGCTTCTACCGCCGGCCGGTGATCGAGGCCCCGTTGGAACCGGTGGGCGGGGCGGCGCTGCGGTGGACGTCCGTGCGCGCGTTCGAGGGGCGGCCGTGGAAGGCGATCCTGCCCTCGCCGTGGGCCTTTGCGGCGCTGTCTGAGGACCGCGCCTACGGCGACGACAAGGCACTCCTGCGCGATGTCGCCGAAGTGCTGCGCGCGGAAGCGGCGAGCCTGGCGGCCGCGGGCTGTCGCTACATCCAGTTCTCCGATCCGGTGCTGGTGGCCCGGCCGCGCGAGGGTGCGCTGGCGCCGGCGCAGCTGGCGCTGGCGCGCGTGGTCGAAGGGCTGAACGTACGCACGGCGCTCTACACCTTCTTCGGCGATGCAGCGCCGCTGCTGCCCGGGCTGCTGGACTTCCCGGTGCACGAGGTTGGCTTTGACCTCTTTGCTACCGAGGTCGATCGGCTGGACGGCCGCGTGCGAGAGCAGGTCCTCCTGCTCGGCGGGCTGGACGGCCGGAACTCGCTGCTCGAAGATCCGCAGGAGGCCGCGCAGACCGTGCGGCGCGTAGCCGACCGGCTGCACGCCGACCAGGTCGCGGTGGTGCCGAGCTGCGACCTCGAGTTTCTCCCGTATGAGGTCGCCGTGGCGAAAGTGCGGCGGCTGGCCGAGGTCAAACGGCTGGTGGGGTGAGGGTCATGCAGAAGGTCTTTCCGACGCAAGAGATCGGCAGCCTGGCCAAGCCCGCTTGGCTCGTGAAGGGCGTACGCGGCGTGCGGCCGTCTCCCGAGGACCGGGCCGAACTCGACTACTGGGCCGCCCGCCTGGAGATCGAGGGCGTGGACGACCTGCGGCGTCTGCTGGCTACGAACGGCGAGCGCAGCGAAGGGGCCAAGCAGGCGATCCGGGACTGGGGGGCGCTCTTTGCCGTCCGCTTCCTCGAGGCGGCGGGGCTGGACGTCGTCTACGACGGCGAGGCCCGTCGCGTGGAGATGTACGAGTATCCGGTGCGCCGCATCGACGGCTTCCAGTTCTACGGCCACGTCCGCTCGTTCGACTACCGCTACTATCGCAAGGCGGCGGTGGTCGATCGCGTGCAGCTGCGCGAGCCGTTCCACCTGGATGAGCTGGGCTTCGTCAAACGGCACGCCCGGCGGCCGGTGAAGGTGCCGATCACGGGCCCGTACACGCTGGCCGACTGGTCGTTCAACGAGTACTACCTGCGCGAGGCCGGCGATATCCGGGACCTCCGCCGCCGCAACTACGAGGCCAAGCGCCGCTTTGTGATGGATCTGGCGACGGAGGTGCTCCGACCCACGCTGCTGGCGCTGGTCGAAGTGGGCGCGGACTGGATTCAGATCGACGAGCCGGCGGCGGCGACGCATCCCGAAGAGGTACCGATCCTGGTCGAAGCCTTCAACGCGGCCACGGAGGGGGTGCGGGCCAAGCTGAGCATCCACATCTGCTACAGCGACTACCGGGCGCTCTACCCGCACATCCTGCAGATGCGGGTGGACATGCTGACGCTGGAGTTCAAGAACACGGGTGACTACAACATCGTCAATATCTTCAAGGAGTTCGGCGACCGGCGACAGATCGGTCTGGGCGTCCTGGACGTGCACTCGGACGTCATCGAGACGCCGGAAGAGATTCAGGAGAAGATCCTGCAGGCCGTGGGCATCCTGGGCGCGCCGGAGCGCATCTGGGTGAACCCGGACTGCGGGCTGCGTACGCGCACCTGGGACATCGCCTTCGCCAAGCTGCAGAACCTGGTGGAGGGGGCGCGGCTGGCGCGGGAGACGGTCGCCGGGTAGAGGTGTTGACCATGGAGGCCGCCCCGCCGACTGTCCGGATCCCCGGCGATCTCCCGACGCTGGAGACGGAGCGGCTCATCCTGCGCAAACTCACTGCGGCAGATGAGGCGGACGTCTTCGCTTACGCCTCCGATCCGGAAGTGGCGCGCCTCGTCCCCTGGGAGGCGCACCGCTCGCTCGACGACACGCGGCGGTTCCTGCAGGGCGTGCTGGAGAGATATGCGCGCGGCGAGCCCGGACGTGTGGGCGATCGTGGAGAAGGCGAGCGGGCGGGTCATTGGGACGATCCGGATGGGAGAGTACCGGGCACAGCACGGCCGGGCTTCCGTTGGGTACGCGCTGGCCCGACCCTACTGGAACCGGGGCCTGACCACGGAGGCGCTGCGAGCGGTGCTGCGGTTCGGGTTCGATGTCGTGGGGCTCAACCGGATTTTTGCCGTGTGCTACCCGGAGAACCCGGCGTCCGCGCGCGTCATGGAGAAGGTCGGTATGACTTACGAGGGCACGCTGCGCGACGCGGCGTTTGAGAAGGGCCGGTACCGCAGCCTGAAGGTCTACGCTATCCTGCGGCGGGAGTACGATGCCCCCGGTCGGGCGCCATCCCCGTCGGCGAGAGGTGGAGAGCCGTGAAGACCTACTACATCACCACGCCGATCTATTACGTGAACGACGTGCCGCACATCGGGCACGCCTACACGACCATTGCCGCGGACGTGGCCGCGCGCTTCAAGCGGCTCGCCGGGTACGACGTCTTCTTCTTGACCGGCACCGACGAGCACGGCATCAAGAACCTGCGGGTGGCGGAGGAGCACGGGGTCTCGCCGCAGGCGTGGGTGGACCGCATCGCCGGGGAGTTCCGCGGGCTGTGGGAGTTTCTGCACATCTCCCACGACGACTTCATCCGGACGAGCGAGGCGCGGCACAAGAAGGTGGCCGCGGCGATCTTCCAGCGGCTCTACGACCAGGGCGACATCTACCTGGGGACGTACGAGGGTTGGTACTGCACGGCGTGCGAGACCTTCTACACGGAGAACGAACTCGGCCCGGACCGCACCTGCCCCGTGCACACGGGGCGCAAGGTGGAGTGGCTGGCCGAAGAATCCTACCTCTTCCGACTTTCCAAATATGGAGACTGGCTGCTCGATCACATCCAAACGAATCCGTCGGCCGTTGCCCCGGATGGCCCGAAAAACGAGGTCGTCGCCTTCGTCCGTTCGGGCCTGAAGGACATCGCGGTGAGCCGGTCCACTTTTGCCTGGGGCGTGCCCGTACCCTTCGACGCGCGCCATGTCATCTACGTCTGGATCGATGCCCTGACGAATTACATCACGGCCGCCGGTTACCTCGATGATCCGGAGAAGTTCCGCCGCTACTGGCCGGCCGACGTGCACCTGGTGGGCCGGGAGATCGTCCGCTTCCACGCGGTGATCTGGCCGATCGTCCTGCACGCGGCCGGCATCGCGGTGCCGAAGCAAACCTTCGCCCACGGGTGGCTCACCTTCGGCGGGCAGCGCTTCAGCAAGTCGCTGGGGATCGTCATCGACCCGGCGGCGCTGAGCCGGGAGATCGCCCAGGAATCCGGCGCCGAGGTGGGCGTGGCGGTGGACGCGCTGCGCTACTTCCTGCTGCGGGAGATTCCGTTCGGTTCGGACGGGGACTTCAACAAACCGGCGCTGGTGCACCGCTTCAACGCCGACCTGGCCAATGACTACGGCAACCTGCTGAACCGGACGCTGGCGCTGGTGAACCGGTACTTCCGGGGGCAGGTTCCCGCACGCGGCCCGGAGGAGGGCGGGGACGCGGCGCTGCGGGAGGTGGCCCTCAGCGCGGCGGGTACTGTGGAAGAGTTCATCGACCGCCTGGACTTCCGCGGCGCGCTGGAGGCCATCTGGCAGATCCTCGGAGCGGCGAACAAATATCTGGACGGGGAAGCGCCGTGGCGGTCGCTGCGCGAGGGGAAGCCCGAGCGGGCCGGAGCGATCCTCTACAATACGCTGGAGGCGTTCCGCATCGCGACAATCCTGCTCTCGCCCTGGCTCGTCACGGCCACGACACGCGCGTGGGAGCAGTTGGGGATTCCCGCGCCGCTCGCGGCGCAGCGGCTGCCGGACGCGTCGCGGTGGGGCGGCCTGCCCGCGGGGACGCGCGTCCGGCCCGGCACCCCGATCTTCCCCCGCATTGAGCAGCCCGCCGTCGCGTCTCGCGGGTCCAAGACTTCATAGGACGGAGGAACCTGGGGCGTGGACTACATCAGCATCGACGACTTCAAGAGACTCGACATCCGCGTGGGGGAGATCCTGTCCGCGACCCGTGTGCCGGGCACCGATAAGCTCATTGAGCTCGAAGTGAACATTGGCAGCGAGGTGCGCCATCTGATCACGGGGATCTACCCGCTGTACCGCCCCGTCGATCTGGTCGGTCGCCGCATCATCGTCCTGGCCAACCTGCAGCCGCGGAGGGTCAAAGGCGTGGAATCGCAGGGGATGCTGCTCGCGGCCGAGTGGGACGGCGAGATCGGCCTGCTCACGGTCGACAAGGACGCCCCGTCCGGCGCGCGGATCACCTAGCGAGGCGCTGCGCCAGCACGATTTCCTGGTCGCGGCCGCCGTAGCCGCGCGAAGGTTCGAGATTCGCTTCGAGGTGCCAGCGCACCGTCTCCGTCAGCCACTGCACCAACAGCGTTGGCGAAAATCCCAGGTCCTGTGTGATCCGCGTGATATCCATGACGAACCGGTGGGCGAAGGTCGGCCGGTACCACGGGGCTTCTCTTGACAGAACGGTGTGCGGCACGGGCACGACAGGGTCAGGCTTATCAAGGATCTCGGCAACGAGACGCACGAAGTCGTCCAGCGAGGTGATCTCCTCTGAGGCCACGTTGTAGGTCTTGCCGAACGCCGCGGGATTCCCCGCCGCCAGCAGCACCGTGGCCGCGATGTCGCCGCTATAGGCCTGGCGCCAGACGCACGACGGGTTCTTCTGGGGGACGAGCACGGGCCCGCCGTCGGCGACGCGCTGAATCCAGAACCAGCCGCGCCGGCTGGGGTCGTTCGGTCCCTGCACGATCGGCGGGCGGATGATCGTGAAGGGGAAGGCCTGCTGGTCGTGCAGCGCCTGCTCGCACGCGCGCTTCCCCTCCGCGTAGGCCAGATCCCCCCGTAACGACAGATCGGCGGCATCTTCAGGAATTGCGCGGAAGGCCTCCGGCGGCTCGAAGTCGGGGTAGACCGAACCCGAACTGGTCAGAATACAGTGCCCTATTCGTCCGCCCAGGGCCTCCACGACCGCCTCGGCGTCTGGCCGCTCAAAGGCGACGTTGTCCACGACGACATCGAAGGAGCGACCGCGCAAGGCCTGGACGAAGGCAGCGTGGTCGGTGCGGTCGCCGCGGATGTGCTCGATCGCGTCCCAGAAC
>Ga0209001_1000059_pt1 | contig 24503 bp, 24 predicted proteins | sample Rifsed13ft2_FD_184006 | JGI IMG/M metagenome (GOLD analysis project Ga0209001, IMG submission 184006) | Soil microbial communities from Rifle, Colorado, USA - sediment 13ft 2 (SPAdes) (version 2) | ecosystem: Environmental > Terrestrial > Deep subsurface > Rock core/Sediment | place: Rifle...
CCACGAATGCACACGAATACCACGAACTATCCCGCCAGAAGCGTCTGGAAGCCGTCTACCGTGGTCTGGCAGCCGGAACGGGTCGTTCGAACGCACACGACGCGGTCGAAGCCATCGTAGCACGCCAGGCAAAGTTAGCAATGGACATCGAACGTGGCCGGGCGTCGACCGAGGCGGCGCGCTTCTCGTTCCAGGCTGGCGAATTGATCCAGGACAGGCGTACGGACGCCTCCGCCGGTCTGTCCGTGACGGCGCATGTGAGCGGAGACGCGCTGGCCGGGCTGTTCTCGCTTCTGGCCGGGCGGCGGGCGGAAGTGGACGGCGATGTGGTCGATGGCGAAGCGGTAGCGGATGGCGACATCCGGGACGTGGACGAGTGATCGACTATGATTAAGATATCGGCAGTTATCGGAAGCATGGCGTGGCCAGGCGAATGACCGGGCGATGACCGGCGGGCGGGCGGGCGGATGGCGAGGGCGGAGGGCGAGGGCGATGGGCGAAGAAGTGGTGCTGCGATGTCGTCTACGGTGTCTGTCCCCCCTACCACGTTGCTTTCTATTACTATTACGGTGCTTTTGACCTGCAGACAGAATTATGACCCAATCCGTACTTTCAGGCGATCTAATTTTTGGAGGATAACATGGAGAAACAAGCGGAATACCACGTAGTGATACCGGGCGTGACCGGGCCGACGCACAACATAACGATTGATAATACTCACTGGTCGTTCCTTCCCGAGGTGCACGGTGCGGTGGCGGTAGCGGACGTTCCTGCCAACCGCGTGTTAGGCGTGGACGTATCGCACTGGCAGGCGAAGCGGGACGTAGTGCCTGTAGTGCACATGGATTGGGAGAAGTGCAAACAAGCCGGGGCGCAATTTGCATATATCAGGGCGGGCAGCATTAATCTTAGTAATGGTATTTGTTACGAGGATTTCGAATTCCAATACAATTCAGAGGTAGCGCCCGGATTGATGCCGGTGGGCTTTTACTGGTATTGGCGTCCGCAATACAGTGGCATAGAGCAAGCCGATTACTTCTGTAATCTGATTGAAAGCAAGGATTGGCGCATTCCGCTGTGGGCTGATGTAGAAGCCCCGCTAGTTGGGATGACCAACCAGAAAGCGGCTGACAGGTTGCAAGAGTTCGTTGATCGGGTGACTAGCAGGATTGGTTACCCAATGATATATACCAGGGGCTATTACTGGAACGATTACATCGCATCCAGGTCGCTATGGCCGCTACTCGATCTGGCTATTGCCAGGTACACCAGCAAGCCAGAGCCGTGGGGCAATCCTGGGGACGAGGACAAGTTAAGGCCGCGTGACTGGCGCGAATGGCTGTTCTGGCAGTGGTCGGCGGACGGCAACGGCAGAGGTGCCGAGTTCGGTGCGCAGTCGAATAGCATCGACCTGGATTATTACAACGGCAACCAGGACGACTTTGACGACGAGTTCGGCGACGGCGGCGGGATGCTGCTGGAAGAGCGCGTGGCGAAACTGGAAGTTGATCTGGAACTGCTGAAAACGGAAGCCCGTCGTCACGGATGGGAAGTGTAGTGAACGGGAAGCGGGATGTTGCGTACCTGATCGCCATCCTGATCGTAATCTTCGCCTGGCTACTGATGACTTACCTGCTGACCCATAAAGCATCCTGCTTGGAAGCAAGTATCCACAGATTGGCATTTTTTGAGTATTAACCGATATGGCACGTAAAAAGAATACCGAACCTTCGGTTAAACCTGACATTCTGACGATCACGCCCGAAGTCGTGGCGGACTTAGCCGAGCAGATACGGAAAGCTAAGACGCGTGCGGAAATCGACCATCTGGAGCGGATCGCCAAGTTGATGTCGGCCATTGCCGAAGACAACCCGCGCTCGTTCGCCGCCTTCTACCAGATCATCCACGGCAACGAGATACCGGCGCATTGCATGGAGTGGGTCGAGACGCTGTACAAGGCGCATGAAAGCGGGATGGGCGCGCTGATCTGGGCCTCGCGCGGCTTCTGGAAGACCACCACTTTGAGCGTGACGTTCGTGGCTTACAGGATCGGGAAGGAGCCGGACAAGTCGCACCTGGTCATCTCGTCCAACGATGACAGCGCCGATAAAGTGACGGCGGCGATTGCTAAGATTATCGAGTTCTCGGATGGCTGGAAGACCGTTTTCCCGAACGTCGTACCGGATAAAGAACGCGCCTGGGGCGCACTGGGGTATGAGGTTAAGCGCAAGGATTGGGAATATAACCGCTGGATAAACTTGAACACATCGAGGGTCGATCCAACATTCGTCGGCGCGGGCATCAACACCAGCCGGGCGGTCGGCAAGCACCCGTCCGGCTGCCTGGTATTCGATGACATTCACGATGAGAAGAACAGCATCTCGGCTAAGGAACGCAATGGCGTGGTCAAGCTGATATCGGATACTTTCATGCCAACCGTTGTGCGGAAGGAAGAAGTGTTGATCACCTGGATGCTGGGCATCGGCACGCCGTGGGACGAGGACGACGCTTACCACTACATGAAGAACACTGGCCTGTTCCTGTTCCATAACACGCCGTCCATGCTGGCGGCGAAAGAGGGCGAGAAGGGCGCGGTGTATATTGATGGTGTAGCTAATGACGGTGTGGTGCACCGCGACCTGACCGGCTGGTGGAAGTTGAACTGGCCGTCCCAATTCGGCATATCCTCCACCATATCCGCCCGCAGCGCATCCGGCAAGCGCGGCTTCGCCAGGATGCACCTGCTGGACTTGAAGACCAGCAAGGAAGGCGGGATGAAGTACCAGCTCTTCCCGTCCGACGCCATTGATTACAATTGGCTGATGGGCGGCGGGGTGGACTACGCCTCTATCCGCGATAGGCTGTCGAGGCAGGAATTGAACCGTGACTACTTCGCGATGGCTTATATTGCTAAAGTTCCGACTGGCGGGGCTGTTGTCGTGGATGGTGTTTTCGGCCACTACACTCAAAGCCAGGCTGATCAAGCGGTCGAGAACGCGCAAAAGGTGTTTCCCACATGGCGCAGAGCGGTGATCGAGGATATCGGCAAGGGCGAAGCCTTCGTCGATACCTTGCTGCTGAAGCCGCACCTGCGCATCACGCCGCAAAAGTCTTACGTCAACAAGCACCTGCGCCAGGAGAAACTACTGGGGCCGCTGCTGGAGATGGGACTGTTGAGAATATCGGATCGGGATTCGCCGTTTTTGAATCTATTGCGCAAGTCGCTGGACGACTTCCCGGACGGCAATGATGACGTCCGGGACGCCGTGTTCTGGGCGACTTACTGTTTCCCGGAACTCAGGATCATGCCGGTCGATAACCAGGCCGACCCGCTGGGGGGCAGGAAGATATATCGAGAAAATCCGCTGCTGGCGTTCGGAAGTGCAGGGAAGAGATGAGCGAACATTACCGGTACCGCAAAGATAAAACCCATCTTAGCAGCACGTTCAAGTTGCCCATCGATGATTTCCATTACTTGCGGATTTATGTCTGGAATAATCTGGAGGGGATGTCTGCTAACGTTCTTCAGGGCGACGATCCTAAATGGGAAACTGGTGAATACTTGGCTTGCTATATAGGTATGGATGGAATTGAGGATGAAGTAACAAAAGAAATACTCCTCCCTAAATTTTTTGGTGAGATACATCTCGTCTTGAATAAGTTTGGGGTAGGAATAGTGGCGCACGAATTGACCCACTTTTTATTCGATTGGCTTAGGTCGCACTTGGACGCCCTGCTGATCACAGGCGAGTTAGATGACGAAGCGTTTGCGATTTTGATCGGTAATCTGAATAAGAAATTCTGGAACGCTTTTTATAAGCGTTATGAACTTGTCGATGGAGTTTGGGAGCGATAGTATGCCAAAAAAGATAACTTATTACAACGAAATTGCTCAGGATATGATCAAGGCGGATAAGGATCGCAACAACGCTAATTTAGCTTACGATGCGATGGATCATAACCAATGGCAGCGGCCCAGCACGCTGGAGAATATCCTGTGGATCAGGGATGATATCGACACCGGCCCGTCCACCGACATCGCCGCCGGCCTGCGCGTTCTGTCGGCTCTGCAAGAGAACATCACCATCCAGCCGCTGGCCTCGAACCAGGCCACTAAAGAGAAGGTCAATGAGTGGGAACGGTCATTGGCCTGGGTCATGGCGCAGGCCAACCGCCGCCGCCAAGGCACGGTCAGGCAGAGCGTCGTCAAATCAGCCATCAAGTACGATGAAGTCTGCGCCCAGGTGATCGACCTGGATTACCAGATCGCCCAGAAGGATATCTTCGAGGGCAGTACCAACCGCGAGAAAGCCGCCCGCAGGCATTACGGCAGATTCGTCGTCGTGACTTATCACCCGAATGACGTGCATGTCAGGTATAGTAATCTCATGCCCGAAGCGGTATTGCTGTGCCAGAAGCGCAAGGCGCAGGAAGTGCTGGACGAGTGGGGCAAGCTGGTCTACCGCAAAGGGAACCTGCGCGATTGGGCCAGGCAGAACCTTGACGTTTATTACTTCGATTACACCGACTACGAAGATCACGCCATCTGGTGCAGCCTGGATAAAGAAGGCGAAGCTTCGCTGGTCGAGGTGAGCAACGATAATCACAAGCTGCCCTGGCTGCCTTGGGTGTGCCGGGTGGGTGGTGATACGATGGAATATGAGGCCATCCACCGCCGCCGCCCGATGCTGTACGGCGATTACACTTCAGGAAAGTGGGAAAATTCGAACATTATTAGAACCATTAACATGTCGGATGTAATTCGGAAAATGGTCTCACCGCGGTTCATAGAAGAAGGACAACAAGGTACGGAATTTCGATCAACGACAATTGATTATGGGCCGGATGCTGTTAATCCGGTTATTCACGTCACCCCGACGGACAAGTTAACTCCTATTCCGCCCCCGCCCATCGACGCCGCCGCCCTTCAGATTCAGGACCGGCTGGCCGCCGAACGAGCGCAAGGCACGCTGTCCAGCATCTTGAAGGGCGGTGAACTGCCCGCTGGGACAAGCTTCGCTGCCCTGAACCTGGGCACGCTGATCGCCACCGGCGCGCTGAAACCGCCAAAAGAAGTCTCAGAATTGGCAATTGCCGATATCTACTCGCATTTCGTATATTGGGCACACCATACCAAGAATAGCATCAAAGGCTATGCTAAAGGTGGTGAGCAATATTCCATTGAATGGGACGAGATCGACCCGGAAAACTTTTATGTCGAGTGCGAGTTGAAACCAGACGTTGCCCTCGACCGCCAGCAGCGCGCCAACGTCGCCATGATGCTGGTGCAGGCCGGGCTGATGAGCAAGGAGAAGGCACTTGAGTACATGGGCGAGAACGACCCGACCGCTATTCTGAAGCAGGTCCACTTCGAGCAGCTGGTAGATAACCGTATCAATCTGATCATACAGCGGGAACAAATGCAGTTGCAGATGGAAGCCCAGCAGATGACCATGCAGCAACAGCAACAAATGGCTGACGAGCAAGCCTACCAGCAGCAGGCAATGGCCGCTCAGCAGGGCCAGATGGCGGGCGCGCCGGGCGGCGAGATGTTCAATCCCGCCCAGGGCGGCCTGCCCGCCCAGATGGGCGCACCGGGCGCAACCCGCGAAGGCGTGACCGGCGAGGATGTGATGGGCAATGAAGCCATGATGGGTATGGGAGGTTTGTGATGCCAAGAGTACCTAAACCCTATCGCGGAAGACGAGCCGTAGAACAAGGCTACAAGGGATACTATGCTTATCGGGAATCTAACGATACCCGGACTTCTCTTGCAGAAAAGAAGAGACGGTACAAGAGTCTTTATCGTAAATCCCAATCGAGGATACCAACGGCAAGTAGAAAGACCATAACCAGGCGTGGAACTAACCAATCAAAAAATATTCCTGTCCGCGCCAAGATGATTCTGAGAGAAAGATATGCTACCCGTGCTAAACTTATCAAAACCAGGCGAGGCGGATTGAAGCCTCAAGGTAGATAGGAAAGGAGCGTGGGATGTGTTTTCGCAACGCGAGTTTGAAATTTTTAATCTTGAGTATGTTGATTATGTGGCTGAGCTTCGGCGTATGCTTGACGATGCTTGGCTCGGAGATCGGAGGGACTATGCCGACTTATACGGTGAAACAGGGCGAGGATTGGATCAGTCTGGCGGCGAAGTTGCAGGTGCCGCTCCAGAACCTGCTCAACCTGAACCCGGATATTAAGAGTTTGAGCGCTGGCGTCGGCCTGCGCGTGCCGCGCGTCCCGGCTTCGGCGGCCACACAAACGCTGGCTGGACAGACGCCTAAAAGCGGCGGAAAAGGCTTCTTACAAGGACAAGGCCCGCCCAGGCCCGAAGGCAAAGGCGGTGGACGGCTTCCGGGCGGGCAACTGCCCATCCCGCCCCGCTACACGCCGCCCGCTGGCAAGCCATTCCGTCCTTACCAACCGCCTGGCGGTGGGAAAGCCGCTCCGCCCCCTCCCGCGCCCAGGCTGCTGCCCCCGCAGTATAAGCCCGGCGTGCAGCCACGCATGATCCTGCCGCCCAGACCGCAACCGGTCTTTCAGGGCCAGCGACGGGAACAGGCGTTGTCCGCCACGTACCCGCCCGCGCCCGCCGCACCACAAGCCGGAGCGCAAGCGACTTACCCCGCCCCGCAGTGGGGCGCAGGCTACGGCGCGACGGCCAACCTGAGAGCGTTCCCTGGCGCACGCGCCACGGCCACGGCTGAAATACCCTGGTACAAACGCAGACGTGAAAATCTGTTTGGTGCGCCTGGACCAGAGCCGTTTTGGAGTGGCCCGGCTGCACAAATTTCTGGGCGGGCGGGCGTTGCTCCCCAACCAGCCGCACAGCCCTACACGGGCTACGCCGCCCGCTTTGCCCCAACGCGTGGATTATCCCCCACCACAACCCCCACAACGGCAGACATTACCGGGTTAATCCCCAACACTTTTATACGTGAGGGCGGGCAATTCTTCACGCCTTACCCAGCGGGCGCGCAACCGCCCGATAGCAGCATCGTGGATTATCTGGTCGAGAATGGGATGTTGCCAATCGTGTTCACGGCGGCGGAAGTTGAACGGCTTGGGCTGACCGCCGCCGAACTGCAAGCGGCTGGCTATGAGGTGGATCAGTACGGAGCCTGGATCAGGAGCAGGTTTGAGGAAGCCGACGCTCCCGCTGAAGGCGGCGGTGGTGGTGGATATGGCGGCGGTGGATATTATGGCGGCGGTGGAGGTGGAGGCGGCGGAGGCTATGGCGGTGGGGGCGGTGGCTACTACTACGGCCCCGGCGAAGAGACGCGCTCCTACTCGCCCACCGGACGCCAGTACCCAAGTGGTCGATTTGGCTTGACTTCATGGAGAATATAAATGGCAGACGTTAGAACGCTGCTTTTAGAACGCGCCAGGAAGATCAGAGGGCAGGAATACCGCGGCCCTGAAATCCCAGTTTGGGATAAACCCATGCGCCAGTATGGGCCGCCCCCGCCCCCGGATTACGGCCAGCCGCCACCCCCGCAGCCGCAAACCGTCCAGGAGATGATGCAGATTCCCGAAGATTGGGATTACAAGAACCCGCTCAACAACGCTGGCCCCAACGGCGAAGTCCTGCCGCGCGGCGCAATCGGGTGGACGCCGCATGGAACGCCGTATTACGGCGATGGACTACAAGGTTGGGTAAACGGGTTCACCAATCGGATCAATGCGCCAGCGGAGAAAGGGATTGAACTCATCCCAAAGGAAGGCACGTTCTGGCAGAAGACGTTGGGCACATTCCAGAACTTCGGAAAATGGTTCTACAATGTGGGCGGCGAGGAAGGCGGCGCGCTAAGTCCTCTGACTTACGCCACGCGTGCAGTAAGCGAGATGGTGGGAGGAACTCTTTCTGGATTGGGAGAATTCGCAAAGAAAACCGAGCAGACTTTCGGCGTTGTAAAAGAACTTGAACGCATGATCAAGCCCCCGGCTCCATCCGAACCGCCTGCTAACCTACCTTCTGGTTGGATTGGCGATTACGTGCGTAGGAATTATGAGCATATTCTTCCAACACAAATAAGTATGGGACTGGCTTATACCGGTGCAGATCAAAGACCGGAAGATTTTGACTTCGAGGCAGTCAAGACTGCTGCCGAGCGTGGCTATCAGGCGGGGCGGATTTTTTATACCGGTGTCATGCAGTCGCAGATTTACGAGGACTACAAGCGCAGGCTGGAAAACGGCGAGAATCCCTACCTGCTGGCGATGGAACTTGAGAACCCGCTGGCCGAATTCATCGGCCAGGTTGTATTAGACCCGCTGAACTTTATCGGGGGCGGGATAAGGCACGCGAAGGATGTCAGGAGGATCGCTTCGATATCGGATGAATTTCTAAAGATATCCGACGACATTGCGGATGTGTTGCGCGCCACGGATAAGGTTGGGGATGAGAGCAAGGCAGTCGCCGCTATCCAAGATTTAGTTAAGGCTACCCAGGCTTCGCTGAAGAAGTTTGGCGAAGATCGTTCGTTATTCTCCCTGACCGCCGATGGGAAACGGTACGTGGTCGGACGCCGCACTGGGGAGCTGGTGGATTGGATGTTCCGTAACGACCCGGAACACGCCCTGGATTCGCTGGTGGGCATGGTAAGAATGGCCTCGGACGACGCCGACGAGGTGGCTAAGGGATTATCGGCGGTCAAGAACTTCCTCGAACCCAGACCACTGTTCTCGAAAGCTGGGCAGGAAGCTTCCGTCATCCTGCGCAAGATGCTGACCGATGAGACGGGCGTGGTCAACGCTGATAAGTTCATCAAACAATTGGAGAAGGCTAAAGGATCGACCGATGACCTGATCCGCTTCGTGGATAGTAAGATGAAGTCTGTCATCGATACCACGTTCCCATCTGTTACCGAACGACTGGCGGCGGGAGAGAAACTTCCCTGGACGATCAAGAACCTGAACCGTTTCAATAACTTCGCTCAGAAAAGCACGTACAGACCGATCAACACGTTTTTTGCCGGGATTTATATGGGACTGAGCCCAGGCTACGCCTTCCGTAACCTGTTCACCAACACTATTCATGTGCTGGTGGATGGTGGGCCGGGGGCGTTGTATTATAAACCATCTACTTTATTGGGCAGAACGAAGAGCTGGCTAGGCGGGGCGCTGCCTGGATCGTGGGGCGGCTTCTCCGGCGGAACGATGGGCGTGGAGACGATGGAAGTCGGGGCTAAAGTTGCGCGAGAAGCGGGTGTCACGACTGGGGCTGTCAGGCGATTGCCTGCCGCCCGCGCCGCAGAACGCTTCGAGGAGTGGGGCGCAGCGCAGATCGTGGGTAAGTCAGTCGAAGACACGATGCGCAAGATGCTCCAGCCTGGCAAAGCTCTGCCCGACGTGAAGCCGCTGATCGACGCTGGCATGTCGCCCGAAGCGGCGCGCCTCTTGATGCACAAGGTAGTGGAGAACTTCGGCGACGTGAAGAAGGCGGCGGCGGAAGTGCGGGCGATGGCTAAGACCGGCAGTATCGATGCCTTCAAGACCCTGGCTTGGCTCAACCCGCGCGACCGGCAGGCATTGGCGGGATTCAATATATCCGACCAGGTGATGGACGCCTTGCGCGGGGCCGAGAGCCAGGAAGACGCTATCAGTAAAATCAAGGATATATTCAAGGCAATGTATGACGATGCTGGGCGGGTGGCGGATGAAGTCCCGATGGTGGCCGAGACGAACGAGATGGGCCACGTCGTACAAGCTTTAGGCGAAGCGAACGCGGCAGGGAACATTAGCGATGAGCTGGTCGGGACGATCACCAATGTCCTGGAGGCTAACTCGCAATCCAATGGCGCATTCCGCCGGGCGGTGATGATGGCTGAACGAGAAGCCAACCTGAATGCGGCGCGCTCCCAGCAAGATTTCGCTGTCCTGGATCAATTATTCAACAAATTCAGGAACTTTATTGATGGCTCGACCGAGCAGGTGTTTCGCAATAATAGTTGGAACTTTACCAAAGAGACCTGGAATTGGGACGCCGAGATCAAGGCCGCCCGGACGCAAGATGAGTTCAAATCTTTATGGCGATTGATCGGAATAGAAGGCGAACCGCCCGCTGACCTGACCAAGAAGGTATTGAATAAGTCATTATGGGAGAAGTATTTTTATCCTAAAGCAAGGGAAGCCTCTCATCTATTCCGTGAGGAATACGCCAAGACCGCCGAGGGTATCCTGGATGAGATCGCTAAAGTGATCCCCTTCGAGCGCGAAGGGACAGCAGTCAAGCAAGCCCGCAATCAGTTGGATATCGCTCGCCAGTGGGACAACTTCTTGATGGATAACGAAATCCTGGGTGACCTGCGCGTGGCAGTCAAGAAAGGCGACAACGCCCTCATCGCCCGTATCTACGCCAAGCAGTTCGGCATCGCCAGCGTGACGCAGAAAGGCGTTCCGCTGGATAGGATGCTGCTCAATATCATCAACGCTAATTTACCTGAAGGACGGGCGGCGTTCGCTACGCTGGCTAACGTGACGCCCGACGTGGGACGGCAGGCCCTCCTGCGCCATGCCACGAAGGGACTGTATGGCGATGAAGGCTTGAAGATCGTTGACGATGCCGCCCGCATGGTGGCAGAGGCCGCGCCGCCGCCCGTCGCCGCCGAAGCCGCGCCCGCTGCGGCTATCAAAGTCTCAGAAGGGATTGATCGAGCTATTGTCGATAACGCTGTCAGTAAACTACCGCCGAAAATAAGACAGAATTTAGATTTTATCGATGATGTGAGATTAGGTGGTGTTCCAGAAGGAGAAGAAGGAAAATTCATTGTAACTAAAATGGATAAGGGGATTATCCGCCTTGAAAAAGTTGAAGATAAGATTATCAATCACGAAATTATTCACGGATGGATAGTTAGTAGTCGTGACGAGAAGTTCTTTTCAGAATATGCCAGGATTAAATTCTCGGCTAAAACTTCATCTGAATATCTTGAAAATATTGCTAGAACAGGCGGAAAAGCTCCCGCTAATTTACCATTTCAGGAGAATCTTGCTAGAGACCTGGAAAGATATATTTACAATCGTGAAGAGCTCGGCGACGATTTGATCCGTCTCTTTGATGATAATCTTGGCGCAGTTGCCGAAGCCGCACCTGCCGCGGCCCTTGTTCCTCCGCCTCCGCCCTACGCGGGCAACACACCCACCCTGGCGCGTGTGCTGACCGAGCAGATGGACGGCATCCGCCAACTGGAAACCCGCATCACCAACGGCATCGCCGACAACTGGGGCAAGACCGAAGACCTGATCCTGAATGAAGGATTGACCACTGCCCTGAAGGATTGGGAGAAGGAAGCTGCTCAGAAAATCGCACAAGCGCGGTTGATCGCTACTAAAGTAGCGGACGGGGCGCGTGATTTTACTATGCTGACCTACCCGGAGAAGACTTACTTTGACCTGGCATTGGCTTATATCTACCCCTACCACTTTTGGTACACGCGCACCTACGCTAATTGGATGAAACGAATTGTCACCAATCCGGAAGTGATTGCATTTTATTCAAAGTATCGAGAATATCTGGCGAAAGTCCACGCCGGAGCGCCGGATTGGTGGAAATACACGATCAATACTAACGAACTATTAGGAATCGACAGTGAGAACCCGCTCTTCTTTAACCTGGAACAGACGCTAAACCCACTCAATGGGCTGACCGGCGTGGACTTCAACGACCCGCGCAAACGCATCAACTGGTTCACTGCCACACTCGATGACTTGAGTAAGTTCGGCCCATCCACCTGGACGCCGTTCAGCCTGGCGACTGCGGTAGCCTTGTACTTCAAAGGCGAAGAAGAAGCCGCCTCGCGCTGGGGCGGGCGGTTATTCCCGCAAACAGCCAGTATCAAGGCATTGACCCATATCCTCAACATCGGCCCGCCCGGTGGATTGGAACTTGACCCGGCGGTGCAGTTCTTCAGCCGCGGGATCGATCCTTATGAACGCGCCCGTGTTGGGCGTGCATTAAAAGCGATGGTTGAAGAAGGAGTTATTGACGAAGCGACTGCAATTGATGCTGCCAAGACCCAAGAAGGGCCGGTCTGGGAAGAAGGGCAAAAGTGGGCGGCCAATGGGCGCGCGTGGGGGCAAATGTCTTCGTTCCTATTTGGCACAGGCTTCAAGGCACGCTCAGTATCAGATATGCAAATCGACAGGTTCTATAGAGAATATTTCAATATGTGGCAGAGGGAACCCGGTATGTCGCCGGATGAGTTCCGGGAGGCGATGGATACGCTGCGCTCTAAGTACCCATTCATGGACGTGGTGCTATTGTCCCGCAAGGGCGGCCTGGCGCGGGATCGGGGATACGCCTACAACGTCTTAGGGCGCATCCCGCCCGGCCAGAAGAACCAGATCGCTGAAGCGGTTGGGCTTGACCCTGAATTGATCAGCACATTCTACGACTCGAAGGGCAGGCTGGAAGATTGGGCACCCACTGACCGAGAACGATTCATGGCGGCTGTCGTGGACATCGGCGCGCTGATCAATATCCCGGACGACGCCACCAAAGCCGAGTGGGGAGAGGCGAGTAAGCGATATAAGACGCTTGCGCCCAGATTGGAAGAACAGTTCGGGGCAGACATCACGCAACTTATCGACCAGTATTTCGCTCTGGGTGAAAACTTTGATGGTAAAGATTCCTTTATCACTGAACACCCGGAAGTGGAACGGGCATTGCAGTTGCAGGACGCAATGATCATTAATGACCCGGTTCTTTCAAAATATTACCTGTCAATCAAAGACATCGAACGCTACTACAACGGTAATATGTGGAACGCTATCGAGCAGCAGTTGGGAGCCGACATCTGGGATAAGTGGGATGCTTACAACGAAGCCAAGTTGATCGGTAAAGCTGACGCCAGTGCTTACTGGAAAGCCCATCCCGAACTTGAAGAATACATGAACATGAAGGCGGCTTATAAGGCAATCGTGGCTAAGGAAATTGTTGATGTTCAAGCCTTGCTGCAAGAGACGCCGCTGCCGTTCCTGCGTCCCGGCGTGTCGCCCGAATCGTTAGGCCAGCGTGGGCTGACCGAAGCGTTGCAGGTGGCCGAGGATCAGGGCGTGTATGGTTATTCCTGGCTGGATTGGTCTGACCTGTTATCGCCCAATCTGAGCAATCTGGTGCTGGATGATGTCTATGGCGGCGAGTCGATGCCGGACGTGGCAATCGGACAGATCGAATACATCGCCAATGGATTAGGAATTGATTACAACACGATGATGGAACTGATGCGTAAGTCGCTGGAGGAACAGTAAAAGGATTAGAAAAAGTGTAGTATAATACGGCTATAATTCATTCGCTGAATTATAAATAGCACCTTACAAGGAGAAGGAAAAATGGACGAGAAAGTCAACGTGGAGGGTGAGGCCTCCCCTGTTGGAGCGGCTGGTCAGCCAGATCAGGCAACTTCGCAGGGCAAAGGAACGCCGACTTCCGCTGATGAGATCGCCGAACTGAAGACGGCTTTCAAGCAATTTGTTGCCGAGGTTCGCCAGGCTCAAGGCGTGAAGGATCGGAGCATCGATGAAGTTAGAAAAGAAGTAACCTCGAAAACAAAAGATTTTGAGAGTCAACTTGCTGAGTTGAAGAAACTCACGAGCGAAGGGATGAGTGAGCGTCAGGCTCTGCTTAGCATGAAGCTTGACGAAGCTCTGACCCGCTTTGGAGTGGATCAACCAGCTGTAGCCCCGTCTGTGTCAGGCAACACAGCCCAGCTACCGGTTGAGGAGACGGTATCGGACTTTCTGAGGGAAGTCAAACTGGACCCAAACTCGCCCGAAATTACGGCAGAGCTGCGAAAGGGTGGCACACCCGTAGAGCAGATCAAACGTTTAGCAAAGGTAGCGATCAACTTGGGTACAGCGCGACAACCAGAACCGAACCCGGCGGCAGTCATGTCGACCGGTGGCGGGCAGGCCGTCCCTCCTGAGGACGACCTGGAAAGCATCGACCGAGAGCTTGCGCGCTTGAAGGAAAAGCCAAAGTACCAGATGGATATGAAGCGGTACAACGAGCTTTACGAAAAGCGGCAAAAGCTCTTTCAACCTAAATAACCGGTGGGGCTGGTATTGTAACGGACTGTATTCAGTCCGCGCTGCCCCCCACCAGGAGGCAGTGAAATGGCTATTCAAACTACCGCCAATCTAACACCCTTCCACGCTCAGTTCAAAGAGACATACGAGCGGGAAGCGATGTTCAATCGGCTGTATGATCAATTCGCCATCCCCTTCCCTGGGGACATGGCGAAGATGATGAGCGGTTCATCCGTCACCTATCCGTTTCTGAGTGACATGGACCCTGGCGTGACCGCGATCTCGCAGACCGCAGACGTTACGCCTCAAGTTCTCCTGGACGCAACCGCGTCCATCACCCCCACATCCCGCGGCGAGGCCCTCCAGTGGTCTGAGTTGCTGGGCGACATCCAGCAATCTTACAACTACAACGAAGAGCGCGCTTTGAAACTGGCCAAGAACCAGGCCGAATCTGTCGATCTTCTGGCCCAGGCTGCGGCGTTGCAGGGCACGTTCGTCTACCGCGCGGCTGCCCGCGCTTCCCTGGATGCAGGCACGACCGCCCACCGCGCAAGCGATGCGCTGTTTGCCCGCATGGAAGTCTATCTGATGAATGCCCGCGTTCCGGGCTTTATCACTGCTGACGGCAAATCCTCAGTATGGTCGGCTCTCATGTCACCAGAACCCTTCCACGACATCCGCGAGAGCGGCAACGTGGATGCGATTGGTACGTACCAGGACGCCGGTATCCACCTCAACTTCGAGTTGGGCAAGCTCGGCCCGTTCCGCTTCATCGTGAACGCCTGGGCTAAAGTGTTCCATGCGGCTGGTGTGGTGAATGCCACCTCCGTCGCAACGACCATCGCCGCATCCGCCACCGCCAACCTGAAACTGGCGACGACCATCGAAGTGGCCGCCAACACCAACATCGCTGCCGGGCAGTGGCTGTTGGTTGGCACCATCGAGACCGGCAACACCTTCGACCCACAGAACGAGTACGTGTACGTTGTGTCGGTTTCCGGCACGACCATCACCATCCAGGGGCAAGGCCCGAATGGCGGGCTGCGCTTCACGCACGCGGTGGGTGAGACGGTCGCCAATGCGGATAACGGGTACCCGATCCTGCTCGGCGGGCCTTCCAGCATGGTGAAACTGTACGCGACCGGCATCGGCGAGTTCGGCCAACTGGTGCCCGAAGAGCGGACTGGGCTGCTCAAGCAGTTCATTAGCTCTGGGTGGAAGTGGTATGGTGGCTATAGTCGCTTAGTCGATAACAGATGCCTGCGGGTCGAGGTTTCCTCGTCCTTCGAGGCATAAGGAGAGTGTGAAATGGAAGCAACATATATGGGATTAGCTGTTCCCTTGTTCCCCGACAGCTTGAGCGACGGTATCCATATCCAACCACAAGGCTCTGCCGGCGCGTTCGATATCCTGACTATCACCCAATCCAGCGGACACACCGGGGACTTCGTGGTGCTGGAAGATGGGGATGCGTCCACCGAACTCCTCGTAGTCGAGGAAGACGGTGTTACTAACTGGACTGTAGCCAGCCCCGGCGCGGATAATGTTCTGTCGATAGTCATTACCGACACATCGACCGTGACCAGCGGCTACTTGCAGGGCGTGTACGTTAGTGTGACTCCATCGAGTGATGCCAGCTACACGACCGGCGGTGCCCAGATCAACGCTTTCGCGACCGATATCTTCCTGGATGGGACTATTGGCTGCGAAGTCGAAGGTATGTACGTCTACATCGCCACCAATGGCACAGCGCCAACGCTGACAAGCGGCAACCTCAACGGCGTGAACGTCTATATAGACGATCTCAAGGCGGCTGCTTCATCTGTGAATGGCATCCAGCTCCACATGGCAGACGGCAATAGCCACACGCAATCGGCTTTTGTCTACATGCGTATGGAGGGTTCATCTGCTGCTATCGACTCCATGTTCCAGAAGGCAGGCACGGCGGCCTTGGCCCCGACCTACTTCCTGCGGACAAATAACGGAGCTGTGACCGGTAAGATGATCCAGACCATTACTGTGGGAGGCACGCAAGACCTTGTTCTTGTATGCAACATCAACGGATCGACCTACTGGATTCCGCTGTATGCGGCTTCGGCCTAACGTTCATGGGGGCGGGGCGACTCGCCCCCATTAGCAAGGACAAAAGAATATGGCCTCGAAAACAAGTAAGAAGCCAGGCGTGATTCAAGACGTACCCGCTCCTCTACCAAGCAATAACGGAGTGGCTATTGGACATGCAATTTACATATTGTTTTCGGGAGTTGGTACGATCAAAGAATACCTCAAGGATTATGGGATATTCTTTGAAGCCGAAGTGGACGATGATAGCTTGCATTGCCTATTGCTCGACCCGCGCTTTGGGTTAGGTAGCATCTGCGATTACATCGTCGCTCTGGGCGGGACGGTCTATGAAAGACCGCCAGAGCCAGAGCCATAATGAGGATTGCCCTGGTATTGGGCTGCGGCAGAAGCCTGAACGACCTGCCGAGAGACCTGCTGAGGCAATACCCTTCTTATGGCGGAAACTACATCGGCGTGTCGGGAATACAACCGACGTACTACGTGTGCGTGGATTATCGTACCTTACAAGACTATGAAAGGATAGAAGCCGTCGCAAGGAACGCAGAAACGGTTTACCTGGGCAGGGCATTGCCCAAGAGTTCCCCAATCTATGCCCTCCCCAATGCCGTACTGCTATCCAAAGACAGGCAAGACTTCAAGGAGGAGCGTTCATTTGCAGGTGGAACGGTTGTTTACCCCATGTTGAAACTGGCTTATTATGCCGGTTTCGATAAAGTTCTCTTATGGGGCGTGGATTTCGACCCAGATTGGGCGCACTTCACCACCGATTACCCATACTCAGGACACCCGGATCGGAAGATCGACGCCATGTTGTTTCATCTGAGTTTGGCTGCCAGTGTTTACCAGAAGGCCAGGAAGCGCATCATCAACTTCTCATTGCCGTCTGTGCTGGACAATATCTTTGAAAGAGGAAGCGGATTAGTAAATCCGATTGGAGGAAATCATGAAGCTAACATTTCACGAGCGAGTTGCCCTGCTTGAGCTTGTCCCCGCGCAGGAAGATTACGCGGGTCTGAAAGAGATCAGGCGGCTGCGCGAGACCTGCGCCATATCTGGCGAAGAGGCACAGAAGTATGGTGACAAGCAACCCGACGGAGGCTGGATCATCAACTTCAACAAAACCGCTGGAACGACGAAGGAGGTGCCGATTGGCGAATGGATGACCGAGAAGATACGCGACATACTGCGCAAGAAAGATGAGAAGCACCAGTTAGAAGAAAAGCTGATGTCGCTCTACGAGAAGTTTATCGTGAACTACCAGCAGTATTGACATGGCGATCCGTTCGCAAGTACCTTTAAAAACTGAGGGTGATATAACTAGCTGCCCGACCTGCGGCTACCCGGTGCGCATCATCTACCGCGACGGCAAGCACGCTGATCATTATGAACCGATCATCGATCACTCCATGCACAAGACGCTTATGCCCGCTGACGATGAAACGCTGGCAAAGTTGCGTTCATTGCGGGAAGGAAAGAAGACCGTGGCATTGGTCGGCATGGCTCCCACCAGTTGCAGCCTGGCTCCGTTCAACGACCCAACTGTGGAAGTGTGGGGACTGAACGAGGCGCACGCCTTCGATTGGATGAAGTCATGGGATCGTTGGTTCCAGATGCACAAGCCAAAGGACTTCACTCGTGACCTGGATGCCCACCGCATTCATGAAAGAGGCTACGTGAAAGGACATTTTGACTGGTTGAAACAGAAACACGGCAAGCCGATCAATATGCTGTACAAATACGATTACATCCCGGACAGCGTGGAATATCCACTGGCAGAAATAATAGATCGATTCTTCGGCAAGATACGCAAGGGCGATGAGAAGATCAAGTATCTCTCTAGTTCGTTTGCCGAAATGATGGCTCTTGCGTTATTCGAGGACTTTGAGCGCATTGAAATCTTCGGCTTTGAGATGGCGGGCGGCGATGAGTATGCCCCGCAGAAAGCCGGGTCTGAATTCTGGATTGGAATGGCGATGGGATTGGGCAAGGAAATCTATCTGCCCCCTAAGAGCCAACTAATCTGGGGGCCGCTGTATGGCTATCAAGGAGCGGGAGCGGCCAACGTTTACGAAGGAGATGAATACAATGACGACTAGTTACACCGAAAAAGTAAGACGGATCAGAAGCACGTCCCTGATCGCCTACTGGCCGCTGGACGAGAACAGTGGCACGGTGGCCTGGGACTGGGGCAAGAGCGCCTATAACGCCACCTCGTCTGGTGTTGTTCCTGCCGATAAGGTCGTGTACGGCAAAGACGGCGGGCCGTGCTACAAGTTTGATGGCAGCGCGTCCTACGTGGACATCTACGCGGCCCTGGCCGGAGCGATTGACACCGTGGGAACAGGATCGATCTGGTTTGCCTGCGAGGATAATGTGCTGAACGGCACCACCTTACGGCGTATCTTCACCATGTCGGCGGACGCCAATAACGCCGTGCTGATCGAAAAGACCGCCGTTGCCAACACCTTCCGCGTGGCCTACATCGCCGGGGGCACCACTAAGTCTGTATCGCCCGTGATCTACGAGCCTGGGTTGAGCGATATGGGAAAGAACTGGCATCACCTGGCGATAACGCTTTCCACCACTGCTGATGAGGCGAAGGTGTACCTGGACGGGGCGCAGTCTGGCTCGACCCTGACCTCGCTCGGCACATGGTCGGGTGCGGTGGCTTCGGATAAGTTCGTCCTGGGTTCAGCCTCGACCACTGCCGCCAACGTGTGGCTCGGCTGGTTGCAGCACATGGCATTATGGAGCGTGGTGCTGAGCGCGGATGAGATTGCTGACCTGGCCAAGATTGGCCCTTAACTTGGTAGACCGGGGTGAGGCGATCCTCCATCGTTTCGCCCCGCCTACATTGGATAGACTATGACAAGAGAAGAGTTTGAGCAAGGCTATGCAGAGAGAAGTAAAGTCACTGTCGAGTGGCTTCACGAACAAAATCAACGTGCAATTCCTTGTGATTGCGGCGATGACTTATGTAAGGGCTGGCAGATGGTAAATATCTTTACTGAGATGTTCGAGGAAGAAGATGCCGAGAGCAGACTATAACCCGGATAAAGAGAAATGGGCCGAACACAAATGGGAAGTGATCCGCGCCACCCGTCGCCCACTGGAAAGCGTGGACGTGGACGGCAAGCAGATGAAGTTCGGCAGAGACGGCGCGTTCCGCGTGAACGACGAAGGCGTGGCCGCCGCCATCCGAGAAGAGTACGCCAGGAAGGGCGACGTGACCGTGACGAGAATACGCTACCCCGGCGCAGCAGACAGGGGACATCGTTATTTTTTCGGGGGCTGGATTGAAGCCCCCTGGAAGAGGAGTAAGGATAATGGCGAAACAAAAGCCGAAGAAGAAGAAGGGCTTTCACCGGATGCCGGACGGATCGTTAATGGCGAACGAGGATATGCCGATGAGTATGCCCAGGAAGAAAACTAAGAAACGCGGTGGAAAGAGAGGCCGATAATGCCACAGATGTTTGAACACAAACAGTATGACTCAGTTGCGTCGGGCGAATTGCAAGGCAGCGCGACCGCGCTGCAACTGCCCGACATCCCCTGCCGGGCGGTGTTCTTCACCGCCATTGCCTCCAACGCGGGCAAGGTGTACCTGGGCGGGCCGGGCGTGACCGCGCCGGATGGGACGACCGACACCACCAGCGGGATCGAGCTGCAGGCCGGTGACATGACGCCGTTCATCCCGATCAGCAATCTGAATAAGCTGTACCGGATTTGCGAGAATGCGGGTGACGATTTAACTTATTTTCTGGTGAAATAATTGGCAACATTTGAAAAGATTATTTTTGCCGCTCATCATCAAAAGGAGACCCAACCGCATGGCACTCGTAGAACGTTTGATGAAATGGGACACCGAACTTGACGAACGGCATATACCCGTTCACGCCTTCTTTGCCGCCATTACTGAAGTCATGGCGGGCCGCTTGACAGCGGCGCAGGTGCAGTCCTATCTGGCGATGACGGCGGAGGATATTGTGGATTGGAACGCAATCTCGGCGACTATGCCACCCTCGGCGCAGGCGGCCAACCGCGCGCTATGGGCTACCAAAATGCACGCCGTTTTCCTACTGGGAGAGGACAGGTATCCGCAGTATTCGACACCCGCGGAAGTAAGGACGAAGTTAGGGATATGAGCGAGTTTGAGGATTTGATCATCATTTTTTGGATTTTGCTTGACCTGTCCATCGTCGGGTTAGTGGCGTATGGTTTATATAGATTTGTAATCTGGTTGATATAAAATGGCATACAGCGCGATAGTCGGTTCGTTTAATATCGATCCAACCAAATTGGCTACCGAAACCCAGGCCATCACCGGTCTCGGTTTCCAGCCGAAGATTGTACTATTCTGGTGGGGTGGCTCGACGGCGACAATCGACACCGTGGCGGGTGGGACGATCAATGTCGGCTTTGGCGCGGCGATTAGCAGCACAAGTCGATTCTGCGTGCAGAATATCAGCATAGACGCTGGAGCTTCGAGCGATTCGCAATTTTCGCAGAACATCACCGAGATCATGCGCGCCTATACCGACGTGACAACGCTGGATGGTATCCTGGATTTCAGCTCGATGGACGCCGACGGCTTTACTGTTATCTACGATGATGCCTTCACCCAGGCTTATCGCATATCTTATCTTGCCCTCGGTGGCACGGATTTAACCAATGTCTTTATTGGCAACAAAATAACACCCTCGTCAACCGGAAACTATTCCACGACGGGGGTCGGTTTCCAGCCTGACGCGCTGATCGCCGTGATGACTAATTCTACCTCTACCAGTAGTACAGGTTTAGCATTATGGTTTAACCTGGGAATGGCGACCGGAAGCAGCGCGCAGGGGGTCGTTTACGGCGAAAGCGGCGACGCGCTGGCTACAAGCGATACGAAGGGTTATGGATATAACGGTGAAGTGATTTCTAACCGCCAATCGACTATCCGTAATTCATTCGTCTCATTTGATGCGGATGGCTTTACACTGAACGCTCTTGAAGCAAGCGCGCAGCGTTATTTTAACTTTATCTGTTTGAAAGGCGGTCAGTATAGCGCAGGCGATATCACCACCCGCACAGACGGCAACGACATCGCTGAGACGGTCGGTTTTACACCGGTCGCGCTTCTGTTCGCCAGCGCAAATCGGGCATTGAGCACGCAGGATACCCTGACTGACCATAATTCGATCAGCATCGGCGCAGGCACCTCAACAACTAATCGAGCATGTGCCGCTATTTGGGACCAGGATGCTTTAGCTGATACTGAAACGGCATTCGCTAATTATGATACGGCGGTCTACGCCAATGTAGCTGATGATGCTATTGCTGGCCTGATGGATATTAAATCCATTGATGCCAGTGGCTTTACCTGTGTGATGGATGATACCGATCCGACGGCGTGCTGGGTGACCTACCTGGCGATTGGGGCGGTAGTCGCGGCGGGCCAGCCGATGAACGCGCGCGGCGTGCGAGTACCCGGAATGAGACAATGGCAACCAGGGCGAGGGCCTGGATTTTAGGAGTTGAATTATGGCTGAAGTAACTGGACTGAGAAACAATGCTCTGCCTTATCCGATTTACGGCGTACCGTTTGGGATCGTGTTCCCATATTTCGACGCAGATGGCGACTTAGTTTCGGCGGCAACCACGCCCGATTCGGAGGTCAGCCTGAACGGGGACACATTTGCCGACTGCACCAACGAGGCCACGGAGATCGCCACCACCTCCGGCATGTGGTATTTGCTGCTGACCACGGCGGAAATGACCGCCGATGTGGTAGCCATTATCAGTAAGAGCGCCACATCTGGGATGAAGACCACGCCGATTGTCTTATATCCGCGCAAGCTGGTCACAATTCGGAGCGGCACATCGGCGGGCGGGGCGGCGGGCTATATCACCCTAGACGCCAGCGCTTCGGCTGTGAATGATTTTTATAACGGCATGGTCTGCATCGCCACGATTGACGGTAATGTTGAAGCGCGTGTGATCAGCGACTACACGGGCAGCAACCAGCAGGCGGCGGTCGTGCCGAACTGGAACGTGGTTCCCGATGCCGATGATACTTTTATTATCAAATTACCGGAAGGGGTGCAGATCAACCAGGCCAATGCGACCCACGTCAGCAGCACGGCGCAGACGGCGGGCGACCTGGCGGCGCTTGTCACCACGGTTGATGGAATAGTAGATGATATTCTAGTTGACACAGGCACAACGCTTGAGGCTGACTTGGACGCCATCATTGCGGCGGTAATAACTAACGCTGCTGGGACTGACATCGCGGCGGATATCATCGCAGTGAAGGCAGATACAGCCGCAATCCTGACCGACACAGGCACAACCCTTGAGGCTGACCTGGATGCAATCATCGCGGCGGTAATCACCAATGCGGCAGGAGTTGACATTGCGGCTGACATTATCGCTGTAAAGGCTGATACGGCAGCGGTTCTTGCCGACACTGGCACAGACGGCGTAGTGGTGGCAGCGGCCAGCAAGACAGACTATGCCTTATCGAATGCTGGTGTGGATGCCCTGTTTGTCAGGGCGTTGACCGAGGCGTATGCGGCAGACGGCGCGGCCCCGACCGTGGCGCAGGCATTGTTCGCCATCCAGCAGTTCTTACAGGAACGGGCGGTGAGCGGAACGACTGTGACCGTGAAGAAGCTGGACGGTTCAACGACCGCCATGACCTTCACGCTCAATGATGACACTACGCCGACTTCGATCACGAGAGCGACCTGATGGAATGGATATGGATTGTAGTTGGATTACTTCTCATCAGTCTGGTTGGTGGCTATGTAGCCTACCGGCGTAGTCGAAAGGTTGCGCCGCCTGCCCATGCGCCGAGAGTGCCGGTAAGTCCAGAGGAAGAGGACTTAGGAACCAGACTATCCGACTTTCTCAGCGGGATCGTCGCGCCGCAGTACGTATCGGGCGGGGCGAACTACATGATCACGCTGGGCATCGGCACACCGGCGGAGATATCGGCGTTTATCCTGTTCGGGCTGGCGACGACTGGGCCGGTGACGGTGACGAACATCAAGTCAGGCCATAAGAGCGGCTACCCGTTCAGAGGATTTTACTAATGCTACCGACGTTCATGCAGAAACCATTCGACGTGCAATACTTCCAGCACATCAAGCGGCTGTTCGGCACGTCCCTGATCTCCTACTGGCCGATGGACGAAGCGGCGTGGGCGTCCACCGTCACGGATTACAGCGGGCAGGCGAACGACGGCACGCCGTCCAACGTGACGTTTGGGCAGGCCGGGATCGGGGACGGGAGGACGAGCGGGAGCTTCAACGGGAACAACAGCTATGTGGATGTGTACTCGGCGGCGTTCAATGCCGACTTCAACCCGGCTTTATTCACCGTGATGTGTTGGGCGAAGGTCGCGAACGCTGCGGTGTGGACAGATGCTGTGGATTTGTATGTATTCAGGTTTGGGGCAAATATTAATAATATGGTTGACATCAGCGTGTGGGGAGTGACAGAAAAAATATCGGCCAACTATTACGCGGGTGGGGTGGTTGTCGCTTCCCCGGCGGCTGAGTATGAAACCACTACGACGGATTGGTTCCATGTAGCGGTGACAGTGAGCGTGGCCGCCGATGAGGTTAAGTTCTACTTCAACGGTGCACTGACCGAAGCCGCTGCCACCGGACTGGGTACGTGGTCAGGTGCGCTGGCCTCTGGCTGGTGCAATATCGGCAACCACCAGATATTGAACGATGCCTGGAAAGGGAATATCGCCCATCTCGTCGTACTCAACAAGGCAACCACGCTTGCTGAGATCGCAGAGGCAGCGAGGGTAGTGTGATCCAGCTTCCGACCGATTACCTGTGGTTCTGGATACTGGTGGCGGCGACCACCTTCGCCGTGATATTGGTATTGTTCATTCCGATCTATTACCTGCTCTCGCAGATATTGAAGGAGCTTAGAAATGGCTAAGAGTATGAAAGTTGGAGGCGGAGGACGCTTCGCCAAACTAAAGGGGAAATTAGCCAAGCGCGGGGCAAAGTCGCCCGGTGCGCTGGCCGCCTGGATCGGGCGCAAGAAATACGGCAAGAAAAAGTTTCAGAAGATGTCGGCGAAAGGGCGCAAGGCGAAAGGCAAGAAGTGAAGGTAATCTACGTCCTCAAAACGTTATTGGTCGATGACCTGGATAACTATATTATTGATGACCTGGGCAACTATATCGAAATGGGAGGCTGGACAGGAGAGATTGAAGTGTCTACTTATACATTATTCGATTTGACTTACCGCCTGGCGCGCGAGTTGGAGATACTGGAAGAGTCCACCGCCACCGCCAACGGTTCATCCACGACTGTCGTGGACACCTACCGCGACGAGGACGACGATTACTTCAACGACGGCACGCTATGGCTGGTGCG
>Ga0209001_1000062_pt1 | contig 23920 bp, 25 predicted proteins | sample Rifsed13ft2_FD_184006 | JGI IMG/M metagenome (GOLD analysis project Ga0209001, IMG submission 184006) | Soil microbial communities from Rifle, Colorado, USA - sediment 13ft 2 (SPAdes) (version 2) | ecosystem: Environmental > Terrestrial > Deep subsurface > Rock core/Sediment | place: Rifle...
CTGACAAAGTTCTGGGAGAGCCAGGGGTAGATCAAAGTCTCTGAAATCTGAGCCCGGGCGATCCGTGTCAAATTCCATGCCTTGCCCAGAAGACTGTGGGACGTCAGCGACTCCCAAAATAAGCAATGCACCTATGTAAAGACCTATTTCTAAGATCCGTATAATATGCATGGATTTCACTTTTATCCTCCTTTGTGGTTATTACCTTATTGAATATAAAAAACTTTTTTAGGGTGATGGATATGGTAGATAGAAATAAAAGTATTAACTACTTTTGGAAGCTGTAAAAAATGATCATCAAGTTTCCTCTTAGAGGAGGGTCGGATGCACGGTGATGTTGAGTCTGATATAAGCTCTCTACCATTCCACTACCTCAACTTAAGTTCATTAGTACTATATTTAGAAATAGGTGTCAAGAGTCCAGCATTAAATCATTAGTACACTCAGAGATAAAGGCATCTCCCTTGAAAAAGTAGAATTAAGCACGATGAATAAAACAACTTAAATAAGATTTTGCTTGTGTTGACTTCTTATAAACCTAAAAGTAATTTCTTATAAAAAAGATTTACTAAGAGTGTTTTACTATGGGTTGCAAACTAAAAAGCTTTATGAATATCTACTTATTATTTCTTGTAATCCTGGATGTAGTGTTGTCTATAACGTGTTTTTTCTTCCCAGAAGCATGGTTTAACACAATGCACGGAGCGCCTTATGTTGATCCACAGGGGCTTCTAAGGCGAACCGGAGCTGTCTGGGCCGCCTTTGTTCTGATTCAATTTATAGCTTTACTCAGGTGGCAAAAGGAGCCTTACTGGCTAGCCGTGGTTGCTGGAGTTCGCTTCACTGAAATTTTTTCTGATTGGGTTTATTTGGGCGTTGCATCTAATATGACGTGGTTAGGTACTATTGGTTTATTTGTATCCCCGCCAGCAAATTTGATTTTTGGCATTTTTCTAATCATAGCCTATTTAAAATTTCATAAACAACCACAATGAAGAACCCAGCAGCAGCAGAGTATCAGCGTATAAACCGGCAGTCCATTCGGTCATTGCGAGAAGCGGAGCGACGAAGCAATCTGGCGCATTGCGTCATCCTGAAGGAGCAAGGCGACTGAAGTATCTCCTGATTTATCTTGAGATCCTTCGCTTACGCTCAGGACGACACTAAGTGTCGGATTCCTTGCTTCACTCGGAATGACAGAAAGAGAGAATGCTTCACGGAGCTTACGCTGAGCAAAGCGAATGTGTTCGCAATGACGGTGGAAAGCCTGTAACAAGCTACTGGGAGTTATCAAGTTAAGTTAGCATTATATAATTCTTACAGCCTTCTTCAATTAGCTATTTAAAAATTTTTATCAATAAACTTTGTTTGAAATTTTATGTGTGGGGAATTACATAATGAATTCGCAATACAAAAAGGAGAGTCAGGAAGATATTCTAAATTACTGGTTTGGTGAGCTTAAAGAGAGCGAAGCACCTTCTAGCGATTACTACAAAATATGGTTTGCAAAGAGAATCGAAATTGACCAATATATAAAGACCACCTTTGAAGAGGATCTGGAACTTGCAGTAGGAGGCAAATTAAAAAGCTGGGAGAATACACCTAGAGGAACTCTGGCTCTTATAATCTTGCTCGATCAATTCTCCCGCAATATCTATCGTGGTACAGCAAAGGCATTTTCTCAGGACTCACTAGCACTCGATGTTTGCTTGCGAGGAATTGAGAAGGGATTTGACAAAAGGCTTCATCCAGTTGAACGGCTTTTCCTTTATATGCCTTTAGAACACTCAGAGGACTTGGAAATGCAAAAGAAGTCCGTCGAATATTTTTCTATGTTAGAAAAGCTCTTTCCTGCCCCACCTTCTTTGGCTTCGATGGTTTCAGAATTCAAAAAATATGCAGGAATGCATTATGTTATTATCGAGAGGTTTGGGAGATTTCCTCACAGAAACGAAATACTAGGACGCAAATCTACGCCTGAGGAAATCGAATTCTTAAAACAACCCGGCTCTTCGTTTTAAATGGATAGCAATATTATTTTAGACTTAAAGTGCAAATTTTGCCTGGCTTTTGCAAATGTCAATCCATGCTATTCTTCTTTTAGTTTAATAAGATGAAGATGGTCTGCATAACAACTATATCAATAAAATCGAATGTTACTTGTGAGTATCAAAAAGGATTTTTTCTGGGTATTGTGCTGTTAATTAGACAACTGTAATTTCTGTTTTCTTTTTACTTAAGTAGGCTATGATTTCATGTTCCCGCTGTTGAATTTCTAACAAAATCTGCTCAGACATTGCTCGATACTCCTCCGCAGAATGAATCTTACGTGCTTCTAGAAGGATCTTTTGCAAATTAACAATAGCTTGTTGAGCTCTTGTCAACTGTTCGTCATTTTCAATCATTATAATTTCACTACCACAATTCTTCTCACAAGCCACTTACGCCTTGCTGAGCAACACCAAAAAAATTCAGGGATTCATATACATTAGTTGTATACATGCCCTCGGGAAGATTGCCATCTTTATTAAATTCAGGGATCCTCGTCCTATATCATCTTAAAGCGACATGGCAGATAACGATATCAGCACAAATGAGGTTGACATGCAATTTGGGCATTATCCATTTGTGTAGAGTTAAGACTAGTATCCGTTTTTTAAATCTCTACGAATTCCTCAACAGGCACTTTGATTTCCTTCTTAGCTCTCTTACCAGAAAGATAAATATCTCCAAAATCTTTCTCAATCTTTTTTAATACATCTGCTTTGAAATACTGCTCTCCACAATATTCACATTCCTCACATGGCACATTGTTTACAACAAGAAATTGATCATCGTGTTTGTAAATATACTGAACATACCTTTCCCTAAAATTTTTATTTCCACAAAAGTTGCAGATTTTTTTCATTTTTCACCCCTCTCGTAAGGTGCTTTAAATTTTGGTGGTTGAGGAATGTAAACAGTTATAACCACTAACCAATCTCCTCTCATTCCGCAAACAATATGTATTGGTTTTCCTGTCTCCGTAAACCCCACAACTAAACAACTTTCTCCTCTCCCTGTATTCTCATACTGTTCTATAATTCTACCCTTAAGCAAGGCTTCTTCAACTTCTGCTACCGTGAGGTTATCATTTTGCCTTTCCTGATCTCCATGTTTTGAAAAATAATACTCACCTCTCCTAATCTTTTCATGTATCCATTCTAACTCAAACATTCTCTGTTACCTAAATGTTATTATAATATGAAACGGCGAATTACGATAATGTCTCCGGGGTTGCCGAAGTCGCCAAAGGCGATTTGCACGAAGCGTAGCGAAGTCGGCAACCTCGTGTACGCGGCCGTTAGACAATCCCCCTTTTTCCTCTCCTACTTTGGTAAATGGACATTCCCTCCTTTTTAAAGGAGGGTCAGGGTGGATTGCATCCTTCAATTTCTCAATAATCCCCCTTTATCCCCCTTTGTACAAAAGGGGGAAGAATTTTACTCTCCCCTTTCCTAAAGGGGAGATAAAGAGGGAATTATACTAAAGAACGGCTGGGATGGATTCTAAATCTCCCTAGATCCCTCTTTACAAAAGAGGGAACCCTAAGTCTCCATTTAGGGAAGTGGAAATATGTTATCCAAAATGTAGTGCCCGTTCCCCGTACGAGCATTTGTATATGGACTGATCGGCGATCAGTCCCTACAAAGGCATCGGTACCTACGTCTTCATGAGACTTCAATCGGGTAGAGCACCAGTCTTGCTGGTGCATCAGTAAGAATGGGGAAAGGAGACCTCAAATTTAAAAGAAGATCTCAATAATAAAGAACCCCTCTTTGAAAAAGAGAGATTAAGGGAGAGTTATGTACGGGTGAAAAATAAACCATTCTGGTATAAGGTTCAGAACTGACCCCCCAGCCTTTATTGACAGTAAGAGGTTGTCATCGGGAGAGCTAGCTAAGCGATCTCTTTGAGATTCCTCACTGCTCCTTCGTCTCTGCTCAGGACATGGTTCGGAATGACACTTCGTGTCAGATTCTTCGGCTGACTTGGTCAGCCTCGCAATGAAACTCGTTTGCGTGCAAGGCAAAGCGGTATAAGCGGGACAAGAATACCCCGCCTTCGTGTATTTTATACCGCTTCAAGAAATAGATTCTCTATGATAAAGATTCAAGTAGGGATTAGCAACTATATTTTTGGTGTGTTCGGGGAACGCACCCTACATTATTATAGCCCCCGTTATCCGAACGGGTATAAACATATGAAATGATGTGGGGCATCAGCCCCTACATTTTATGATTAAATATTTATGGGTGCTTTTTGAAAAATTATTTTACGAAGAGATGTTTTATTAGAAATCGGCTATTTATTGTCACCCTGAACTTGTTTCAGGACGACGCCCTGAACTTGTTTCAGGGTCTCCTCGTCATACCATCCTTCAGATAAATCCTTTAAATCAGGATTCACAGATTTTATTAAATTCCATTTCCAATCTCTGTGCCAATTTTTCAATTGTTTTTCTCTAGTAATTGCAATGTTAACATCTTCAAGTTCCTCGAAGTAAATTAAGCGGTTTACTTTGTATTTCTTTGTAAATTTTGAGCCCTTTCCTAATTTGTGTTGTAGTACTCTTCGTTCTAAATTATTTGCAACTCCAATATATATTGTAGTTAATCCAGTATTGCTCATTATATATACATAATATACAAATGCTTGAACCATAATAAATAAAGTGAAATATAGAGATTCTGAAACGAGTTCAGAATGACATAAAATATAAACCAAATTTTACAAGAAAATGACATGCTGTAAAACTGGGATTTTAAGACAATGCGGATACTAGCTCTAGACGTTGGGACAAAAACAATTGGGGTTGCTGTGAGTGATGAGCTTGGGATTGCCGCTCATGGGGTTACGACTATAAAAAGGACTGACTTGAAGCGGGACCTTGACGCTCTTAGTAAAATTATAGATCAATATAAGCCTTCCGAGATATTGGTTGGAGTTCCTTACAACTATGATGGCACTGTAAGTAAAAGAGGAGAGGAGATATTAAAGTTTGCTGAAAAAATAAAGACTACTTTTTCACTACCTGTTGAATACTGGGATGAGAGCTTTTCTACAGTTGATGCAGAGAAGATACTGCTTGAAGCAGACCTTAGCAGAAAGAAACGAAAAAAGGTTATTGATAAAATGGCCGCTATTTTTATACTTGAGGGTTATTTAGATAAAAAAAGAAAAGAAAAAACTTGATTGCCACAGAGAACACAGAGAAGAAAATTTTTAAAAAGAATTTAAAAAAACTCTGTGATCTCAGTGTGCTCGGTGGCTAAGAAAAATTATGCCTTATGCTAGAGTAAACGGAATTAAAATCTATTATGAAACCTACGGTGAGGGGCATCCTCTTGTTCTAATTGGGGGGCTTGGTAGTGAGATTCAGAGCTGGGCAACTCAGATTCCCATCTATTCAAAACACTTTCAGGTAATAGTTTTCGACAATCGGGGAGCCGGAAAATCGGATAAGCCTGACATTCCTTACACAATTGAACTCATGGCTGATGATACCGCAGGGCTTCTCGATGCACTCGGCGTCAAGTCAGCTTACGTAGTAGGAAAATCAATGGGTGGAATGATAGGGCAGTGGCTTACTATAAAGTATCCGGAGAAGGTGAAGAAGCTTGTTTTAGGCTGTGCATCCGCTTATCGAGATGAAGTAGGAAATGAAATTCTCAGAATGGGAAGGGAAACTGCAACGAAAATAGGAATGAAAGCTGTATGGCTTACTGCCATCTTCTGGGGATATACAAGGGAGTATATTGAAAGAAACCTAAGCTCGATAAAGGAAGCCCTAGCTAAAGTTCCTGAAAACCCTGAGGCCCTTACTGGTTATATTAGACAGAGCCTTGCATGTGAGGGACATAACACAACAGATTTAGTGGGAAAAATTAAATGTCCTACTCTCGTTATGCAAGGAGAGCAAGATTTAATCGTTTCACCAAAACGATCACTTGAGTTAGCAGACTTGATTCCTGGTGCGGAGTTAAAAATATTTAATGGAGTCGGACATGGTTTTTGGAGAGAAAGACAGGAAGAGGTAGATAGATTGGTTTTGGATTTTCTTCTCAAAGATTGAAAAAATAATTAACCACGAATTATCACGAACGGACCCAAATGGAAATAAAGTAGGGGCAGGTTTTAATCCTGCCCCTACCTATTTGAAGGGATTATCTATTTGTGAAAATTCGTGTCCATTTGTGGCTAAAAGATAATTAATTAAGATTTCTCTTTTCTACAATCTGATTCCTTCTTTTAGCAACTATAGATATAACCTCAACCTTAGTCTCTAAGTGTGTGAGGATATTCTCGGCTCTTTTCTGGACGTTGATTTCTTCAAGTAGCTCCTGTTTTTCAAAAACGTTTGAAACACTCGTAGAAGCAATCGCATCTATCAGGTTCTCAAGTGGAAGCCTTGTATCAATATTTATCAAATGAGATTCGTGTTCTTTTCCGATGATTCCATTCCATTTTAAGATAAGCTCAACTATACGCTCTCTATAAATATTCTCATTTGTACCGTGCACATCTTCTAGGATTTCAACACGGGCGAGTCTATAAGGAATGTCTTTTACAATATCAATAATCTTTACCCTTTTTAAGCCATATAAAACTATGTTAAATCTTCCATCGTCAAGTGGTTCTGAGTTTACGATTCTTCCCATACCTACAACGCTGTATATTTCTGGATTTCCCTCATAGCTTTTCTCCCACCCAGGTTTTAATAGCACCATCCCTATGATGCGTTCGCCATCAATAATATCCTTTACCATTTGTCTATACCTGGGTTCAAACACATGGAGTGGCAGAAGTGTATTTGGAAAGAATACAACGGTAGCAAGTGGGAAAAGCGGAATAACCCCGGAGAAGTTTTGAAGGTTTAAAACGTTCGCTAGGTCAATAGTAAAATTCTTCATTATAGTAATATTTTACCAAATAAGGTCTTGAACTTTGAGTATCTAATATATTTGAGGAAATTTATGTAAATGCACTACAGAAAAGGAAATAATATCCGGTATTAGATCAACACAGTTTTGATAATTACAAATTATTGTGGCATAAGATCCTATTATCATTTTGATAATTCAAGCCTAGGTATGTATATTTAAAACGCTTAAATCCCAATCACGTATAGGTTGCTAAATGTTTGATGAATATGAGACAAGAAAGAAAAGCCTACAAAAGGCTATTCAGGTTGCAAAAAGGGAGTGGGGGAATATAAAATCATCGCTCATGTATTGTGGCGAAATTGGAGAATTTTGTGAAGAAGATTTTATGATAGGAGTTATAGAAGAGGACGTAATAATCAGGGAACCACTAATAAGTCCTACAAAATCAGTTTCTGTATATTCCCCTACGTTCTATCCGATGTATCTTGTAGACAACCTAATAATCATGGATGAGAAAATGCCTAAGTATAGGTATAAGACCGTCGAAGCTCTTTATGTTTTTATTGAACTAGCTACAAAAGCTGTAGAGAGGCTTGGTCTTGTAGGAACATTCTGCATTGGATTCGGAAGTGGATACGGCTATGTCCGCACCGGTTGGATTGGAGAGAAAGGGAGAGCTGAAGAAAGAGACATCTTCTACCAGATGTTTTATAAAGGGAGAGTTGACTACGATTGGGATTTTCACTGGACTTCTGTAAGACAGAGACTGAAACTAATCTTCACTAGGTTCATGGCTTGGCAGAACAACCCAAAGCTTTATGAAAGAGAAGTTAAACCAAGAGCTAAGGTTAAACCTATGATGGTTTAAAAAACAAACCTAAGTTGCTACCTATGTGCACTTGTCATTGCGAGCGACCAAAAGGGTGAGCCGGAGCCCCGAACAACGTGAGAGGGGAAGCAATTTGCTACAGAATGTCATTCCGAATGCTGCGCATGGGCTCAGTACAGGCTCCGTGAGGAATCTCAAACAGATTGCTTCACTGGGATCTGTGGTAGAGATCTAGAGGGAGGGAAGTTAGGGAACCGCAATGCTCGCAATGACAAGCATAATGGATCGCTTCGTCGGAGCCTGTACTGAACGTGTGTGAAGTGCTTCTTGCAATGATATTACCCTTTTTTTATAGGTAGCAAATTTGTTTAAACAGATTCGCAAACTAAACTGCATTTTTGGTTAAATAACATTGAATCAGAATACTATCGTTATTCCCACCAGAAAGGAGATATTCGGTTGGGCGATGTACGATTTTGCAAACTCAGCGTTTGCAACAACTATAAGCTCTGTAGTATTTAATGTTTATTTTACAAAAGTAATAGTTGGAGATGGTGGCGCAGTGATATTTGGCCACAACATACCTGCTAGCTCTCTTTGGGGTTATACAGTATCTTTATCAATCCTTCTGGTTGTTTTTACTGCACCCATCCTTGGAGCAATAGCCGATTTTTCGGGTACAAAGAAAAGATTTCTTTTCCTGTATTGTTATCTTGCCTGTCTTTTTACCGGACTCTTATTTTTCGCAGAAGAGGGTGACTACATTTTCGCTATGATTTTTTATATGCTTGCGAATTACTGCTTTGCAGGAAGTCTAGGTTTCTATAACGCGTTTCTTCCTGAGATTTCCACAAAAGAGAATATAGGTAGGATTTCAGGTTTTGGATGGGCTATCGGGTTTATAGGTGGTGGAATCCTTCTTGCTATAAACCTAGTCATGATTCGAAACCCACAACTTCTTGGAATCCCTGACGAAGACAATCTACCAGTTCGTTTTGTTATTCTATCTGTCGCAATCTGGTGGGCTGTGTTTTCGGTTTTTACCTTCATCTGGGTTCGAGAGAAAACAAAGGGGAATCCGCTACCAATGGGAGAGAACTATATAAATATAGGATTTAAGCGTCTTGTGCTTACTTTTAAAAAGATTAGACAACATAAGGAGCTCTTTAAATTTTTAGTCTCTTTTTTAATCTACAATGAAGGAATTGAGACTGTAATAGTTATGGCTGCTATTTTTGGAAGCGAGATTCTGGGGATGTCCCAGTCTGAGATTTTAACCGTATTCCTTTTAGGACAAATTGTAGCCTTTTGCGGTTCTTTATTATTAGGTTATTTGGCTGATAAATATAGTAGTAAGTCAACCATAATCATAAGTTTAATTATTTGGTGTGCCCTAGTAATATGGGCTTATTTTATGAAGACGAGGTTTGAATTCTGGACGATAGGGGTGTTTATAGCATTTATATTAGGAGGGAGCCAAGCAGTGAGTCGTTCCCTATTCGGTCTTTTTACTCCGCGTGAGAACACAGCAGAGTTTTTTGGATTTTATGCTCTTGGAGGAAAATTTTCTTCTGCAATAGGACCATTTACCTTCGCATTAATACGCCACGCATTTGACTCGATTCGTATTGCCATTATAGCACTTATAGTGTTTTTTTCGCTTGGCTTGCTATTTATCCTTTTTGTGAACGAGAGACGAGGTATAGAAGAAAGCAGTAAGCCGATAGTGTGAATCCAATTCAGCATTAGTCTATTTAAATGCCTTGCTAGTACAGGCTTGACATTTTAGAATTCTTATGATTTAGTATTATAGTGTTCTCTAGAATACTATAATATCTTAGTATGGAGAGAAGAGAGAAAATGGAAAATATAGAAAAGCGGATCTATGAATTGCATGCCTCGATGTGTAAGGTTTTTTCTAATCCAAAGAGGCTGGAGATCATAAATACCCTTCGTGAGGGGGAGATAAGCGTTGGCGAGCTTTCAAAGAGATTAGGCATCCCTATAGGAAACCTATCCCAGCATCTTGGCATGATGAAGGAGCGTGGCATTTTAAACAGCAGGAAAGAAGGAAATGTCGTTTATTATAGACTCGCCAACCCAAAGATGCTTAAAGCCTTCGACATCCTTCGGGAAACTCTTTTCGAACGGATATCGAGGGAAGGAGCTTTAATTCGAGAGACTAAAAAATAATCTTAGGAGGAGGCTTTATATGGGAACGGTAACTATGGTGCTAAACGATGCACCTTATGGGATTGAAAAGGCTTGGAACGCCTTAAGATTAGCTAGTGCGCTTTTAGTTTCTGGAGAAAAGATCAATATCTTCCTTCTAGGTGATGCAGTCGTTGCAGCCAATGCAGGTCAGGAAACACCAAAAGGATATTACAACTTAGGAGAGGTGATAAAGGATATTTTATCAAAAGGTGGCATAGTTAAGGCGTGTGGAACATGCATCAAAGCAAGGGGAATAAAGGCTGAGGAGTTAGTAGAAGGAGTTCAAGTTGGAAGAATGTTAGAGCTAGCTAATTGGATTAAGGAAAGCGACAAGGTTTTAACTTTTTAAATAAGTTTAGGAACTTTTGAGAATTGGGAAAAGGAGTCGCTAAAAAGAGGTATAACCCTGTTTTAACAGCGTTTCTTATAGCTATGGCTGCTCTTTTCTCATTGAGGATTATAGAAGTGGTATCACCTAAGGATGGATTTAAAAGATGCTATGATGACCAATGAGATACCTGATTGAAAAAGGTGAGTGATAGAAATGAGAAGAAGAATCGTTGAGTTTTCGGTTTCGCATCCAAAACGTGTGATCTTTTTTATGCTTTTTATAACATTTCTTTTTGGCACTCAGCTTCCTAAGATAAAAACCGACACTGACCCAAAGCATATGCTTCCTGCCACCTCTCCCGTACGGCAATATAACGATCAAGTGGAAGAATGGTTTGGACTTCACGCCGATGTTATGGTTCTCGGAATAAGAAACGACGAGGGGATTTTTAATCCTGGAACCCTTAAGAGGATTGAGCAAGTTACAGAAGAAATATTAAAAATTCAAGGTGTCATAGCAAGAGACGTAATCGGTTTCTCGACAGTGGATGACGTGGAATCATCTGGAGACATTCTTGAAGCGCATCCTTTGCTATCGAAGATTCCAGAAACTAAAGAAGAAATAGAAGCTTTTAAAAAACATGTTCTTGGAAATCCGCTTTTAGTAGGACGGCTAATCTCAAAGGATGGAAAGACTACGGCTGTTTATATTCCCATTGAGAAAACTGCTAATGGTAAGGAAATCGCAGATCAAATCAAAAGGATCATTATAAAGGAAGAGGGACCTGAAAAGTTCTATCTGGCAGGCGATCCTGTAGTAAGAGATACATTTGGGGTAGAGATGTTTAAGCAGATGGGATTTTTTTCACCCGTTTCGGGCATGGTCATGTTTGTTGTTCTCTTCCTCATGTTTCGAAACCGGACATTGGTTTTTGCTAATATGGCTGTTGCTATGATGAGTATTATCTGGAGCATGGGGCTTTTTATCGGATTGGGAGTTCCCGTTCACATCATGAGCTCCATGAGCCCTGTGTTTTTAATGGCTATTAGTACCGATACAGTCCATATTTTTAACGAATTCTACTTTCGCTTTAAGGAACTTGGGAGAAAGAGAGAAGCGCTCTTTGAAACGATGAATGCTGTTTCAACCCCTGTCCTTTATTCTGACCTTACAACCGCCGCCGGATTTGCCTCTTTAGCTATAGGTCATATTATCCCGGTAAGAATCTTTGGTCTTCTAGTGGCTTTTGGAACCATTGTCATACTTCTTATGAGCTTTACCTTTGTTCCTGCGGTGATGGCCCTCATGAAAGAAGAAAACCTGAAAAAAATCACCTTCAAAGAGGATATTAAGACGAGTAGAGCTTCAGCTATCCTTTTTAAGATTGGAGAGCTAAGCCTCTATAAAAGAAAGGCTGTAGTCCTAGTGGGTCTCTTCCTTTTAATCCTTTCCATTTTTGGAATAAAGCAGATCAAAATCAATAACAACATGGTCACCTGGTTTAAGAAAAATAGCGAGGTTCGAATCGCAGACCAAATCCTTAATGAAAATCTCGGGGGAACCTCAACCTTATATTTGGTTACCACTTCCTCTAAGGAGGACGTTATGAAGGAGCCCGAGGTTCTCCTCTATATCGAATCACTACAGGGGTACTTAGAGAAGCAACCCTTAGTGGGCAAGACCCTCTCCGTTGCTGACTATGTAAAAAGAGTAAACCGTGTTCTTCATCAAGACGAGGCAAAATATGAAGTGATCCCGGAATCCCGTGAAGCTATAGCTCAGTACATGTTTCTTTTCAGTATGGCTGCAAAGCCGAGGGATTTAGACAACTTGGTGGACTACCCATATGAGAAAGCTAACATCATTGTGCAACTTAAAACCTGGGATGCGGTAGATACGGAAAAGCTAATTGAAGATTTAAAAAGCTACTTTGCAAAACATCCTTTACCTGGCGTGGAACTTAAACCCGCTGGGATTGCTTATTTCAATATGGTCTGGAACCATGAAGTGCTCATTGGAATGCTAGAGGGATTTATCCTTTCTTCTATTTTAGTCCTCTTTCTTTTAATCCTTGATTATAGGTCCTTAAAATGGGGAATTATAAGTTTTATCCCTTTATTTTTTACCATCATCTTAATCTACGGCTTCACAGGGTTTGTGGGGAAAGATTTCGATATGCCTATATCGGTTCTCTCAACTCTATCGTTAGGAATGGCTATTGATTTTGCTATCCATTTTGTTAGCCGATTTAAACAGAGGCTTAAAGAAACGTCTAACATTGAGGATGCCCTTTTGTGGACAATTGCCCGTCCTGGGAAAGGGATTATAAGGAATGCTATTCTCTTTGCCGTTGGATTTTCTCCAATGATTTTTGCAGCTCTTACCCCTTATATCACAGTAGGGTTTTTTATGATGGCCATTATGATTCTTTCTGCCGTAACCACTATTATTTATCTTCCAGCATTGATCTATCTTTTCCAAAGATGGCTCATTAAAGGAACGAGCCATAATCAAAATAAGGGCTTTGGAGGTGTAGGGAAATGAGAAAAATTTTATGCTCTATAGTAATTCTGGCTTTTCCGTTTTTTATTCTTATTCTAAGCCATCTTTCTTATTCTCAGGCAAATCTTCCGGCAGATGAGATAATTCGAAGGTCCCAAGCCGCCTTTTATTATCCTGGTACTGATATGAAGGCAAAGGTTCTAATGAAGCTCGTCACGAAAGACGGTAGGGAGAGGATTCGCGATTTTACAATGCTTAGAAAGAACTTGGACAAAGAAGGAGGGGAGCAAAGGTATTTCATTTACTTCTATAAGCCACCTGATGTCAAGGATATGACCTTCATGGTCTGGAAATACCCGGGCAAAGATGATGACCGCTGGCTTTTTATCCCTGCGATAAAACTGGTTAAAAGAATTGCAGCCAGTGATAAGAGGTCAAGCTTTGTTGGAAGTGATTTCAGTTTTGAGGATGTATCGGGTAGGGATGCGGAAGAAGATAATCACTCTCTTCTTAAAGAAGAAATGTTTAATGGAAAGGATACCTATGTTATAAAGAGTGTGCCAAAGAATGAAGGAAGCGCCGATTATAGTTATAAAGTCTCATGGATAGATAAGGAGAGTCTTATTCCTCTTAAAGAGGAGTATTACGATAAGCGGGGTGAGCTCTATAAGGTGTTTACCGCCGACGTAGTAAAGGAAATCCAGGACTTCCCTACCGTGACTAAAAGGACGATGAAGAACGTACAAAGCGGTCATAGAACCGAGGTAACCTTCGAAGAGGTGGGATATAACAATGGAATAGGGGATGAAATATTCTCAGAACGTTACCTAAGAAACCCTCCCCAGAAGTGGATACGTTGATAAAAGTGGTCGGTCTTCTTTTCTTTTTTCTCTCCTCATCGGTTTTAGCACTAGATGTTTCCCTTCATGGTGTGGATATTTCTCTAGGTGGGTTCCTTCAGGGGAATTATACACCAAGGATTGTGGATGGGAATGATTTCATTTTGGCAGAAGAGAGATTTCAACTGAAATTAGAGGCAAGTTACAGTGGAGTAAGTATCTTTACTAAAACTGATGTATTTTATGACGCTGTTGGTAATGAAGTGGGTTTCGATATAAGAGAAGCCTATCTCGATTACTTCTCAAAGTTATGGGATGTGAGGGTTGGAAGGCAGATAATTACTTGGGGAGTTGGAGACTTGATTTTCATAAATGACGTTTTTCCAAAGGACTTTGCTGCATTTTTTGAGGGACGTCCGCTTGAGTATTTAAAGAAGGGTGTAGATGCCTTTAAGTTTGATCTATATTTAAATGTTATCTCCATGGAGTTTATTCTCATCCCAATTTTTGAGAGGGATACTCTCCCATCTCCGCCAAGGTTTATCATTTTTGATCCCTTTTCTCAAATCAAGGATAGAGAGATAGAAGAACCAAAGACAAATTTGGAAAACACGCAAATAGCACTTAGGCTTTACCGTAATATCTTGGGATTCGATGCTTCCCTCTATATTTATAAGGGATTCTTTTTGATACCGGCGGTGGAACCCGATAATCTTGCGTCTCCTACAAAACTCATCCTCTTCTTCCCGCGTCTCGCTGTATACGGAGCAAGCCTTCAGGGAAGCGTGTTTAGCGGAGTTCTAAGCCTAGAGGGGGCATATTATGATTCTCTTGATGACAGAAACGGAGATGACCCTGCAGTAACGAATTCTCAAACAAAGTTTCTTGTTGGATTTCAAAGGGAGCTTTGGAGGGATTTTACGGCTGAGTTTCAATATAGTGGAGAATATATGTACGAGTATGGTGAATACTTACAAACACTACCCCCTGGGTTTCCAAAGCAAGATAGGTTTAGACAGCTTATGACCCTTAGGCTGACCCAGTTTCTTAGGTATCAAACCTTAAGGCTTTCTTTTTTTGCTTTCTTCAGTCCCAGCGGTAAGGACTACATGCTTATACCTGAAGTAAGATACAATATAACTGATCACTTATGGGCAGCTCTCGGGGCAAACATTTTCGGTGGAAAAGAGACCACCTTTTTTGGTCAGTTGGATAAAAACGACAACGTTTATATTGTCTTGAGATACGAGTTTTAAAAGATGGTGGAACGTTGTGTTTTTCTATAGATAGAATGACAAAAAGCGAAATTGGGAGCGCAATAAATATGATCTTCGATGTCGTTATAAGGCTTAGAAACAAACGATCAAACAGGGGGGTAGGAATATGGGTAAAAAGATTGTTATATTAGGTGGCGGAACGGGTGGACTTGTTGTCGCCAATCGGTTGCGCAAGGCATTGACCAAGGATAATGATATTGTCCTTATAGATAAAGAGAAAAATCATCTTTTCAATCCATCATTGCTCTGGTTTATGGTTGGATGGCGTAAGGAAGAAAAGATCCAAAAACCGCTTTCCCTTTTGCAAAGAAAAGGAATCAGGTTCATTAACACCTTGGTACAAAAAATAGATTTTGAAAACAGAACGGTATTTACTTCTCAGGGAGACGTCTCTTTTGATTATCTAGTCATTGCTCTCGGAGCGAGCACATTTCCAGAGGAGATTCCGGGCTTTTTAGAAGATGCCTACAACCTCTATGACTTATCTGGTACGAAGAAGATAAGAAAAGCAATTGAGAATTTTGATAGGGGTCGGATAGTTATACTCATTACCTCAACACCATTTAAATGTCCTGCAGCGCCCTATGAGGCGGCTTTAATTCTATCTAAATACTTTACCATGAGGCGTAGGGATGCGGAGATAGAAGTAGTTACCCCTGAACCATTACCAATGCCTGTTGCGGGAACAGAGGTTGGTAATATGGTGGTCTCCTTACTTCAAAGCAGAAGGATTCGCTTTACACCTCAGCATCAAGTGGTCAAGATAGACCCGGCTAAAAAAGAAATCGTTTTTCAAGACGAGAAAACGCTCTTCTATGACTTGCTTATTGGCGTTCCCCCTCATGGATTACCTCCAGTTTTAAAAGATTCTCCTATATTAGGTAAAAGTGGATGGGTGAAGGTAAATCCAAAAACACTTGAAACTGATTTCGAAAATATCTATGCACTTGGTGATGTAACATCGATTCCGCTTCCTGTCGGAAAACCTCTTCCCAAGGCAGGTGTTTTTGCCCATTTCCAAGCTGATGTGGTAGCACAGCATATAGAGGCCAAAATAAAAGGCTTGTCTTCTAAAAAAGAGTTCGATGGCAGAGGATACTGTTTTATCGAACTGGGAGATGGCAGAGCCGGATATGCCAGCGGGAACTTCTATGCTGAGCCAAAACCTGTGGTGAATGTGAAAGAACCATCTGTGCTGTGGCACTGGGGAAAGGTTCTATTTGAAAAGTGGTGGCTATGGAAATGGTTTTAAAATATGATAAATGGGATAAAAACATCCAAATCTTTGATGAACTGGCTCAAGAATATGATAAGTGGTTTGATGAAAACCGATTTGCCTACGAGTCAGAAGTTCTGGCCCTAAGGAAATTCATTCCGAAAAACGGTAAAGGTTTAGAGGTTGGAGTGGGCACTGGTAGATTTGCAATTCCTCTCGGTGTAAAGATAGGTGTAGAACCTGCAAAAGCGATGGCAGATATAGCACGAAAGCGGGGTATAATAGTCGTTGAGGCAATGGCAGGAGACCTCCCTTTTGACGACGCCTCTTTCGACTTTGTACTAATGGTAACAACCATATGCTTTCTCCAAAATCCGATACAGGGGTTGGAAGAGGCAAAGAGGGTTCTTAAACCGGGTGGGTATATGATTATTGGAATGATTGATAAGGAAAGCCCTCTAGGCAGGATTTACGAATCCAAAAAGAATATAAGCAAGTTTTATCGATATGCTCACTTCTACTCAGTAAGAGAAGTTTTGGAGTGGCTAAAGAAAATAGGGTATCAGAGCATCAAGATATGCCAGACAATCTTCAAAAATCCGGAGGAGATAACTGCAATTGAGCCAATAAAAGAGGGTTATGGAGAGGGAGGCTTTGTTGTAATTTCTGCACAAAAAGAGAATTAGCATGAAGAGGCGAAGTAAGGATGTTTTGTTTTGCAACTCTAATTACTCGAACCTTTTCTCTGTTTGGGATAGGCTATTTGGTACATATACCGAACTCACCGAACATGAGAAAATCATTTATGGACTCAAAGATTATCCTCGAATCGAGGATGTTTCGGTAAAGAAACTTATTCTGATGCCTTTTGATCATCAGTGCGAAACAAGTCGTCTTGAAAAAGTCGTTAATAATTGATTTAAGTACTTGAATTAAAAAAACTAATGGGAATTTTTTGGTAATTGTTATATCCAGATTCCCTTTTCTCCAGTACCTATCCCTATTGGACGGACTCGGAGTTCTCGACAACCCTTCGGGGTTGGGAAAATTTTGCCAGGATTAAAAATTCCTTTCGGGTCAAATGTATCTTTGATTATCTCCATTGCCTTAAGATCAGCCTCGCTAAAAAGCCAGCTCATGTATTTGTTTTTCTCTATTCCAACACCATGTTCACCAGTGATTGTTCCTCCAGCATCTACACAAAGTTTTAAAATTTCACCGCCAGCTTCAATAACCCTTTCCAATTCACCTGGGTGTCTTGGATCAAAAAGGATTAATGGATGAAGGTTACCGTCTCCTGCGTGTGCAACGTTGGCGATAAGAAGTGAACGATTCTTTCCTATTTCTATTACCTTTCTTAGCACCTCTGGAAGCTTAGGACGTGGGACTACTCCGTCCTGAGTGTATTGATTTGGTGCTATTTTGCCTATTGCGCCTGCAACGCTTTTTCTTCCCTTCCAGAGACGCTCCCTTTCAATCTCTGTCTCAGCGATTCTTACATCACGTGCACGATTCTTAATACAAAAATCCTTTACTAAAGGAAAAGACCTACTGAGAATTTCGTTAAGCCCTTCGAGTTCGATAAGTAGCACAGCTTCCGCATCAAGAGGGTATCCCGCGTGAATAACTTCTTCAACAGCGCGAATAGAGAGCGCATCCATCATCTCAAGTGCCGTAGGAATGATTCCATTTCCAATAATATCAGCCACAGTCTGTCCAGCATCATCAATACTGTCAAAAATAGCAATCATTGTACCTATTGCCTCGGCTCGGCGCGTGAGCCTTAGTATTATTTTTGTGACTATTCCCAGTGTGCCTTCTGAACCTACCATTATTCCGACTAGGTCATATCCAGGGGAATCGAGGGATTTTCCTCCAAGCTCTACAACCTCACCGTCAGGTAGAACCACCTCAAGCCCCAATACGTGGTTTGTCGTAACGCCATATGCGATACAGTGAATACCACCTGCGTTTTCTGCAACGTTTCCCCCAAGCGTGCAAACCATTTGGCTTGAAGGGTCAGGAGCATAAAATAAACCATAAGGTGACACTACCTTAGTGAGTTCTAAATTCACTACCCCAGGCTCAACAACAGCCAAGCGATTCTTTAAATCTATCTCAAGGATTCTATTCATCTTTGTAAGCGAAATCATAATGCCGCCTGCAACCGGAATCGCCCCGCCGCTTATTCCCGTTCCTGCACCACGTGCAACAATCGGAATCCCTTCTCGATTTGCGAGTTTAACTATCTCTGAGACGTTTGAGGTTGTAGAGGGAAAAACCACAAAATCAGGAATCGCCCTCATTACAAATGCGTCTTGTTCATACACAATAACATCCTCTTTGTTGAATAGGACATTCTCTCTTCCGACAATAGACTCGAGTTGTTTGATGATCTCAGGTTTATTCATATTTAGTCCGTAGCTCTTATTTAGCTATTAAAAAAACTGACAAGGGGCAATTACATATTAATTACTAACAACATTTAGTTTCACATAAGTCACTTATGGGTGTCAAACTTGCGCTCGTTAGTCGAATGAGTAATTATGGACACAAAAACACTATTCGTTTATAGTTAACAATGTGTTTGAATAATAGTCATTGTGGATACGTTCACGTTTCACTCCTCGAAATTACAGAGATGGAAAACATATGGAAGAAAAACTTCAGAGATTAAAAAAGATAATAAGCGATTTGGAATCTGTTATAGTTGCCTTTTCAGGTGGTGTTGACAGCACCTTCCTGCTAAAGGTTGCATACGATGTTCTTGGTGAAAATTCCATTGCTCTTACCGCAGTTTCTCCTTCCTATCCGGCCTTCGAGCTACAAGAGGCAAGAGAGCTTGCAAAGAATATCGGTGTTAGACATATGACGGAGAACTCACATGAACTTGATATTCCTGGATATGCGGAGAATTCTCCGAGAAGATGCTTTTTTTGTAAGACGGAGCTCTTCGACATTTGTTTCGCCAAGGCAAATGAGCTAGGAATAAAGAATGTAATCTATGGTGCGACCCTTTCGGACCTAGGGGATTTTAGACCTGGCATGGATGCTGCAAAGGAAATGGGTGTGAGGGCACCGCTGCTAGAAGCCGGACTCACAAAAGAAGAAATTCGTGGTTTAAGTCGAAGAATGGGACTATCTACATGGGATAAACCCCAGACGGCATGTCTTTCCTCTAGAATCCCCTATGGCATAAGGGTAACCGAAGATAAACTGAGAACAATCGCGCTCTCTGAACTGGTATTAAGACAACTGGGGCTAAGACAGTTTAGAGTGAGATACCATGAAAAGATTGCACGGATTGAAATTGATGAAAGCGAGTTTGAAAAGCTTCTAAGTCGCAATTTGAGAGAAATTATTTCTAAACGACTAAAGGAGCTAGGTTTTACTTATATTACCATTGATATAGAAGGATACAGAAGTGGAAGTATGAATGAATTACTTATTAAATAAAGTAGGGAGGAACAGCCGTTTGCCCCTACCATTTTTAGAATATCCCTTCATACTCTTCTGCTAGATTTTCAAAACTCGGCACACCTAGTTTGTCTAAGAAGGCAAGCTTTACTACTCCTGTTGGGCCGTTTCTCTGCTTACCAATAATTATCTCGGCTATACCGTCTTTTTCGTCAAGGTTCCTTTTATATGCATCGGCTCTGTGTATGAAAATAACGACATCGGCGTCTTGTTCGAGTGCGCCGCTTTCACGAAGATCGGAAAGCTGAGGGCGTTTGTCGGCACGGGCTTCTGTCTGACGGCTGAGTTGCGATACAGCTATTACTGGAACGCTTAGTTCCTTTGCAAGGGCTTTTAGGGAGCCTGAGATTTCTGCAATCTCACGCTCTCTCGTTTCCGCTCTTCCACTTCCCCGCATAAGCTGAAGATAGTCAACGATGATGAGTTCTAATCCTTTTTCCCTCTTCTGCCTTCTTGCTTTTGCGCGGAGTTCCAATACGCCAATTGCGGGGGAGTCGTCGACGTAGATTCTTGCCTTCCCAAAGATGTCAGCCGCATGTACGAGTTTCGTCAGATCCTCGTCTTTGATCCATCCGCTCCTTACATTTGAATAGTTTACTTTTGCTCTACTTGAAAGCATTCTTAACATAAGCTGTTCTTTTGTCATCTCCAGAGAAAATATTCCTACGGGGCTTCTATTTTCTATCGCTGCATGGGCGGCAATGTTAAGGCAGAAAGAGGTCTTACCAAGCCCGGGTCTTGCCGCAACTATTATTAAATCGGATGGCTGAAGCCCGGCTGTCATATTATCTAACTTTTCAAATCCCATTGAAATCCCTGTGATAAGCTCTTTTCTCTCGTAAAGGGTTTCTATAATCTGAAGTGCTTTTGCTGCTAACTCTCTACTATCATAAAAACTCGGTTTTACTTTGTGCTGGGCTATATCAAGAATTGTTTGCTCTGCACGGTCAACGGTCTCATCAACGTTGATGCCTTCTTCGTAACCACGCATAGCAATGTCGGTTGCTGATATAACAAGCTTTCTTAAAATAGATTTTTCTTTTACGAGTTTTGCGTAGTATCCAATATTTGCGACAGAGGGTACAATCTCTGTGAGGTATGTAAGATAGCTACTTCCTCCTACTTCTTCTAGTAGTTGTCCCTGGGATTTCAGGTAATCAAAAAGTGTGAGTATATCTATTGGACTGCTATTTTTATCAAGCTCAATCATGGCTTCAAATATTTTTCTGTGTGACTCCCTGTAGAAATCCTCAGTGGTTAGTATCTCAAGGACTTGGTTTATAGCAACACCTTCTATAAGTACGCCGCCCAGTACGGCCTGTTCAGCTTCTATATTTTGTGGTAGGGGTTTTGAGGACATTACCATCTTATTTTAAAGTTTATACCACAGTGATAAACCTTCAAGATATAACACTAAAAGTACCGATTCTTTAAATGATGAACGAATTTATTCCTCAATATAAGTACCAAATTTAGAATCTACATGTAAGTAATCTGCAATCGAGTGACTACGATGTAAGTTTACATTCCGAGTGACAATCTATCAGCGAGCCTTCTATCAAGCCCTGCATCTATTATCTTTTTCTGGGCTGTGCTTATATCATATTCAAGTCTAATGTATTTCACGTATCCTTCTTTGGTATCGTAAATCAGAAAAGAAGAACGTGGGTCTCTATCCCTTGGTTGTCCAACGCTTCCGGGATTTATAAGGTATTTTGCTTTAGGTTCTATCTTAAACTCATGGTCAAAGAATTGTCGCACATCATCATTAATAAGGATGTAGTAGGTTCTTACGTGTGTGTGACCAAAAAAACAGATGTTGTGTTTCTTCATTAGCTTAAATTCTATACGAGCCTCATATGATGAAAATATGTATAAATCTGGATCGGATACGGCACCATGAACTATAAGAAAATCATCAACCAATTTCATATCTGGGAGATTATTTAGGAATTCCCTATTCTCAGATGTAAGCGTTTTTCTTGTCCAGAGCACTGCTGCTCTTGCCACAGGATTGAAATCGTATGGTTCCTTTTTACCACATGCAACAATATCGTGGTTTCCAATTATTGATTCGACATTTCTTTCTTTGATTATATCTACACATTCATTTGGGTTAGCACCGTAGCCTACAATATCTCCAAGGCATATTGTTTTATTTACTCGAAATCTATCAATCTCTTCTAGGACTCTTTTTAGGGCTTCAAGGTTTGAATGAATATCAGAGATTATTGCATAAATCATTTCGTGATTCGGGGTTGTGAATTGTGATTCGTAATTCGGACTTTTTAATTCGTGTATCGTGGTACTTCGATCTCGGATTACGAATCAAGAATATCGCTAATCCACTATAACCACACCAATGTCCATTACGTTTGTGCCGGTTGGACCTGTTTTAATCAAATCTCCTAATTTCTCAAAGAATGAGTAGGAATCATTTTGAATGAGGGATTCCCTTGCGCTTAGTTTTATCTTCCTTGCGCGTAATCTTGTTAATCCATCACAGATTGCTCCTGCTGCATCTGTCGGCCCGTCAATCCCGTCTGTACCACAGAAAAGACCAAGTATTTTATGCCCCATTATTTCCATTGAAAAAGTAAGAGAGGTTTCTGTATTTCTTCCGCCTTTTCCGTCCCCGGTGACGGTTACAGTAGTTTCACCTCCAAAAATTAAACAAGCGGGTTTCTTCACAGGAATGTCAAACCTTTCAATATCGAAAGCAATCGCAGCTATTACCTTTGCAACCTCTCTTGATTCACCCTTTATTTGAGAAGAAAGAAGAATCGTATTGTATCCTAGTTCTCCGGCCTTTCTTTCTGCTGCTATAAGCGATTTAAGGTTATTTCCTACAATCACTGTTTGAACCGTATCGCTGTCAAACTCTTCTCTTTTAAGCGTTTCTGGAATGTTTCCATTTCTTCCTTCCTCAAGGTGTATAACTACCTGAGGAGGGATTCTGTGCTCAAGCCTTAGCTCCTCTATAACTCGCCACGCATCCTCAAATGTTGTAGGATCGGGAACCGTCGGACCAGAAGCAATCGCATCAAGCCTGTCTCCGACAACATCAGAAAGTATAAGCGTTATGACCTGAGCGGGAAGAGCCTTCTTAAGAAGTCCTCCGCCTTTCATTTGAGAGATGTGTTTTCTCACGGCATTAAGCCCGTATGTATCAACTCCTGCTCTAAGAAGCAATTCCGTAACCTTTCTTTTGTCTTCAATCGAAATTCCTTGAGAAGGCAGTGCAAGAAGCGCACTTCCACCACCAGAGATTAGAAAAATAACTAAATCCTTTTCACCAGCGTGTTCAAGAAGTCTCATAACTTCCCGGGCGGCGTTTATACTTCTTTCGTCTGGTATAGGATGGCTTGAAAGGTAAAATTTCATTTTTGAGAATACAAAGTGAGGTCTTGTATTAGATACCACAATTCCGCCGGTTATTCTTTCACCTAATACCTCCTCAATGGCATTTCCCATAGAAGAAGCGGCCTTTCCAAAGGCGATAACAAAGATTGATTTGTATTTTGTTAAATCATATTCTTTTCCCTCAATATTAAGAGCATCTCCCTTTAGGTTTATATGTTCTAGCACGCACTTTCTTGGATTTGCTGCGTCAAGTGCTTCTTTAAATATTTCGAGCGCGTGTTCTTTTGACAGTAAGGACATCAATTGTGTTAGAACCTTTAATTAGGGATTCAGATTTTGGATTAAAGAAATCATCGCAAGGCTAAGAAGTCGTTTAGAAAGATTTAAAGTCAAAATTAAAATTTTTATTCGCTAATCTTTCTTAAGCTTCTCAATTAACTCGTCTATCTTTTTTCTTGTAAGATTCTCATAAAGTTCGTCATCAACAAGCATAGCAGGAGCAGTTCCGCATGAGGCTAGGCATTCAGCCTCAAGAAGTGTAATTTTACCATCAGTTGTGGTTTCTCCTGTATGAATCCCGAGTTTTTCTGAAAGATAGTGTTCTACGTGCTCTGCTCCTCTTAAAGCACAAGAAAGTGTTCTACACAGCCAAATAACATGCTTTCCTACAGGTTTTGTAAAAAACATGGTGTAGAAAGTTGCTACGTTCTGAACACTTGCAGGGGGTATGTCTAGAATTTCAGCAACCTCACTCATGCATTCATTGAGGAGCCCGCCGTATTCACGCTGAACCGCATGGAGAGTAGGAATAAGTGCAGATTGTCTTGTTTCAGATTTGGATATAATCTGGTTAATCTTTTCTCTAAGCTCAACCGAAAATGGCATACAAGTTATGTACTCCTAGTGAATAGTTAAACTATCATGGTAAAAAAAAAGTGCAAGCACT
>Ga0209001_1000064_pt1 | contig 23466 bp, 23 predicted proteins | sample Rifsed13ft2_FD_184006 | JGI IMG/M metagenome (GOLD analysis project Ga0209001, IMG submission 184006) | Soil microbial communities from Rifle, Colorado, USA - sediment 13ft 2 (SPAdes) (version 2) | ecosystem: Environmental > Terrestrial > Deep subsurface > Rock core/Sediment | place: Rifle...
CTCGGTCACATAGCGCCGGAGCTTGCCGGCGTCTTTGTAGTCGATGAAGGTGGCCTTTTCGGCGCAGAAGGCGCAGAGCCTGCGCTTCGGGCGCCGCCGCCACTGTTTCCGGTCGCCTCTTTCCCGGTCACGTTCTGCCATCGTACCCTCCTAACATCACGCGCATCACACGGCCGTGGGCTCTCGCCTAGAATGGCACGTCCTCTTCCTCGGGCTCGAAGTCCGCAGTCGCCGGTTCCGGCGTGCCGGCTGCCGGTGCCGCCGCCGGACCACCCTTGCGGTCCAGGAACCGCACCGCGTCCGCGACGATCTCGGCGACCTTGCGCTTCTGCCCGTCCTGCGTCTCGTAGGAGCGGATCTGCAGCCGCCCCTCGACCGCCACCAGCCGTCCCTTGCTCAGGTGCTGTGAGACCTGGTCGGCGAGCTTGCGCCAGGCCACGATGTCGATAAAGTCGGTCTCCCGCTCGCCCGCCTGGTTGGTGAACGGCCGATCCACCGCCAGCGTGAACGAAGCCACGGGCTGACCGCTGGGCACGTACCGCAGTTCTGGGTCGCGGGTGAGGCGACCGATCAAGATCACCCGGTTCAGCACGGCACCCTCCTAGTTCCCGTCGGAACCCGCGCCTTCGGCGGCAGGCTCCACCGCCACGGGCTCCGGGACCTCCTTCGCCGGCTCACTCGGCCGCTCGGGGGCGACCTTCGGCACCGGCAGAGGCCCCTCGGCCTCGACAATCAGCAGCCGCATCACTTCGTCCATGATGCGGGTCAGCCGCTTGAACTCCGGGATGTGGGTGCTGTCGATGGTGAAACGGGTGAGCACGTAGATCCCCTCGCGGAACTTGCCGAGGGAAGAGGCCAGCCGGCGTTTGCCCCACACCTCCACAAAGTCAATGCTGCCGCCCTGCTCGGTCACACGCTGACCGACGCGGGCGACCACGGTCTGCACCGCCTCCGGCTCCAAGTCCGGCCGGACAATATAGACCATCTCGTACTGAGGCATCCGTCTCCTCCTCTGGACTCCCGGTCACGTTCCCCGAGGGCCCTGCCGACGCCGAGCGGCGGGCAGGGCAGGAGTTTCGCGGGACACCCAATTATAGCATCGACCGGGGGTGGGTCAATTCAGGGATGGGTATGTACCGGACTCGTCGGGTGAAAACTCCCCACCCTCAGCCTATCTTCTGGGTCAGCAGGATGGAAGCGTTTGTGCGGCGATATGGGATCACCATCGTGCCTTTCGTCGAAGTGTAGCTCATGCCCCTGGAGACTTACCGCGAACGCATCGCCGACTCCCGCCACCCCCGGGGCGTCCGCCAGCGCCTCGTCCAGCACTACCTGGAGCGCCGCTCCGTCTCCCTGACCGCCCGTGCCTTCCGCTGCGACCGCAAGACCGTCCGCCTCTGGGTCCAGCGCTACCAGCAGGGCGGGTGGGCGGCCCTGCTGGACCGCCGCAGCCACCACAGCCCGCCCCATAAAACGGCTCCCGCCATCGAACGCGAGGTCGTGCGCCTCCGCCGACGAAACCCTCGCCTGGGGCAGGACAAGATCCAGGTCTTCTTGACCCGGCGCGGCGTGCACCTGTCCACCGCCACGATCAACCGGATCCTGCACGCCTACGCCCTGATCAAGCCCCGGCGGAAACGCTGGCAGCGCCGCCGGCTCGCCACGGAGGTCCGCAAGACCATGCGCGCCTTCCAGAAGCTCCAGGTCGACACGAAACATCTCGACGACCTCCCGGCCCTGCTGCCCGCCATCCAGGCCAAGCGCCTCCCCGGCTATGAGTACACCGCTAAGGACGTCGCCACCGGGATCGCCTACGTCTGCCTCGCCTACGAAGGCTCCGAGATCAACTCCCTCCGCTTCGTCCACCTGCTCTTTCAGCATCTCCTCCGCCACGGCGTGGACGTCCATCACACGACCGTCCAGACCGACAACGGCTCGGAGTTCCTCGGCCACCCCCAGGCCAAGCGCACCTCGGCGTTTACCCGGCTGGTCGAGCAGCGCTACGGGGCCCGCCATACCACCATCCCCGTCGCTGCCCCTCGGTTCAACGGCGTCGTGGAGAACTTCCACGGACGTGTCGAGGATGAATTCTATACCCTGGAGCCCTTGCCCACCGAAGAGGAAATGCTCGAACGCCTCTTCGGCTACATCCTGTACTACAACTTCGGCCGCCCCAATGAGGGTCACGCCATGAAGACGCCTGTAGAGGCCCTGCAGGAAAAGGCGCCGGAGATCAGCCCCGACGTCGCCGCCTTCCCACCGCTCGTCTTGGATCGGATCGACCTCTCCGCCTCAGAGCTCCTCCCACCCGCCAGTGGGAGCGGCGGGGGTGGGGAGATTCGACCCGACGCTCACAACCTCGGGGTAGTGGACGTTCCCCTTATCGTTCCCCTACTAACATGGCCCCACAAAGTCACCGTGCCTCAGATGCACTTCTAGGGCGCTGGAGTCAATCCACATGGTTTTCTCAGCTTGAGTGCTGGGCTGATGACAGACCATCTTTTGATTCAGGTTATATATGCGAACCGCGTTCAGATAACCAACTTTGCGGGCGAGATCGGGAGGGAGTTGGTTTAGAAGAGCCCGGTGAAGTGGGAGGGTCTCCAGATCCTGATCGTCTGGATATTTCGCATCCGTCCCAATCATGATGCGGTCTTGGAATGAGCGGATGAGAGTCAGCCATTCGGGCTTAAGTTGCCCAATTGCGTCGAGAGGACGATTTGCCAAACGGTTCCGGAATTTGATGTTCATGTAAAGATTGGGGTGATCTCTAAGGAGGCGGTGCATAAGCTCGACGGTCCGATAGCGCGTGTTGTCCCAACCGGCGTGAACCCAGACGATGCGCGCTCTACGGTTGTGGGATAATAACGTCTCGAGAGCCGCAATGTTCTCAGGGAAAGTCTCGGGGTTAGGGTTAGTCAATCCCATTTGTGTCCAGCAGACAGAAGTGATGTCACACAGGTTAGTGCGTGGCGTGTCTTGAGTGAGTGCCTCCATGTGCAGGTCTATGGGGACACCATAGCGGCCAGCAATGTCAGCTAAGCGAAGAAACAGCGGATGGTCCGGTTGGGCGCTGATGTAAGGATGGTGTGGTCTCAAAGAGAAGTGTTCTCCGACCATTTCTCCGAACCCGATGGCCCCCTGACGGAGAATCTCGATGGCTCTTGACTCAAAACTTGCCAATGTGTCCAGCGTTACGGGGCCGGGTGCATCCTGAATCTTCCGGTTAAGCGACTGTCCGCCAGACAGGAAGGAGAATCTATCAGGGTGTACGGCTACGATGTCAGGCAAACCCTGTTCCGAAGCCACCTCACCCAACGGCGCAGGCATGATCAACATCTGTCGTATGCCTTCAGCATCCATAGAATCTAACGCAGCCTGAACCCCTCCTGGTATTCCCAGGGTGATGTGTCCATGGGTGTCGATGTAGCTGATCTCCTGGCCTGGCTGGGCGCTGAGCTGGCTTATTACGAGCACACTTGAAAGAGAACTCAGCACTAGCCCTACCATACCCAGGACCCTAAGGCTAACGGACAGTTTTGTTGTGCTCACAATACTCCTCCCTCGCGCCTAACAAGAATTCGGCAGAACTCCCATGAGCTGTTTCACCAACCTCGCCAGCTGCGACCGCATCATGTACGCGGTCGTCTATGGCCTCAACCGACGGTAGGAGATGCGCTCTCGTCCGATGGCCTTTACACAAAACTCTTGACGCCACCTCGGCTCATCTTCGCGGCATCATCGACCGCCGCCCGCGCGCGCCTACGGACGCGACCGGTGCGTCCCCGGGCCGTACCTGTCCTGGTAGCTGTACGCCTTCTTCCGTGCGTTCTTGCCCCCGTGTACCGCCGGCAGGACCGTCCACCCGTTGCTGGAGGCCACGACCTGCACCCCCGCGCGGATGGCGCCCACCCGGACGAACTCGTAGGCCCGCTTGGCGTAGTCAAAGGTGGCGACGTAGTTGTGGTTCGCCATAGCCGCCTTCGCCTGGCCGATCGCGTTGTCCGCCTGCTGCAGGTCGGCCATGGCCAGCCCGGCGTTGGGGCTGGCCAGGATATTCGCCGCGATCACATTGGCGTTCCGGATGTAGGCGGCGGCCTGGAAACGGTTGGCGTTGTCGCGGTCGAATTGGCTGTAGTCCCAGTTCAGGTCGATGTAGCTCATCATGGAGTTGACTTCATCGCCGGCCCAGGCGAAGTAGTACGCCCCCTCCGGTCCGTAGTCCACGTTGGCCTGGTAGTCATACCCGTCGTGCGGGTGGCTCATCCCGAAGTGGTGGCCGTACTCGTGGATCTGCGTGGTCGTCAGGCCGTAGCCGACGGCCACCACGCCGGGGGAGACAAAGTTGAAGGTAAAACTCTGCGTCCCGTCGATCCAGTTGTCGTCCGCGTAGCCCAGGAAGCCCGACGCGCGATTGTCCGCGGTGGCGTAGTTGTAGAACATCGCCTCATACTCGGCCCCGCCGTCCCAGGTGCTGGCAATGTTCAGGGCGTTGTAGACAAAGAGGTTGGCAAACCCGGGATACGGGCGGGCGGGGTAGCATTCGTTCTCGTTCAGCCACAGCGTATAGCAGTTCCTGGCCTCGCCGTCGAAGGTGAGGTCCTCCTCGTCGACGTTGTAGGGGATCCGGTGGACCTCGCTGATCTCCTGGACGAGGAGGGCGGGCGTCTGGTATTGCTCGGAGGCGTTCACGCCGCGCCAGCCTTCATACGTATTCAGGTCCAGGTTGATGGAGGCCGGCAGGCGGTTGGGGGTGATCGCCGGCGGGTAGAGGGGCGACGGCGTGAACAGGAGGTTGATGGCCACGTAGCGCGCCACCTTCGCCAGGTCACCGGTCAGGGCGGATGCCGGCCGGTGCCCACCCGCAATCAGGTATTCCCACACCGGGGGCAGCCGGTAGTCGGCGAGCCCGTCTCCGTCGACGTCGGCGTTGGTGATGTCCCAGTTGTCGGTCCAAGACTCCGGACCGGCGGAGAGGTCGTGGAACCAGACACGGCGGACCCCCAGCCCGCCCAGCCCGGTCTCCTCGTCGTCAGGCGTGGTGCCGCCCCAGCCGATGATCTTGCGGGTCTGGCGGTTGCGTCCGAAGTCGTACCCCGTGTCGGGATCGGGTTCGTCAAACTTGATGTAGGTGTGGTCGCGGAAATCGCCGCGCCCCCACCAGTTGATGAAGAAGACCGTGTTCCGGCGCGTGTCCACGCCGGACGGCGGGTGGTCGATCAACCATTTCTCCACGGTGGGAGCGTCGATGAAGTAGTTGACCCCCACGTCCCGCCGCCGACCCGCCTGCGTGTTGTACAGATCCTGGAAAACCGTGCGCGTCCGGCCGTCCACAACGGACTCGGGGACGGCCATCGCACCTAGGGCGGCGAACAACGCATTCTCGTAGGCCGCAGTGGTATACGTGACCTGGTAGTTAAAGGTGTAGTGGATGCCCAACAGTTCAACGATGCCATACCAGAGCCGGGACCGGATGATGGGCTTGTACTGGGTCGGCAGTTGGGCCAGGAAGGCCGCCTGGTTGACCTGACCCGGTTCATAGCCCACGAACACAAACTGCACGGGCACCTGCTCGACAAGATTGGCCGGACCACCTGGATCGAGGTGGGCGAACGGGGGCGGGGCCGCCGGTGTGACACTGGTGAACGTCAGGACGATACCGACCAGGACCGCAACAAGCAGCGGCAGGCGCATGCTTCTCTCTCCCTCGCGCTTTGTGGACGTCTGTGCAGGGCTGGGTCTACTCTTGGCTAACCCGTGTGGGATTCCTGCCGACCGGCGTCAGGCGGGCTTTTCGGCGCGATGGAGAACGAGGGTGCCGAAGAGGGTAGCATGGCGCGCCTCCTCTTCGACGGCGGCAAACCCGGCACCGCGGAAGATCGCGGGGAGCATTCCGGCAATATTGTCGCCGACTTCCTCAAAGTGGCGCATGACCAGGGAGACCGCCCACATCAGCGCACCGTGCGGCCGGCCAAAGTCGGCCACGTGCAGTTCGCCGCCGGGCCGGAGCACGCGGAACGCCTCCCGCGCGGCCCGCACCTTGTCGTCGGTACGGAGATGGTGAAAGACCAGGCTGCTGAGGATCCGGTCAAAGGAGTCGTCGGGGTAGGAGAGGGCAGTGGCCGGACCCTGATCTAGCGTGATGTCCAGGCCGGCCCGCGAAATCTTCTCGCGCGCGACGTCCAGGATCCGCGCGTCGATATCTAGACCAGTAACCTCACTCTCCGGATGCATCTGCTTGATCAGGATGGTCAGCGTCGCCGTGCCGCACCCCAGATCCAGCACGCGGTACCCCGGGGCGATCCGCGCCTCCTGCACGAGACGCGGTTTGAAGGTGGACTCGCGCATGGTCCAGCGGATGAGGGGGTCGTAAACGGGCGTTAGCCACTCGCGGTTGAGCGCAGGGATGAAGTCGCGCCGCCTGCTCATGGGGTACTCACACCGAAACGCCCTCGTGCGACATCACCGCTACACTGCAAAACGAAACGTGACCACGTCCCCATCCTGCACCTGATAGGCTCGGCCCTCCAGCCGCAGCAGCCCGCGCTCCCGCGCCGGATGCAGCCCGCCGGCGGCTACGAGCGTCTCCCAGGGAATGACTTCCGCGCGGATGAACCCCTGCGCCATGTCGCTGTGGATCGTCCCCGCCGCTTCCACCGCGGTGGTGCCGCGGACGACCGGCCAGGCCCGCACCTCGGCCGAGGCGATGCTGAAGAAGGTGACGTAGCCGAGCAGCGTATAGGCGGCCCGCACCAGCCGGGGCAGCGCCGCTTCTGACCCTGACACGGCACGGAACTCCTCGGCCTCCTTCGGGTCCAGGTCGGCGAGCTCGGTCTCCAACTGCGCGTTCACCACGACGATGGCTGCGTCCTGTTGTTCCGCGTGGCGCACCAGCGCCTGCACCCGCGGGTCGTCCGGCCGCACATCTTCGGAGACATTCGCCGCGAGAATCACCGGGTGGGTCGTAAGTAGGTGCCACTCCGCCACGTGCGCCGCCTCCGGAGACGCGAGGTCCAGTTGCCGCACGGCGACCCCTCGCTGGAGCGCCTCCCGCACGCGATCGACGATGGCAAGTTCGTGCTGCGCCACTTTGTCGCCAATGCGTGCCCGTGGGGCGATCTTCTCCCGCACCCGATCCACAGTCGCCAGATCCGCCAGCGCCAGTTCCGCCTCCACGATCTCGGCGTCCCGCAGCGGATCGGTCCCCCCCTCGACGTGCGGGACATCGGGAGCCTCGAAGACGCGCACGACGTGCACGATGGCGTCCACCTCCCGGATGTGCGCCAGGAACTGGTTGCCCAGCCCCTCGCCGCGGTGCGCGCCCCGGACGAGACCGGCAATATCCACGACCTCCACCGCGGCCGGGACGATGCGCTGCGGGTGAGTCACGCCCGCGATGGCGGCGAGGCGCTCGTCGGGGACGGCCACCACCCCGCGATTGGGATCGATCGTCGTGAAGGGGTAGGCGGCGACCGGCGCGCCCGCCCGAGCCAGCGCGTTCAGCAGCGTGGACTTGCCGGCGTTGGGGAGTCCGACGATTCCGACGCGCAGCGGCACGGACTCAGGACCCGGCGCCGGAAGCGGGCGGGGCCTCGGCAGTGGGTTCGGCGCGCCGGACGAACTGTTTGATGCGGCGCTCCAGCTTCACCCGCGGCATCAGCACGCTGCGCCCGCACCCCACGCAGGTGATGCGCACGTCCGCTCCCAGACGCACGATCTCCCACTGGTCGCTGCCGCAGGGGTGCGCCTTGCGCGTGCGCACGACATCGCCAACGTTCAACTTCAAAATGGTCACGGGCGCCCACCAATCACCGCGAACCCGAGCCTGGACGCGCTCTCCCTCAGACGGCGATCAAGGCAGATGAACTGCCGCTGGCGTGGCTTCTCATCGCACCAGACCAGGGCTGACGCCAATTGGAAGGCGTCTTGCGCCCGGAGGTTGTAGCGTTCCGGAATACTCTCGGCCAATCCGCGCAACTGCTCTGTCGGCGCCACCTCGTCCCACGTCCGCCGCAACGCCTCTAGGCGACGCACCGAGTCCCGGTGCGAATCCGCCGTCACGGCCCCTTCCCGAAGCAGCCGGGCGAGTGCGCTGTACAGCTCGACAGGTGTGCCCCACCAAGCCGTCATCCGCTCATCCCCGGCAGCCAGTCGGCGAACGATCGCCGTCTGTGGACGATGCGCACAGAGAGAAAGAAGAGCACTAGCGTCCCAGAACGCCACCTAATCCTCCTCCCGGTCGGCAACGATCGCCTCCACCATCCGCTTGATCGAAACGCGGGGCGCCGGCATCGACCAGAACTCCCGCCAGAATGCCCTACCGCCGCGGGATCAGGGCGTCGACCGGCGCGAAGTCGTCGGTGAGCATCGGGACGTCGTCGGTGCGGATCGGTGCGGTATACAGGGTGGCCGCGGCCTCTTCAAATCCCTCCAGGGTCACCACGCCGGCGAATGCCCGGGCCCGAGCCTGCACGCCCTCCGGCGACAGTGGCGGGTTCGTCGTCCCGATGATGATGATGTTGCGCAGGATGTCCGGACTGCTGAACCCGCCGTACCCCACGGGGAAGACGTAGACGGTGGGAAACACGGCGCGGAACGTCTTGTAGATGGCGCGGAAGAGCTTGCTGTCCGGCCCGTCGAGCGCGCCGATGACGTTACTGGCCACGACCCCGCCGGGGGCCAGCCGCGATGCCGCCAGTTCAAAGAACTCTCGGGTCGCCAGGTGGAAGGGGATCGTGTCGATCAAATAGGCATCGAGCAGGATGATCTGGTAGCGTGTCGTCGACCGCAGCAGGAACGTGCGGCCGTCCACCGCGGCCACGCGCAGGCGGGGAGTCTCCGGCAGGCCGAACCAGCGCCGCGCCGTCTGCACCACGGCGGGGTCGAGTTCCGCCACGTCCACCTCAAGCGCGGTGTAGTTCTGCACGTAGCGGCGCGGCACCGTGCCGCCGCCCAGCCCGATCATGGCGACGCGCCACGGATGCCGGCTCGGGACAAAGAGCACCGGCAGGTGCATGTAGTCGCTGTAGCGGAAGACGGTACGGTCGGGGTACTCCAGGTCGACGGCGCTCTGCCAGTAGTTGTCCAGCCGCAGGTACCGCACGCGCCCCTCGTCCGAGACGCTGATCTTGTGGTAGACCGTGTCTCGTTCGAAGACGACCGCCGCAGCCGGTTCCGCCCGCGCCAACGTCGCCCATCCGGCCGCCAGGAAGACGGCCAGCACCGCGGCGACCGCCGCCGGCCGCCGGCGCGCCGCCAGCAACCCCAGCGCGGCCAGCGCCATCATCACAAGGCCCAGGCCGTGAATGATGCTGCGTACGCCGAGGGTGTTGATCAGCACGAAGGCGGCGACGAGCGCGCCGACAATACTCCCCAGCGTGGAGAGCGCATAGAGGACCCCAGCCACGTTGCCGACCGTGGTCACGGTGCGCGCACGCAGGCGCACGGCAAAGGGCGAGACCATCCCCATCACGACGGTGGGCAGGAAGAACAGGATCGTCGACGCCGCCAGCGGCCCGGCCCGCGGGCCTACATCGGCGAGGACCAGCGCCTCCATCACCTGGCGGGAGAGGAACGGAATCGGAAAGGTCAGCAGGCCGGCCAGGAAGACCAGACCGCTAAAGAGGGCCGGGGAAGGCCGGCGGTCAGCGACCTGGCCACCGATGTAATAGCCCAGGCTCAGGCCGGCGAGAAAGACGCCGATCAGACTGCCCCAGACGTAAACTGAATTGCCGAAAAAGGGAGCCAGCACGCGGCTGGCCACGATCTCCAGGGCGAGCAGGACGCCACCGCTGATGAAGACGATCAACTCGAGCACATCTGCCTCCTTGTGCCGCCCGCCCTTCACTCATACTACCAGGGGCCAGGGCATGTCCTTTGTGATCCAGGAGTTCATCGCAGGCTGGCTAACATGGTACCTTTGGAGGTACACTTAACAGTATCTTTGGAGGGGTCGCAGATGCGAAGAGTTCCAGACATCATGCCCGTGACCGATCTACGCCAGGACGCGGCCGCAGCGCTTAAGCGCGTCCGCAGCTCGAAGCAGCCTCTGGTCATCACCCAGCGGGGCCGGGCAGCAGCCGTCATGCTGAGCATCGAAGCGTTCGAGCAGGCTGAACATGAGCGCCAGCTCCTTCGACTCCTGGCCCGGGGCGAGAAAGAGATTGCCGCGGGCGAGGGCTATGACCTTGACGAAGTCTTGGTCGAAGCCGACGCTTTGCTGACGCGCGAGTCCAGGTGAAGGTCCGATTCACACCCTCGGGCCGCCTTCAGCTTCTGACGGCGCTGGCCCACATCCAGCGTGACGACCCCGCGGCGGCGCGCAAGATGCGGCACCGGGCCGAACGGTCGCTCCGTCGGCTGGCGCGCCATCCGGAGTCGGGCCGGCTGATACCAGAGTTCCCAGACCTTCCGTATCGGGAAGTCGTCGTCCCTCCGTACCGGTTCTTCTACCGTGTCGAGGGGAAGAGCGTGTGGGTCGTTGCGGTCTGGCATGGGGCACAGGTTCCCAACGAGCCGACAGGTGACCAGGGCGTCTAACTTCCGAATGCGCCTGACGGCGGGCGGCGCGCTCGGGCAGATGAAACCCTAGCCTCGAGGCAACTACATCTGTCCCGCGCCCACGGGTTCGCCCTTCGTAAAGACGAGATCGCCTTTCTGATAGTCGACGACCGCCACATCCCCCTCCCGCAGCTCGCCGGCCAGGATCCGCTTCGCCAGCGTGTTCTCCACCGTGCGCTGGATCAGCCGGCGCAGCGGGCGCGCCCCAAAGTCGGGGCTGTAGCCCTCCCGGGCCAGGTAGGCCTTGGCCGCGGCGGTCACCTCCAGGCCGATCTTCGCCGCAGCCAACCGCAGGCGCAGGTACCTCAACTGCAGGTCCACGATCTGCTGCAGTTGCTCCAGTGCCAGCGGCCGGAAGACGATGACCTCATCGATGCGGTTGAGGAACTCCGGCCGGAAGGCCTTCCGGATGTCGTCCAGCACCTGGATGCGCGCCATCTGGAACTGCGCGTCGTCGGTCGGCTCCAACCGCTGCAGGTAGTGGCTGCCGATGTTGCTGGTCATGATGATCACGGTGTTCTTGAAGTCCACCGTGCGCCCGTGCCCGTCGGTAAGCCGGCCGTCCTCCATGATCTGCAGCAGGGTGTTGAAGACATCCGTGTGCGCCTTCTCGATCTCGTCGAAGAGGACGACGCGGTAGGGGCGCCGGCGCACCGCTTCCGTCAGTTGCCCGCCCTCCTCATAGCCCACGTAGCCGGGCGGGGCGCCGATCAGCCGGCTGACGGTGTGCCGCTCCTGGTACTCCGACATGTCCAGGCGCACCATCGCCTCTTCGTCGTCGAAGAGCAGCGCGGCCAGCGCCCGGGCGAGTTCCGTCTTGCCGACACCGGTAGGCCCCAGGAAGAGGAAGGAGCCGATCGGCCGCTTGGGATCCTTCAGCCCCGCGCGGGCGCGGCGGATGGCGTCGGCCACGGCGCCCACCGCTTCATCCTGGCCGATGACCCGCTCGTGCAGCCGCTCCTCCAGGTGCAGCAACTTGGCCATCTCCCCTTCCATCAACTTCGTCACGGGGATGCCGGTCCAGCGGGAGACGACCTCCGCGATGTCCTCCGGCGTGACCTCTTCTTTCAATAACTGCCGGCCGTGCTGGACCTCGCGCAGTTTGGCCTCCTGCGTGGCGAGCTGCCGCTGCAGATCCGGCACCGTGCCGTAGCGCAGCCGCGCCGCGGCCTCCAGGTCGGCGCGCCGCTCCGCCTCTTCGATCTGCCGGCGCGCCTCTTCGATGCGCTGCTTCGTCTCCCGGATCGCCTGGATCGCCCGCTTCTCCTCCTCCCACTGCGCGCGCAGCCCCTCCGACTCGCCACGGAGGGCGCGCAGGTCCTCCTCCAGCCGGTCCAGGCGCTCGCGGCTGGCGGCGTCGCTCTCCTTGCGCAGCGCCTCGCGCTCGATCTCCAGTTGCATGATGCGCCGGTCCACCTCATCCAATTCGGCCGGCTTGCTGTCGATCTCCGTGCGCAGCCGCGCCGCCGCCTCGTCGATCAGGTCGATGGCCTTGTCCGGCAGGAAGCGCTCCGTGATGTAGCGGTCCGAGAGCGTGGCGGCGGCGATCACCGCGGCGTCGGTGATGCGCACCCCATGGTGCACCTCGTACCGCTCCTTCAGCCCGCGCAGGATGGAGACCGTGTCCTCCACCGACGGCTCGCCGACGAACACGGGCTGGAAGCGGCGCTCCAGCGCGGCGTCCTTCTCGATGTGCTGCCGGTACTCGTGCAGCGTGGTGGCGCCGATGGTGTGCAGTTCCCCCCGGGCGAGCATCGGCTTGAGCATGTTCGCGGCGTCGATCGCGCCCTCCGCGGCGCCCGCGCCCACCACCGTGTGCAATTCGTCAATGAAGAGGATGATATTGCCCTGGGACTCGACGATCTCCTTGAGGACCGCCTTCAGCCGGTCCTCGAACTCGCCGCGGTACTTGGTGCCGGCCACGAGCGCGCCCAGGTCCAACTGAAAGATGCGCTTGTCCTTCAGCCCCTCGGGCACGTCCTGGCGCACGATGCGCTGCGCCAGCCCTTCCACGATGGCCGTCTTGCCGACACCCGGGTCGCCGATGAGGACGGGGTTGTTCTTCGTGCGTCGAGAGAGCACCTGGATGACGCGGCGGATCTCCTCATCGCGGCCGATCACGGGGTCGAGTTTGCCCTGCGCCGCCAGCGCAGTCAGCTCGCGTCCGTAGCGCTCCAGCACCTGATACTTCGACTCGGGATTGGGGTCGGTGACGCGCTGGTGGCCGCGCATCTCTTGCAGCGCCTGATAAAGGCCCTCCGGCGTGATCCCGGCCTCGCGCAGCGCGCGCGCCGCCGGATCGCTCTCGTCGCGCGCGGCGGCGAGCAGCAGGTGCTCCGTGCTGACGTACTCGTCGGTCAGGCGCTGCGCTTCTTCCTGCGCACCCTGCAGCACGCGCTGCAGGCGCGGCGTCATGAAGAACCCTTCGCCTGCGACCGCGCCGGACACTCGCGGCCGGCGCTCCAGGTCAGCGCTCAGGCGGGTCCGGAGCACGCGGGGGTCCGTCCCTAGCTGCCTGACCAGGCGCGGCACCACACCGTCGGTCTGGTCTAACAGCGCCAGCAGCAGGTGCTCAACGTCCACCTGCTGGTGCCCCCGCGCGCGCGCCAGTTCCTGGGCGGCGAGCAGCGCCTCCTGCGCCTTCTCCGTCAACCGGTCAAAACGCATCGCCATCGCAGTCCGACTCCTTCGCGATCCGTGACCTACTTGAGCCCCTGGTCGGCCCGGGGGTTCTGGGGGCGGCGACGGCGCATTTCCTCGACGAACCGCCGCTCCTGATCGGTCAACGCGGTAGGCAGGACGACCTTGACGCGCACGAACTGGTCACCGCGCCCACCGTCCGGCCGGGGCATGCCCAGCCCGCGCAGGCGGAAGGTGCGCCCGTTCTGCGTCTCCTCTAGGATCGTCATCGAGACCTTGCCCTCTAATGTCGGAACTTCAATCTCTGCCCCGAGCAAGGCTTCCGTCAGCGACACCGGTACATCGACGTGTACGTCGTCCCCCCGCCGCTCGAAGACTGGGTGCGGTGCCACGTGCACGGTCAGGTACACGTCGCCGCCGTCCAGCGCCCCGGCCAGACGAATCTTCTGCCCGCTGCGGATCCCCTTGGGAATCGTCACGTCGAGCCGCCGCGCCTGGCCGTCGAGTTGTAGCATCACCGGTTTCTTTGCGCCACGGAAGACCTCTTCCAGCGTGACCTCCAGCGTCGCCTCGGCCGCCGGGCTCGCGCTCGGCGTCCCGCGCGCCTGGCGGAAGAGTTCCTCCACGCCGACCGGCCCGCCGCGCGCCCGCCGGCCTCGACCGCGGGGCGACGTCACCACGTCTCCACCGAAGAACTGCCGGAAGAAATCGCTGAACCCGCCGAGCAGATCCTCGAGGTTGCCCTCCTCCACCGTGACGGCGAAGCCGCCCGGCGTCTGCTGCCAGGGGCCGGCGCCGCCCGCACCGCCGAAGAGGTCCTGCCAGTTGACCCCGCCGCGCTGGTAGGCCTCGTGCATCTGGTCGTAGCGCGCGCGCTTCTGCGGGTCGCCCAGGACCTGGTAGGCCTCATTGATCTCCTTGAATTTCTCTTCCGCGCCGGAGGCCTTGTTTACGTCGGGGTGGGTCTGGCGCGCCAAGCGCTTGTAGGCGCGGCTGATCGTCTTGGCGTCCGCCGTCCGCTCGACCCCGAGGGTCCTGTAGTAGTCCTTGAACTCCATAGACGAGCGCGGCCGCCTCGCCGGCGGCCGGCCTCACGCCTCCCGAGCGACGCGCACGCGGGCCGGACGCAGCACCTCGTCGCCGATGAGGTATCCGCGCTGCACTTCTGCGACCACCGTGCCGGTGGGATGCTCCGTCGGTGCGACCACCTCCACCGCCTCGTGGTAGCGGGCGTCGAAGAGCCGGCCGGCCGTATCAAACGGCCGCACCCCCATGTTCGCCAGCAGATCGAGGATCTGGCGGTGGGTCATGCGGATGCCTTCAATGATGGACGCGGCGGCGTCGCTCTGCCCGCCGTACTCCAGTGCGCGCTCGATGTTGTCCACCACCGAGAGGATCACCGTGAGCATGGCGCGGCGCGTCCGCTCCACCGCGTCCTCTCGCGCCCGCGCCGCCTGCTTCTTGTAGTTCTCTAGATCGGCGGCGGCGTGGAGGAACTGCTGCCAGTGCTGCTCCGCCTGTGCCTTGTACCGCTGGACCTCCGCTTCCAGTTGCTCGCTGGACGGCGCGGCCGCGCTCGGCGCGTCTGCGGTCTCCGTCACGTCGGTCGCCTCCGGCTCGCCCTGGACCTCTGGCGTCCCGGCCGCACGCGGGCCCTCGGCCTCGCCGTCCACGCGCCACCCCTTGCCCTCGTTCATCCCACACCTCGGGACCGGACCGGACTAGCCGTCCGTCTTCCGGTACTCCGCATCGATGACCTCGTCGCCGCTCTTGGCCTCGCCCTCGGGCTTTGCCGACGTCCCGCCGGCCCCTGCGGGCGCCCCGGTCGTGGTCTTGTACATCTCCTCACCCAGTTTGTAGGACGCCTGCTGCACCGCCTCCGTGGCCCGCGCGATGCGGTCCATATCTGCAGTGCCCAGCGCGTCGCGTAACTCTTTGAGCGCCGCTTCCACGCGCTGCTTCTCGTCGGCAGAGACCTTGTCGCCGTAATCCTTCAGCAGCCGCTCCGTCTGGTAGGCCAGGCTGTCGCCGCGGTTCCGCACATCGGCGGCCTCCCGCTTCTTCCGGTCGTCCTCGGCGAAGCGCTCCGCCTCCTGGACCATTTTCTCGACTTCGCCCTTCGACAGCGTCGAGGTGCCGGTGATCTTGATCGACTGCTCCCGGCTGGTGGCCCGGTCCTTGGCGTTGACGTTGAGAATGCCGTTGGCGTCGATGTCGAACGTGACCTCGATCTGCGGCACGCCGCGCGGCGCCGGCGGGATGCCGTCCAGGATGAAGCGGCCCAGCGTACGGTTGTCGCGCGCCATCGGCCGCTCGCCCTGCTGCACGTGCACCTCCACCTGCGTCTGGCCGTCCGCCGCTGTGGAGAAGACTTCGCTCTTGCGCGTGGGGATGGTCGTGTTGCGCGGGACCAGCACCGTCAGCACGCCGCCCAGCGTCTCCACGCCCAGCGAGAGCGGCGTGACATCCAGCAGCACCACGTCGCGCACCTGCCCGGCGAGCACGCCCGCCTGGATCGCCGCGCCGATGGCTACGACCTCGTCAGGGTGGACCTCCTTGTTCGGCTCCTTGCCGGTGAGGCGGCGCACGAGTTCCTGGATCATCGGCATCCGCGTGGCGCCGCCCACTAGGATGACCTCGTTGAGATCCTTCTCCGTCATCTTCGCGTCGGTGAGCGCCTGCTTCAGCGGGCCGATACAGCGCTCCACCAGGTCGGCGGTCAACTCCTCGAGCTTCGCCCGCGTAGTCACATAGTCCAGATGCTTGGGCCCGGTGGCGTCCGCGGTGATGAAGGGCAGGTTGATGGTGGTCTGCACGACCGTGGAGAGTTCGACCTTTGCCCGCTCGGCCGCCTCGCGCAGCCGCTGCAGGGCCTGGCGGTCCTTGCGCAGGTCGATCCCCTGCTCCTTGCGGAACTCGTCGGCCAGCCAGTTGACGATGCGCTCATCCCAGTCGTCACCGCCCAGGTGCGTGTCGCCGGAGGTGGCTTTTACCTCGAAGACACCCTCGCCAATCTCCAGGATGGTCACGTCGAAGGTGCCGCCGCCCAGGTCGAAGACGAGCACCGTCTCCGCGCCCTTCTTGTCCAGTCCGTAGGCCAGGGCGGAAGCGGTCGGCTCGTTGATGATGCGCAGCACCTTCAGCCCGGCGATCTCGCCGGCGTTCTTGGTGGCCGTGCGCTGCGCGTCGTTGAAGTAGGCGGGGACGGTGATCACGGCCTCGGTGACCTTCTCCCCCAGGTAGGCCTCCGCGTCCGTCTTCAATTTCTGCAGGATCATCGCGGAGATCTCTTCTGGGGTGAAGCTCTTGCCGGCCGCGGGGATGCGCACGACGGCCATGCCGTTCTGCCCGTCCTCCACCTTGTAGGGCACCATCGCGCGCTCCGTCTCCACCTCGCTCAGCCGGCGGCCCATGAAGCGCTTGATGGAGGAGACGGTGTTTTCGGGGTTCAGCACGGCCTGGCGCTTGGCCATCTGGCCGACTAGCCGCTCCCCCGTCTTGGTGAACCCGACCACGGAGGGGGTGAGCCGACTGCCCTCCGCGTTGGGGATCACCTGCACCTCGCCACTGACCATAGTGGCGATGACGGAGTTGGTGGTCCCCAGGTCAATGCCAACGACGCGTGCCATGGTTACTCAACCTCCACTTTGATCGACTTGGCGCGGCCCCGCTCGGCCTTCGGGATGCGCACCTCGAGGATGCCGTGCCTGAAGGTAGCCTTCGCCTGATCCGCCTGCACGGAGGCGGGCAGACCGACGGCGCGCTCGAAGGAGCCGTAGCGCAATTCCCGCCGGTAGTAGTTGCGGCCCTTCTGCTCCTGCTCCGTCCTGGCCTCGCCCTTGACGGTCAGGGTGTCTTCCGTCACGGTGACGTCCACCTGCTGCGGGTCGATCCCTGGCATCTCCGCGCGGAACACGACATCCCCTTCGGTCTCGAAGAGTTCGACCGCCGGCTCCCACAGCGCCGGCGCCAAGGCCCTCCCGGGTCGGCGGGTGGTGAAGAGATCGTCGAAGAGACGCTCCATCGACTCCCGCAGGGAGGTCAGTTCGTCAAAGGGATCCCACCGCCGAATACTCACCGCTGCCTGCCTCCTTTCCCTTCCCGTCCCTCGTCGCTTCGGCGCACGCGGACGGTGCGCCGCGTGATGCTCCAACTGGTATTGCCGCTACGGCCTTCCTCCCGCTGTTCGTAGACCTCCAGCAGCAGCTTCACGCCGGCCAGGTTGACGCCCAGTTCCTGCGTCAGGTGGCGGATCATCCGCACGCGCTCGATGTCCCGGTCGGCGTAGAGGCGGATGCGGTTCCGCCGCTGCGGGGATAGGAGCCCCTTCTCCTCGTAGATGCGCAGCGTCTGCGGATGCACCCCGGCCAGATCCGCCGCGATGCTGATGACGTAGAGCGGCCGATTCCCCTGCCGATCCCTCACCGCGCTCTCCCTGGTACCGCGGTCACGTCCTCCAGCGCCGGTTGCTCGCGCCGTGGAGTATAGGTACCTAACAGTCTCATTGTCAATAGAGTTGACAATAGTATTGTAATATGGCGTGAGGCGTTGCGCCAGCGGGCGGTGAAATAGGGCCGCACCGGGGACCGTTGCCTGAGGAGAGGGAGTGGAGTACGCTGGGCAAAGCGAAGGACGAGACAGCGGAATCAGCGATGAGCCACAACCACGAGCCCACGGACACACTCGGGCCCGCCGGCGTGCGCCGCGTCGTCATCCTCGGCGGCGCCTGCGCCGGGCTGACCGCGGCGATCTATGCTGCCCGGGCCAACCTGCAGCCCCTGGTGATTGAGGGCGCGGAGGCGGGCGGGCAGTTGATGCTGACGACCCTGGTGGAGAACTTCCCCGGCTTCCCCGAAGGGATCATGGGGCCCGACCTGATGCAGGCGATGCGCGCGCAGGCGGGGCGGGTGGGCGCCGCGTTCATCACCGAGGACGCTGTGGAGGTGGATTTCTCCCACCGCCCCTTCCGCATCCGCACGCAAAGTGGAGAGGAGGTGCGCGCCCGCGCGGTCATCGTGGCCACCGGCGCGCGGGCGAGGATGCTGGGACTACCATCCGAGGAGCGCTTCCTCGGCCGGGGCGTGTCCACGTGCGCGACCTGCGACGGGTTCTTCTTCCGCAAGCAGGACGTCGTCGTGGTCGGGGGCGGGGACAGCGCGCTGGAAGAGGCGCTCTACCTGGCCAACCTGGCCCGCTCCGTGACGGTGGTCCACCGGCGGGACCAGCTCCGCGCCAGCAAGATCATGCAGGAGCGCGCCTTCACCCACCCCAAGATCGACTTCATCTGGAACAGCGAGGTCGCCGACATCGCCGGCGACGGCAAAGTGACGGCGGTCCGCCTTCGCGACCGGGTCACCGGCGAAGTCACCGAGCGGCGCACCGACGGCGTCTTCATCGCCATCGGCCACAAGCCCAACACCGAGATCTTCAAGGGCCAGGTGGAGACGGACGCCCAGGGCTACCTGCTCCCCACCCACGGGATGATGTCCAGCGTGGAGGGCGTCTTCGTCGCCGGCGACGTGCACGACCACACCTACCGCCAGGCGATTACCGCGGCGGCCTTCGGCTGCATGGCCGCGATGGAGGCGGAGCGCTGGCTGCAGGGCGAGGCCGCGCTGACCCCGGAGGAGCACTGGGGGACCGCGGAACCAGTCGGGGAGTCGAACGCCGGCGCCCCCAAGGGTGGGCCCGGCAAGGGCGCACGAAAGACCGCCCGGCCCTAGTACTCCGGTGCCGGTCTCCGGGGGAGGCAGTCAAATGCGACGGCGGGCCGCGCGGCCCGCCGTCAGTGCTTCCGGACGCGTCGCGGCTACCGCACGGGCGCGCCGAGCGCGGCGTCCACGCGCCGCTTCAGCTCCACCTTAGGCATGTAGCCGACGATCCGCTCCACCAGCTGCCCGCCCTTGAAGACGCCAAGCGTGGGAATGCTCATGATGCTGAACTTCATCGCCAGGTTCTGGTTGTCGTCCACATCCACCTTGGCGACTTTCAACTTCCCCTCGTACTCCCGGGCGAAGTCTTCGACGATGGGCGCGATCAGGCGGCACGGGCCACACCACTCGGCCCAGAAGTCCACCAGGACCGGGGTCTCCGCCTTCACGACCTCCTGGTCGAACGACTGCTCGGTTACGTGCACAGGCTTGGCCATGCGAACGCTATCCTCCTCGACGTGCGCGAAATCCCTTCACACTATACCCGCTAACGACCGTGACGACCACCGTATTCCGCCGGCCGCTTGCGAGAACTTTCAGGGAAGATGACCGGCCAGTGCGACCGCGGCCGCCAGCCCCACGATGAGCAGGACCAGCACCGCTGCCGCCGGGAAGAGGCACCCGCGCCGCTGGCTGCGCCCACCGCGCATGGAGAGGCGCGTGGCCTTACGGAATTCTGCGACGGCTTCGCCGAGCCGTCCCGTTTCCTTGTAGAGCGCTCCCAGATTCTGGTGGGCGATCCAGTAATCGGGATCCATTTCGATCGCCCGCTGGTAGGCGCGCACGGCCTCTTCTCTCTGTCCCTGCTCGCGGTAGACGTTCCCCAGGTTGCTGTACGCGGGCGCATGGCGGGGATTAAGTTGGATGGCCTGGCGCAGGGCCTCGATCGCCTCGGCAAGTCGCTGCTGCCGGGCCAGGGCGACGCCGAGTTTGCTCCACGCGACGGCGGAGGTCGCGTGCAGCGCGACGGCCTGACGGAAGGCGCCCTCTGCGTCGAGCCACTCCTCACGCTGCAGGTGCTCCTCGCCCCGGTCCAGGTGGGGTCGCGCCTCTGTCTCACCCACGGGGGCAGGATTTCGGCAACCCGGCCGGTGCCTCCTGGACAGCGTGCCGGCTTACAGAGGGACGTCGAGTAGGGCGGCGATCACCAGCAGCAACACCAGCAGGCCCCACTTCAGTCGCAGGGCGCGCCGGTCATCGAGGAAGATCTGCCAGAGAGAAGGCCGGGCCGCCCGCAACGTGGCGACGTACTCGCCGCGCCATGCCGGGTGCCGCCGCACCGATGTGCGGGAACCGGCGATCCGCCTGGGCCGCAGCGACGCCGTGGACGGGCGCGTGCGCTGTGGGGCGATCATCCGGTCACCTGCCGGTAGCTACGCAGGAGCCCGACGACTTTGCCGATGATCTCGAACTCGCCCCGCAGGATGGGGTAGGCCGGGTTCTCCGGGGCGAGCACCGGCCGGCCGTTTTCCAGGGTCAGCCGCTTGACGGTGGCCTCGTCCCCGTAGAGGGCGACGACGATCTCACCCGGCTGCGCCGTCGGCTGACAGCGAACAACCACGAGGTCGCCACCCATGATCCCGGTGCCGACCATACTGTCGCCGCGGACCGTCAGCAGGAAGCACTCGTCATGCCATCCGACCATTCGCCGAGGCACGGGGATCATCTCCTCGACGTGCTCCTCCGCGAGGATGGGCAGACCGGCGGAGACACGGCCGACGAGCGGCAGGGTCACGACCTCCTCACCCTCCGGCAACACGCTGCGGTCGGTGATCTGCAGGACGCGCATGCGATCGCCGTAGCGCTTGATGTAGCCTTTGCGCTCAAGCGCGTTCAGGTGCTGATGTACCGTCGAGGGTGAGCGCAGGCCGAGGGCCCGCCCGATCTCCCGGACCGAAGGGACATAGCCGGACCGGCGGATGGACAGGGCAAGATGCTCCAGGATCTGGCGCTGTCGCGCTGTGAGAAGTGGGGCCACAGGATTCCTCCTGGGGCCCTTATACCGAACATTCGTTCGAAACTCAAACCCCATATTACCGAACTTACGTACGGTATACTCTGCACGGCTCTGCCGGACGCGCTCAATCTTACGTTTTCGTGGGTTTTCGAGGTGGAACGACCCGCTAGTAGTCCGCGATCGGCCAGTGCAGGTCCGGCCGTCGGGCGGCGGTAACCTCGTCCAGGCGGGAGACCACCGTGGTGTGGGGAGCGGAGCGGACGACGTCGGGGTTGGTGCGGCACTCCTCCGCGATGGCCAGCAACCCCCGCGCAAACGCCTCGATAGTCTCGCGGCTTTCGGTCTCGGTAGGTTCGATCATCATTGCCTCCTCCACGATCAGCGGGAAGTAGATCGTGGGGGCGTGGTAGCCGTAGTCCAGCAGGCGCTTGGCCATGTCGCGCGTCGTCACTCCGTGCTCGCGCTTCTGCCGGGTGCCGGCGAGGACAAACTCGTGCATGCAGTGCCGGTCATACGGAAGATCGAACGCCGGACGCAGCAGCGCGAGCAGGTAGTTGGCGTTGAGCACCGCCGCCTCGGCGATCTGCCGCAGCAGCGGGCCGAACGTGCGGATGTAGGTGTACGCGCGCACCAGGACGCCGAAGTTCCCGTAGAAACTGCGGATCTTCCCGATCGACTGGGGGCGGTCGTAATCCAGCCGGAAACGCTCGCCCTCGCGCACCACGACCGGCACCGGTAGATACGGCAATAGGTGGGACTTCACCGCGACCGGCCCGGCCCCCGGGCCCCCACCCCCGTGCGGCGTGCTGAAGGTCTTGTGTAGGTTCATATGCATGACGTCGAACCCCTGATCGCCGGGCCGCGTGATCCCCAGCACCGCGTTGAAGTTGGCGCCGTCCAGGTAGATCTGCGCGCCGCAGCCGTGCATGATCTCCTCGACCTCGGTGATCCGTTCCTCAAAGAGGCCCAGGGTGTTCGGGTTGGTCAGCATCAGCGCGGCGGCGCGCTCATCGGCGACCTGGCGCAGTGCGTCCGCGTCAATGTTGCCGCGGGCGTCGCTCCGCACCTGCACCACATCGTAGCCGCACATGCTGGCGGAGGCGGGGTTGGTGCCGTGCGCCGAGTCGGGCACGATCACCCGCGTCCGGGCCTCGCCCCGGTCGGCGAAATAGGCCCGGATCATCAGGAGCGCGGTGAGTTCGCCATGGGCGCCGGCCGCGGGCTGGAAGGTCATCCCGTCCATGCCGGAGATCTCCGCCAGCACCGTCTCCAACTCACTGAGCAGATGGAGCGCACCCTGGGCGAGGGCGTCGGGTGCGTAGGGGTGCAGCCGGGCAAAACCGGGGAGGCGCGCCGCGTCCTCGTTGATCTTGGGGTTGTACTTCATCGTGCACGACCCCAGCGGGTAGAAGCCGATGTCCACGGCATAGTTGCGGTGCGAGAGTTGCGTGTAGTGGCGCACCAGATCCGGCTCGCTCACTTCTGGCAGGGGCGGCGGACCGCCGCGCAGCTGCGCCGGCGGCAGGATCTGCTCCAGCGGCACCTCCGGCACGTCGCTCTGCGGCACCGCGGCACCGATCCGTCCCGGCGCGCTCCGTTCGACCAGCAGCGGAAAGTCGCCCTGCGCCACTAGACCATCTCCTCCAGCGCGGCGGCGAGCCGGTCGATGTCCTGGCGGGTGCGGCTCTCGGTGACGCAGACGAGCCAGCCGTCCGCAAGTTCAGGGTAGAAGCGGCCGAGCGGCAGCCCGCCGAGGATCTCCGCGTCGAGCAGGCGGCGGTTGATCTCTTCCGGCGGCAGCGGGCAGCGCAGCACAAACTCGTGGAAGGTCGGCCCCGGGAAGGCCACCTCGAAACCGCGGATGCGGCGCAGCCGCTCGCGCGCGTAGTGCGCTTTGCGCGCGCACACCTCGGCGACCTGGCGCATCCCGCGGCGGCCCAGCGCCGCCATGTAAATCGCCGCGGCCAGCGCGTTCAACGCTTCGTTGGTGCAGATGTTGCTCGTGGCCTTTTCGCGGCGGATGTGCTGCTCGCGCGTCTGCAGCGTGAGCACGAACCCGCGCCGTCCCTGCATGTCCACGGCGCGCCCGACCAGCCGCCCAGGCACACGCCGCACGAAGGCCTGCCGGGTGGCCAGCATCCCCAGGTATGGCCCGCCGTAATTGAGCGGGTTCCCCAGCGGCTGTCCCTCGCCGGCCACGATGTCCGCGTCGAGTGCGCCGGGGGGTTTGAGGAGGGCGTAGGCGACGGGATCGGCCACGGACACAATCAACAGCGCGCCTGCCGCGTGCGCCGCTGCGGCCAGCGCCTGGACCTCTTCCAGTCCGCCGAAGAAGTTGGGGTGCTGGACGACCAACGCGGCCGTGCGCTCGGAGAGGGAATCGCTCACGCGATCCAGCGGCGTCGTGCCGTCGCGATGCGCGAGGTCGACGACCTCGATGCCAAGGTGCCGCGTATAGGTCCGCACGACCTGGCGGTACTCGGGGTGGACGGCCGCAGAGAGCAGGATCTGGTCGCGCCGCGTCAGATCGCGGGCCATCACCGTCGCCTCCGCCGTGGCGCTGGCGCCGTCGTACATGGAGGCGTTGGCCACATCCAT
>Ga0209001_1000067_pt1 | contig 22787 bp, 22 predicted proteins | sample Rifsed13ft2_FD_184006 | JGI IMG/M metagenome (GOLD analysis project Ga0209001, IMG submission 184006) | Soil microbial communities from Rifle, Colorado, USA - sediment 13ft 2 (SPAdes) (version 2) | ecosystem: Environmental > Terrestrial > Deep subsurface > Rock core/Sediment | place: Rifle...
CCCTCCGCCGTGACCAGCCCCTCCGCCGCAACGAGGTCCGATGCGCGTCCGCAAAGCCGTCTTCCCCGCCGCCGGGTGGGGCACCCGCTTCCTGCCGGCCACGAAGGCGTCGCCCAAGGAGATGCTGCCGCTCGTCGACAAGCCGGTCATCCAGTACGCGGTCGAGGAGGCCGTGGCGGCTGGGATCGAGCAGGTCATCATCGTCACGAGCAGCCAGAAGCGGGCCATCGAGGACCACTTCGACTCCTCGTTCGAGCTGGAGTCGCTGCTCGAGGCGCGCGGCGAGATCGAGACGCTGCGCAAGGTGCGCCACATCAGCGACCTCGCGCAGGTCAGCTACGTGCGCCAGAAGGAGCAGCTCGGCCTCGGCCACGCGGTGCTCATGGCGCGCGAGCTGGTCGGCCACGAGCCCTTCGCGGTCATCCTCTCCGACGACGTCGTGGTCGCCCAGCGGCCGTGCATCGGCCAGCTCATCCACGCCTACGGGCAGACCCACGCCTCGTGCGTGGCGGTCATGCAGGTGCCCCACGAGGACACCAGCCGCTACGGGGTCATCGACCCCGACCCCGACGCGTCCGATCATGGCGACCCCCGCCTGCACAAGCTGCGCGGGCTCGTCGAGAAGCCGACGCCGGAGGCGGCGCCCAGCGACCTGGCCATCATCGGGCGCTACGTGCTGACGCCGAAGATCTTCGAGAAGCTGGAGCAGACACCGCGCGGCGCGGGCGGCGAGATCCAGCTCACCGATGCCATCCAGGCGCTGATGCAGGAGCAGTCCGTCTACGGCTATGCCTTCGAGGGCGTGCGCTACGATGCCGGCACCACCATGGGCTGGTTGAAGGCCTCCGTGGAGCTCGCCCTGGAGCGGCCCGAGATCGGCCCCGAGTTCCGGCGCTACCTCGCCGGCCTCGACCTCCACTGAGCGACCGGGCGTCCGGACCGAGCCGGCGCGGCTGAGCCTGGGAAAGGGGTCACGGGTGCCCGAGCTGGGAGAGCTGCTGGGAGATCGATACCGCCTGCTGGAGCTCCTCGGCGAGGGCGGCATGGCCACGATCTACCGGGGCCGTGACCTCAAGCTCGAGCGCGACGTCGCCGTCAAGCTCCTGCGGCCCGAGTACGGACGCGACGCCGGCTTCGTCGCCCGCTTCCGCCAGGAGGCGCAGGCGGCGGCCTCGCTGGCCCATCCCAACGTCGTGGCCGTGTTCGACTACGGCACGGAGGAGGCCGGGCCGTACATCGTCATGGAGCTCGTCGAGGGGCAGGATCTCGGGCGCATCCTGCGCGATCGCGGCGCCCTGCCGGCCGCCGCCTCGGCACGTATCGCCATGCAGGTCGCCGACGGCCTGGCGGCGGCCCACGCGCAGGGCATCGTGCACCGCGACATCAAGCCCTCCAACGTCCTGATCACCGTCTCCGGGCAGGTCAAGGTGGCCGACTTCGGCATCGCGCGGGCCCTCTCCGAGGCGCAGCTGACGCTGCCCGGCCAGACGCTGGGCAGCGCCCGCTACCTGAGTCCCGAGCAGGCGCGTGGCGAGAACGTCACTCCGGCTGCGGACATCTACTCGCTGGGGCTGGTCCTGTTCGAGATGCTCACCGGCCGCGCCGCCTGGGGCGGCGACACGGCCGCCGCGGTGGCCATGGTCCGCCTGACCGAGGAGCCGCCCGTGCCCTCGAGTCACCGTTCCGACGTGCCGCCGGCCATGGACGCCATCGTGCGCAAGGCGCTCCAGCGCGACCCGACGCAGCGCTTCGGCTCGGCAGGCGCCTTCTCGGATGCGCTCGGCCGCTTCCTCTCCGGGCTGCACGCCGGCGTCGCCGCACCGGTCGTGTCCGCCCCGGTCTCCGCTGGGGCCGACCCCAGCCCGACGGTGGTCGGCGCGGCCGCCCCGCCGTCCCTCGGCGTCGGCTCGGGCCGTCCTCCCCAGGCGCGGCGCGATGCCGCAGCCGACGAGGCGAACGGCGGCCGGGGTCCCGGCGCCTGGGCCTGGGCCGCGGCTCTGCTGGGCGTGGCCGTCCTCGTCGCGGCCGGCGCGCTCATCTACCTCTTCCTCAACGCCGGAGGCGGCGGCGGAGCGACGCCGAAGCCGTCCGGCAAGCTCGTCGAGGTGCCCGCGGTTATCGACCTGTCCGTCCTCGAAGCCAGGGCCGCGCTCGAGGGGGCTGGGCTGGGGATGGTCATCACCGACAGCGTGGTGGACGAGACGAGGCCGTCCAACACGGTCGTGGCCCAGGATCCCGCCGCGGGTGAGAGTGCGCCCGCCGGCAGCGACGTCAAGGTGACCATCGCCATCGGCCCGGGCACCGTGCCCGTGCCCGATGTGCGCCGCAGGACCGAGGCCGAGGCGGTCACCATCTTCGTCACCGCGAAGCTGTTGCCCGGCGCGAAGACCGAGGCCTTCGACCCGATCGTCCCGGACGGCCAGGTCATCTCCACCTCGCCGCAGACCGGCTTCCTGGTGGCCGAGGGCACGCCCATCGACTACGTCATCTCGAAGGGACCCGAACCGACGCCCAGCCCCTCACCCACGCCCAGCCCCTCACCCACGCCGGTCCCGACGCCGGCCCCGACGCCGGTCGTCACGCCGGCCCCATTCCCGGTGTACGACTACCGCTGCGTGCCGCTCGCCGCTGCCGAGGAGGCGCTCCAGGCCGACGGCTTCACGGTGGGCACGATCACGGGGCCGCCCGGCTTCGACACGACCTGGCCGGTCGGGGGCCAGAGCCCGGCTCCGGGCGCGATGGCAGCGCCGGGAACGCCGATCGACCTGACCGTCTACGACCCGGCCAGCCTGGCCACCTGCCCGCCGTAGGCAGCGGCGCGATGGGCGAGCCGATCGAGGTCACCGACGACTCCTTTGCCGACGATGTGTTGGCCGCCGGGCGGCCCGTCCTGGTCGACTTCTGGGCGCCCTGGTGCGGCCCGTGCCGGCTCGTCTCGCCGGTCGTCGAGGCCCTCGGCCGCGAGCTCGGCGACAGGCTGACCGTGGCCAAGCTCGACATCGACGAGAACGTCGCCACCGCCGCCCGTTTCGCCATCTTCTCGATCCCCACCCTGGTGCTCTTCAAGGGTGGCCATGAGGTGGAACGGGTGATCGGTTTCCGGCGCAGGGACGACCTGGCCGCGAAGCTGCTGCCGCACCTCGGTCCGGCGTAGCGGGCGTCGGCCCGCCGCACGAAAAAGGGACGTGCGCACCGGCGCACTCGCAGCTACACTCCGGCCATGGCGAACTGGCGGTGCCCGCACTGCGGCACCCCCCAGCCGGAGGCGTCCCGCTGCTGGGTCTGTTCGCGTTCCTCGACGTGCTGCGCCACCTGCCTCCACTTCCGCCGCGGTGTCGCCGCGAACCTCGGCGTATGCAGCCTCGATCCGCATCGCGGGGCGATCCGCGCCGACGAGATCCGGCCCTGCTGGGAAGGGCGGGCCGTGCCGCCGGTCCGCGAGGGGCTCTTCACGCTGGTCCCGCCCCGGCGCTGAGGCGCCGCCCTACACGATCGAGAACCCGTCCGAGGTGGTTATCGTCCGGCCGTCGGCCAGCACGACGCGGGCGGTGACGAAGCCGACGCCCATCGTCGCCCCGTCGCGCGGGATCGTCACGGACCAGGTGGCGACCCCGTTCGAGGTGACCGCCTCGAAGGTGGACGTGGGCAACCCCGGTGGGGAGATGCTGAAGGTGACCATCGCGCCCTCCACCGGCACGCCGCCGACATCGATGACCGTCACGGTGATGGTCATCGTCGCGGGCAGGTCTTCGAGCGCGACGCGCGCGGCGGAGAGCGTCAGCCTCGTCGTCAGCTCCCCGCTGCCGCGCACGACCGAGACGATCTTGACGGTGCTGTTGCCGGCCGGGTCCTCGGCGGTCACGGTCAGGCCGTTCGTGCCGTCGCCGACGGAGATCTCGACGCTGAACGTCCCGTCCTCGGCGAGGACGACGGCCGTGCCACCGGTGTTCTCGTTGCGCACGCGGACCGTCGAGCCGACCTGCGTCTTGCCGGTCACGGTGACCGTGTCGCCGGCGACCGGGCTCTCGTCCTTCGGTGCGCTGATCGTGAGGGCCGGCGGCACGTTATCGAAGGCGACGCGGATGGGCGCGGAACGCGGCCCTTCGCCGTCGGGGCCGACGAGGGCCGCGCTGATCTCGTTCCAGCCCTTCTGCAGCGGCACGGCCGGTACGAAGAAGTCGGCCGTGCGCGGCACCGGTAGCTCGACGGCCTTGATGTCGCCCACGTAGACGAGGATCTTCAGGTCGGGCGAGCCGGCCGTGCCGCTGGGCAGCAGGCCCCGGACGTCGGTCGCCGGCTGGTTCGTCCAGGCGGCGGTGGGCTGGTCGAGGCGCGGCGCCGACTCGGGCAGGTTCTCGGTGGAGGTGGGCGACGGTGAGGCGCCCGTCAGGCCGCCCATGAGGCCGCCGATGGCATCGCCGAGGTTGGCCACGGCAGTGCCCAGGGCGCCCGTGGCACCGAGCGCCACCGAGCCGGCCAGGGCGACCACGGCCACCAGCAGGAGAGCGCGCGCCGCGGCGGGCAGGCGGCCGCGCTTCCCGACCGGCTTGTGGCGCGTCAGGCGCTCCGCGCTGGGTGGCGCATAGCGACCGTGGATCTGAGAGCGGCGGACGACGGGCGGCTGCGGTCGCCGGGGGGCGGCTAGACGCGGATCGGCTCGGCGGGGGCGCTTGCTCGCGTCGGACATGCCCTCGCATTCTCGCACGGTCGCCACCCGGCGCGGTCCTGACGGCTCCGTGGTCGGCCGGCGCGGAGGTCCTCGGGGCGGTCGCGGCGACCCGACCCGGTGTAACCTGTGGGGCAGTTTGGCCCCGTGCGGGACCGACGAGGGAGGTGCGATGGAGTCACCGTTGCGCAAGCCGGCCCGCGCCTCGAGCGGTGGGTTCGGCCAGCGCCGCCCGCCGCCCCCGCCGCCGGGCCCGATCGCCCGTGCCACTCCGGCCGCCCTGGGCATCCTCGCCGCGCGGCCCGCAGCGGGGCTGCCCGCGATGCCCCGCTTCGGTTTCGGCCTGCCGAACCTGCGGCGCAACGTCTGCCCGCATTACTACATGACCGGCGTGCGCGGCGCGATCCCCATCCAGGCGCCCCACCTGCTGAAGGCGCTCATGCGCCAGGAGACGAATGTCAGCCGCTGCCAGCTCCGCGGCGGCGTCCACCTCGAGCACAGCTACGTCGCGGACATCTGCCTCTCGGCGCGCTTCAACCAGTGCGTCTTCTACGAGGACGACCTGAGCCACGACTGACGGCGTGGGCAGCTCCTACCCGGCGGTCCTCGCGGCGCTCCAGGCGCGGGGCCGCTACGGGATCCGCCTCGGCCTCGGGCGCACCCGCGCGCTGCTGCGCGTGCTCGGCGACCCGCAGGGCGAGCTGCGTGGCCCGCTTATCGGAGGCACCAACGGCAAGGGCAGCGTGCAGGCGATGGTCGCCGCCTGCCTCGCCGCGGGCGGTCTGCGCGTGGGTCAGACACCGAAGCCGCACCTGGTCAGCTACCGCGAGCGCATCCTCATCGACGGCCGGCCGATCGCCGCCGAGGCCTTCGCCGCGCTCGTCGGAGAGGTGCTCGAGATCGCCGACCGGCTGGCGCGGCGCCTCGGCCCGCCGACCGAGTTCGAGGTGCTCACCGCGGCCGCCTTCGCCGCCTTCGCTCGCGCCGGCGTGGACGTCGCGGTCGTGGAGGTCGGCCTCGGAGGGCGGCTCGACGCCACGAATGCCTGGGACGGCGGCGTGGCCGCGATCACGAACGTGGCTCTCGACCACCGCGACCGCCTGGGCGGCACGCTCGAGGCGATCGCGGGCGAGAAGGCGCCGATCATCAAGCGCGGCGACCGGGCGGTCAGCGGCGCCACGGGTCCGGGGCTGGCGGTCATCCGCCGACGGGCCCGCCGCCTTGGGGTGCCGCTGCGCGAGACGGCGCCGCTCGAGGTCCTGGGCATGGGCCGCGCCGGCCTGCGCCTGGCGGCTCCCGGGCTCGGCGAGGTCCGGCTGGCCCTGCTCGGCCGCCACCAGGCGGCGAACGCGGCCGTGGCGCTCGGCATCCTCGAGGCACTCCGGGAGGCGGGCATCGCGGATCTCCCGCCCGCGGCCATCCGGGCCGGCCTGGAGGATTCCCGCTGGCCCGGCCGGCTGGAGCTCCTCGCCCTACCGCCCGACGGTCGCGCCGTGCCCGCCGATCGCACCGCCCCGGACCCGGCCGCGCCGGATATCCTCCTCGACGGCGCTCACAATCCCCACGGGATGGCCGCTCTGGCCGCGGCCCTGGACGAGCTGCGGCCGCACCTCTCGGCGGGCCGGCCGACCCTGCTCATCGGGCTCATGGCCGACAAGGACGTGGCCGGCATCGTCGGCGCGCTCGCGCCAGCCGCGGCGCTGCGAGGCGCGCGTATCATCACCACGCGGGTGGACGCCCCGCGCGCGCTCCCGGCGGCCGAGCTGGCGGCGGCGTGGCGCGCGGCGTCGCCGGGCGGCCGTCACGACGTGACGCCGATCGGCCCGCTCGACGAGGCCCTCGAGGCGGCCGTCGCCGCGGCCCGGGCAGCCGGGGGACCGCTCGTGGTGGCCGGCTCGCTCTACCTCGTCGGGGCGGTCCGCGGCCGGTTGGTCGCGGACGACGACCTGCGAGACCCGGAGGAGCAGGGAACGGACCCCGGTCATGGCTGACGCGACCCCCTTCGTGACGCTCCTCGCCGATGCGGCAAGCGGCGTGGCGCCTGCTGTGCCCGCGGCGATGGAGATCGGTGGGCGTCGCTTCGCCTGGGGCGCGCGCACGTACGTCATGGGCATCGTCAACGTCACGCCCGACTCCTTCAGCGGCGACGGCTTGCTCGGCGCGGGAGGCGATCCGGCGGCGACGGACCCCGCGACAGCGGCGCTCGAGCTGGGCCGCCGCATGGCGGCCGAGGGGGCCGACCTGCTCGACGTCGGGGGCGAGTCGACGCGACCCGGCCATGCCATCGTGGACGAGAGTGAGGAGCGGCGGCGCGTGATCCCCGCCATCCGCGCCCTGCACGCGGCGCTGCCCGAGATCCCCATCAGCGTGGACACGCGCAAACCGGCGGTGGCGGCCGCGGCGCTGGACGCCGGAGCGGCGCTGGTCAACGACGTGGCCGCGGTCAGCGATCCCTCCGACGCGCTCTTCCGGCTCGTCGCCGAGCGCGCCGTGCCGCTGGTGCTGATGCACGACCGCGCGGAGCCGCGCTATCGCAACGTCGTGGCCGAGGTGATCGCCGACCTGCAGCGGGCCATCGAGCGCGCCGTCGCGGCCGGCGTCGCCTGGGAGCGGCTGATCGTCGACCCAGGCTTCGGCTTCGGGAAGACCGCCGAGCACAACCTGGCCCTCCTCCACGAGCTGGCCGCACTGCGCGTCCTGGGGCGGCCCGTGATGCTGGGCATGAGCCGCAAGTCCACCATCGGCCGCGTGCTCGACCTGCCCGCGCCCGAGCGGCTGGAGGGTACGCTGGCCACCACCGCGCTGGGCATCGCCGCTGGCGTGGACATCGTGCGTGTGCACGACGTGGAGCCGAACCGGCGCGCCGCCCGGATGAGCGACGCGATCGTCCGCCGCGGCCGCGACGAGGAGGAGAGGGGAACCGACCGATGACCGACCGGATCGTCCTGCAGGGGATGCGCTTCAGCGGACGCCACGGACTGTCCGACGAGGAGCGGGCGACGCCCCAACCGTTCGAGGTGGACGTCGAGCTGATGACGAACCTCCAGCCGGCCGGGGTCGACGACGACGTCGAGAAGACCGTCGACTACGGGCTCGTCTTCGGGATCTGCCGCGAGCTGGTGGAGTCGACGAACTTCAAGCTCCTCGAGGCGATCGCCGAGGGCATCGCCCACGAGATCCTCATGGCGTACCCCGTGGCCGAGGTCGTCGTGCGCGTCCGCAAGCTCAAGGTTCCGGTGGCCGGGAAGCTCGACTTCGCCTCCGTCGAGATCCGCCGCGCGCGTTCCGTGGCCAATCGCCGCCGCGACTGAGGTCGAGCCGCGGACGTGCGGAGCTCCGCCCTACTGCAGGTCGGCCGGGCGCGTGCCGAGCGTGACCTTCAACTCGAGCGTGGCGCCGTCGCGCAGCACGCTCAGGGCGACCTCCTCGCCGGGCCGGTAGCGGACGAGGATGTCCTCGAGGGAGTGGCCCGCGTCGATGCGCTGACCACCGATGGCGGTCACGATGTCGCCGTCCTTGAGCCCGGCCTTCGCGGCGGGCGCACCGGCCACGACCGCCGCGCGCCCGTCGCTGCTCGAGATCCAGGCGCCGTAGTCGATGGGCAGCTTCGCCTGGCGCATCAACGTGGGCGTGACGGCCGTGTAGACGATGCCCAGGTACGGCCGTGAGAGGGGCTCGCCGGCGACGGCCTGGCGCATGATCGGCTTGGCCACCTCGATGGGGATGGCGAAGCCGATGCCCTGGGCGCTGCCGGCCACGGCCGTGTTGACGCCGATGACCTGGCCCAACGCATCCACCAGCGCCCCGCCCGAGTTGCCCTGGTTGATGGCCGCGTCGGTCTGGATGAGGTTGCGCAGGCGGCGCGGCTGGCCGGTCTGCTCGTCGGTGACGGTGATCTCGCGGCCCAGGGCGCTGACCACACCGGCCGTGACGCTGTTCTCGAACGATCCGAGCGGGCTGCCGATGGCGATGGCCAGCTGGCCCGCCTTCAGCGCCGTCGAGTCGCCGATGGGGGCCACGGGCAGATCCTCACCGTCGATCTTCACGATGGCCAGGTCGGTGAGCGTGTCGATGCCGTAGGTGCGGCCGCTGAACTCGCGCCCGTCCTTGAGCTTGACCGTGAACGTCTGCGCGCCGGCGACGACGTGGCGGTTGGTGAGGATCCAGCCCGACGCGTCGAAGAGGATGCCCGAGCCGACGCCGGTGGCCGGCAGGTCGAGCGGGTCGACGCCGATGCCACTCCCCTCGCGGGTCGTGATCGTGACCACGGCCGGCGAGACGATGGCGGCCGCCCGCGTGATGGCCGAGTCCTCGTCGATGCGGATCGTCGTCGTGCTGGCCGGCTGCGCGGTCGTGCCGCCGGGAGCGGGGGTCACGCGATCGAGCGCGCCGGAGGCGTCGAGCACGAGGTAGGTGCCCGAGGAGGCCATCACGGCCGCGATGAGGGCGACCGCGAAGAGGGGGCCGAGCATGCCGCCGCGACCGCCGTTCGGGGCACTTGCCGCGGGTCGGTCCAGCGGGTCCGGCTCGAGCCAGCGCGGCGGGGTGGGCGGGTCCGCCGGCGGGTCGGCCCAGCGGGGCCGGGTCTCCTCGGGCGGCGTGAAGGCGGGCGGGACGGCCTGTGCAGGCGCCTCGGGGTCGATGGGGTGCTGGGGATCACTCATGGCTGAGAGCGTGCGCCGCCGGGGTTCAGCCCCGGCCTCCGGCGGGTGAAGATTGCGTCACCTCGCGGGGCAGGTGGACGGTCACCTCGGTGCCCCTGCCCAGCTTGCTCGTGACGGTCACGCGGCCGCCGTGCATCTCCACGATGGAGCGCACGATGGCCAGCCCGAGGCCCGATCCGCCGGCGCGCTGCTCCATCGCCCGGGAGCCGCGGTAGAAGCGGTCGAAGACGTGGGGCAGCTCGGCGCTGTCGATGCCGACGCCGGTGTCGGACACGCGCAGGTCGGCGCCGTCGCGGACGGCCTTCAGGCTGATCGCCACGCGCCCGCCGGCCGGCGTGAACTTCAGGGCGTTGCCGACCAGGTTGCTGAGCACCTGGCCGACGCGCTGCGGGTCGTGCCGCTGGCGCACCGGCTCCGCAGGCAGCTCGGCCACGAGTTCGACGCCGCGTCGTTTCGCGGCCGGCTCGGCCTGGGAGATGGCGCTCTCGACGACCGCCCGGAGGTCGTCCGGCCGGAGGTCGAGGGCGACGAGGCCGGAGTCGAGCTTGGACAGCTCGAGCAGGTTCGTGGCCAGCCAGTCGAGTCGCTCGATCTGCTGGCGGCTGGACTCGAGGAACTCGCCGCGCGCCGCGGGGTCCTCCACCGCACCCTCCTGGAGCAGCTCGTTGAACGTGCGCAGGGCGGCGATCGGCGTGCGCAGCTCGTGGCTGACGTCGGCCAGGAAATCACGGCTGCGATCGCGGTCGCGGCGGATGAAGGTCACCGACTCCTCCAGCCGCTCGGCCATCCGGTTGAAGGCACCGGCCAGCTCGGTGACCTCCGGCGCGCCGCTGCCGCCCGCGCTGACGCGGGCCCCGAAGTCGCCCTCGCCGAGTGAGCGCGAGGCCTGGGTGAGGCGGCGGATCGGCCCCGTCAGGCGATCGGCGATGACGGCCGAGGCGACCACCGCCACGAGCAGGGCGATGGCCGTGGCCAGGATGAGGACGCCGACGACGTCGCGGATGGCCTGCTGGCGGTACGTGTACGGCTGCGAAAGGCGCAGCGAGAAAAGCCGCGTCGGTGCTTCGGCCCCCGACTGCGACCACCAGCCGTCCTCGATGACGAACGAGACCGTGATGTTCGGGATGGGGTCGCGCGCCTGGCCCAGACCGGGCTTGATCATCGTGGCCGGGACGTCCAGGGTGTCCACCAGGCGGAGCGGCTCGTCCGCGCTCAGCGCCACCTCCAGCTTCACGTCCGACTGAGCCACGATCGCGGTCAGCGTGTACAGGAACCCGTTCGGGTCATCCGGTGCGCCGAGGGCGGCGGCAGCCTCGGGCGAGATCGTCGCCGGGTCGGTGGGCAGGACGATCGGGTGCGGGTCGGCCGAGCCGAGGGCGAGCGCGTTTCGCAGCTGGAGCTGGATGAGCGGCGCCATGATGCTCGCCCGCGAGGCGAGGCTCTTCTGCTCCTGCTGCTGGAAGTAGTCGTCGAGGAGCCGGGGCAGAGCGGCCAGCACGAGGGCCAGGGCGATGGCCACGACCGCCGCGAAGGCCAGCGTCAGTCGCGCCCGGAAGGTCCGGGGCAGGATCCGTCGCAGGAACCGTCGCAGCGTCCGCATCGGCGTCGGGCGCCCCTCAGCGCTCGGCGAACGCGTAGCCGACGCCGCGGATGGTGAGGATGAAGGCCGGGTCTGCCGGGTCGTCTTCGAGCTTCTCCCGGAGGTGGCTGACGTGGACGTTGATCGTCTTCTCGTCCTGGTCGAGCGCCTCGTAGTCGCGGATCAGCTCGAGCAACTCGGGGCGGGTGTAAACGCGTCCCGGGCGCGAGGCGAGGTGGCGCAGGATGTCGAACTCGGTGGCGGTCAGGGCGATGCGCCGATCGCCACGCTGGACCCGCCGCCGCTCGAGGTCGATGACGAGGTCGCGGTGGCGGATGATCCGGCCGCCGACCGCGTCGCTGAGGTCGCCGTAGGCGCGTCGCAGGAGCGCCTTGATGCGGCTCATCAGCTCGCGCAGGCCGAAGGGCTTGGTCAGGTAGTCGTCGGCGCCGAGCTCGAGGCCGATGACCTTGTCCACCTCGTCGTCGCGGGCGGTGAGGAAGAGGACCGGCGCCTTCGAGCCCGTCGAACGCAGGCGCCGCAGGACCTCGAAGCCGTCCATGCCCGGCAGGCGCACATCGAGGATGACCAGGTCGGGCGCCTGCTGGGTGGCGAACTCCAACCCCTCTTCGCCACTGCGGGCCACGGTCACGGCATAGCCCTCCTGCTGGAGGGCGTACTGGACGCCGCGCGCGACGGCGTACTCGTCTTCGACGATGAGGATGGTGGCGGACATGCTGCCGCCGCATGGTACATCGGTGACCATCTGCTACCATGCCGCCGATCCAGTAAGGCCAGTCGCTGCGGGGCCCGATCCGCCCGCGCCGCGCTCCCCGTGAGGTCTCGACACCCGTGAGCACCCGACCCGAACTCGTCGCGCACAAGCGTGCCCTGCACGGCAAGGCCGTCGCACGCCTGCGCCGCGAGGGCATCCTGCCCGCCGTCGTCTACGGTCACGGCGCCCCGTCCGAGGCGCTGCAGCTCGATGCACGGGTCTTCGACGGCGTGCGCCGGCACTACGGCCGCAACACGCTCCTCGACCTGCGCGTCGACGGCGGCCGTGCTCGCCCCGTGCTCGTCCACGCGATCCAGGAGCACCCCACGAAGCGCAACGCGATCCACGTGGACTTCTTCCTCGTGAAGATGACCGAGGAGCTCACCGTGGACGTGCCGGTGGTCGCCATCGGTGTGTCGCCCGCGGTCGACAAGCTCGGCGGCACGCTGTTGCACGTGATGGACTCGGTGAAGATCCGCGCGCTGCCGGGCGACCTGCCGCAGACGATCCCGGCCGACATCTCCGTCCTGGACACCTTCGAGGCCGTGATCCACGTCGGCGACCTGCCGCTGCCCGAGAAGGTCCACCTCGTGACCGACCCGGGCGAGCTGGCGCTGCGGGTCCAGGCGCCGCGCGTCGAGGAGGTCGCCGCACCGGCCCTGGCCATCGAGGGTCCGGCCGCCGAGGCCGAGGCCGCCGAGGCCGAGGCCGCCGTGCCCGAGGCGACCGAGGGCTAGGCTCCGGCCGGCTCCACCCCCACCTCGCCCGCGCCGTGACGCTCATCGGCGGGCTGCGCGCCATCCGGCGCCGCGACCTCGCCTTCATCGTCGCCGGCGGGATCGCGGCCGGCCTTCTGCTGGCGGCCATCGTGGCCGCCGCCGAGCCGTTCCCTGCCTTCTCGCTGGGGCCCGGCCAGGATTCGCACTCCTACTGGGCCGCACCACTCGCCGACCCCTACCACGTCTCGGTCGTGGGCACGCAGGACTTCTACCCGTACTCGCCCGCGATCCTCCAGGCGATGGCACCCCTGAAGGTCCTGGGCTGGGCCGCCTTCTCGGGCCTGTGGGCGGCGCTGCTCCTGCTCGTCCTCCTGGCCCTGACCGGCCCGCGGCTCTTCGTGTTCGGGCTGCTCCTCGCCCTTCCGGAGCTGTGGGGCGGCAACATCCACCTGCCGCTCGCCCTCGCCGTGGCGGCAGGCCTGCGCCGGCCGGGGGCCTGGGCGTTCGTCCTGCTCACGAAGGTCACGCCCGGCGTCGGCCTGCTGTGGTTCGCCCTGCGCCGCGAGTGGCGGGCGCTGGCCGTGGCCGTGGGCACGACGGCCGTGATCGCCGGCGTCTCGTTCGTCGCGCAGCCCGCCGCCTGGCTGGACTGGGGCAGGATCCTGGTGGAGAACCTGGGCGTGGCCGGCGGCCAGATGAGCAGCGGGGCGGCCATGGGCTCGATCGGGGTGCCCTTCCTCGTGCGCCTGCCGGCGGCGATCGCGCTCATCGCCTGGGGTGCTCGGACCGACCGCCCCTGGCTCCTTCCCGTCGCGGCGATGCTCGCCCAGCCGCTCGTCTGGTTCGGTGGCCTGACCGTGCTGCTCGGCGTGGTCCCGTACCTCCGCGGCGCCTCGTGGGCCCGCCCGCCTCAGAGGTAGCGGTCTTCCTCGTAGCACCAGGCGAAGCCGCGCCCGACCGGCACGGAGTAGATGATCGGGTGGCGCCCGCCGAGGGCGTGGGCCCGAGCGTGTCCGGCCTGCGACTCGCAGCAGCCGACGTGTCCGCAGGACGCGCACATGCGCAGGTTCACCCGGCTGCCACACTCCTGGCACTCGTCCGCCTGCGGGGCCGCCAGGCCGGCCGGGTGGTGCGGGCAGGTGAAGACCTTCGCGTCGGTGCTCATGCGCGGACGATACCGCGCCGCGCTGGTCCGCACTGGTCCGTATGACCGGCTGGCATGCGAGGCCAAGGAACCGAGCCTGGCTGCCTTCCGATGGGCCCTCATCGCAGCGCACGCGAGCGTGTCTCTACCGCTTCGCATGACCGCCGGGCATACTCGTCGTGAGGCCGCGGGCCGTCAGCCCCCGAATAACTTGCAGCCGGCGGCCCGGGCGTCCTCGGCCAGCGAGGCGAGCGCCTCGTCGCTCGTGGCACTCGCCTGCAGCAGCCCCATGACCCGGACCACGCCGACGTCCCGGTAGGCGGCCAGCAGCTCCACGCGGGCGGCGCCGGCGACCCCGTACGTGTCCCGCCCGATGTTCACCGACAGCCGCAACGTGGCCGGGTCCCGCCCGATCTCCTCGCAGCGCGAGCGGATGACGGGCAGGGCCGCGCGGACCTCGTCCGGGCTCAGCCAGTCAAGGTTCAGCTCGTCGGCGTGCCGTGCGGCCAGGCGCCAGGTGACGTTGGGCCCGTTGCCGCCCACGATCACCGGGACGCGCGGCTCCTGGAGGCCGCGCGGCTGGTTGATCGCGTCGGTCACCGAGGCGTACGCGCCGGCGTACGTGGCGTGCCCCGGGCCGAGCATGCGCGTGATGACCTCGAGGTGATCGGCCAGCATGGCCAGGCGCGTCTTCGTGTCGGGGAAGCCGTAGCCGTAGGCCAGCCACTCGTCCTCCTTCCAGCCGGCGCCGATGCCAAGCTCCATGCGGCCGCCGCTGATGACGTCGAGCGTGCCGATCATCTTGGCCGTCAGGGCGGGGTTGCGGAAGGCGGTGCAGATCACGACGTGCCCGAGGCGCACCCGCTGGGTCAGCGCCGCCAGCGCGGCCAGCGTGGTGAAGGACTCGAAGGTCAGCTCGTCGCTCGGGTCGGGGACGGTGTGGAAATGGTCGAAGACCCAGATCGACTCGAAGCCCAGCCGCTCCGCTTGGCGAGCCACGGCGATCGTGCGCTCCCACGCGCGCCGCGCATCCCAGCCGTCGTACTCGCCGGTCCAGCCCTGCGGCACGATGACCCCGACGTCCATCCGGAACCTCCGCTACAACCCCCCTCGACGGCAACGATACCCCGCCGCTCCGCTCAGCCGGCGAGCACCGCGGCGATGGCCGCGCAGGCCGGGCCGATGTTGCGGCCCGTGAGGCCGGCCACGTTGACCCGCCCCCTGCCCACGACGTAGACGCCGAACTCCGTCCGCAGCCGCGCGACCTGCTCCGTCGTGAGGCCGAGGAGCGAGAACATGCCGCGCTGGCGCAGGAGCGGCGCGGGCTCGATCGGCGCACCCGCCCCCTCGAGGCCCTCGACGAAGCGCGCCCGGTTGCCGTTGATCCGCTCGCGCATCGCGGTCACCTCGTCCTCCCAGCGGGCGCGCAGGGCGGGATCGAGGAGGATCATGGCCACGATCTCGCCGCCGTGGGCGGGAGGGTTCGAGTAGTTCGCCCGGACGGCCACCTTGGCGTGGCTGAGCAGGGCGTGCGCCTCCGGCCGCGTCGACGCCACGATCGAGAGCGCCCCGACGCGCTCGGCGTACAGGGCGAAGTTCTTCGAGAAGCTCGAGGCGACGAGGAGCTCGCGCCCGGAGCGGGCCATGGTCATGAGCCCCACGGCATCCTCGTTCAGGCCGTCGCCGAAGCCCTGGTAGGCGAAGTCGAGAAGCGGCAGCAGGCCGCGCACGTCGACGAGGGCGGCGATGGCCTCCCACTGCTCGGGCGTCGGGTCGATGCCGGTGGGGTTGTGGCAGCAGGCATGGAGGACGACCACGTCGCCGGGCGCGGCGGCCGCCAGCGCGCCCAGCATACCCTCGAAGTCGAGGCCGCCCCTCGCCCCGTCGAGGTAGGGATACGTCCGCGTGTCGAGGCCGGCCGCGTCGAAGACCTGCGGGTGGTTCGGCCAGGTCGGGCTGCTCAGCCAGACCGTGCTCGCCGGCCGAAGCCGCCGGACGAGGTCGGCCGCCACGCGCAGGGCGCCGGTGCCCCCCGGTGTGTGGAGCGTCTCGACGCGGCCCTCGGCCAGGGCCTGGTGCTCGGCGCCGAAGAGCAGCTCGCGCACGGCATGCGTGTAGGCCGGGTCGCCCGCGATCGGCTTGTAGAGCTTGGTCGTCTGCGCATCGAGGATCCGCCGCTCCGCCTCGGCCACGGTCTCGAGCACGGGCGTCCCGCCGGACTCGTCGACGTAGACGCCCGAGGCGAGGCTGATCTTGTCGGTCCGGGGGTCGGCGCGGAAGGCCTCGGCCAGGCCCAGGATCGCGTCCGGAGGGGCGGGCTGGAGGTCGGCGAAGGTCGGTCGCATCCGCGCATCGTATCCCGGCCGGACGCCGTTGGCCGTCAGCCCGGCCGCGTCGCCTCCAGCCGGTCGATGAAGACGACCTGGGCCTCCTTGATACGGAGGCGGCCCTCAACGGCGCTGAACCACTCGACCCGGTCGATCTCGGGGAAGGCCTCTCGACGGCCCGACCCGGGCGGCCACTCCATCTCGAATGTGTTGCTCGCCGCGCTCGCGGGATCCAGGTCGCCCTCGACGGCCCAGGCATGGACGAGCTTGCCGCCCTTCTGCCGCGTCTCGCCGAGGGCGATGAGCGCGCCGGCGGGGAGCGGATGGCCGGTCTCCTCCTCGAACTCGCGGATCGCCACCGCAAGCAGGTCCTCGCCCTCGACCTCCACCTCGCCCTTGGGGATCGACCAGTGGCCCGCGTCCTTCGCCCGTGCCCAGGGACCGCCGGGGTGGCCGAGGAGGACCTCGAGGCGGCCGGCCCGGACCCGGTAGAGGAGGATCCCCGCACTGACGCGGCTGCTCACCGGGCGAGTGTAGGCGTTGCTCCGCGATGTTCAGACGCGTGCCTCACCGTCGACGACTTCGGGACCGGCCCGCTACGCGATCCCCACGAGCCTGGCCACGATGCCGCCGGCCGCCAGCGCGACCCCGAGGGTCGCGCCGCTCACCGTGAGCGCCGACCGCCAGCCGAACTCGCCGGCGAGGGTCGCCAGCGTGGCCACGCAGGGCACCGAGACTGCCGTGACGATGGCGTAGACAAACAGCTGGCCGGACGTCATGAACGCCGCCAGGCTCGACGCGCCGGCGCCGTATTCGGCCACCGCCAGGACCAGGAGCAGCTGGAGGGCCAGCTCCTTGCGCAGGAAGGCCAGGGCGAGCGCGATGCCGGCCACCGGCGGCAGCCCGAGCAGCCCCCTCACGAGCGGCGCGATCGCGTCTCCGATGGGGCCGATCGCCCCGGTCTCGTAGAGGCCGCCCAGGACGAACGAGCCGGCGAGCATGACCGGGGTCGCGGTAGTGACGAACGAGCTGAAGCGGAACCAGGCCTTCGCGCCGACCTGCCGGGCGATCGGACGGCGCAGCGGCGGCAGCTCGAGCACGAGGGGCGACTGGTGGCCGGGCACCAGGGCGTTCGCGGCGAGGCCCGCCGAAAGGGCGATCAGGCCGACCACCCCGAACGCGGCGAAGGCGGCGAGCGGCCCGGCGAAGGGCGCGAGGGCGGCGATGACGACCGCCGAGCGGGCCGAGCACGGGGTGAGCGTGATGAGGAACGACGCCAGGAGCCGTTCGCGTCGCGAGTCGAGGACGCGCGTGCCGTAGATCGCCGGGACGTTGCAGCCGGTGGCGGCGAGGAGCGGGATCGCGGCCCGCCCGGGCAGCCCCAGCGCGTTGAAGATGCGATCGGCGAGGACCGCCGCGCCGGCCAGGTAGCCGGAATCCTCGAGCACGGCGAGGAGGAGGTAGAAGGACAGGACGAAGGGGATCCCGACCGACACCATCGCCAGCAGGCCGCTGTCGAGGGCCCACAGGGTCGCCGCCGCGAGGGCCGGGATCGGGACGAGCGCCGTCACGACGGCCGTGAGGACCGGCGACACGGCGGCGCTCCAGGCACTGCCCAGGACGTTGGACAGGAAGGTGCCGAGGGCCATCGTCGCGCCCAGGCTGGCCAGCGTGACGAGCGCGAAGAGCGGGAGGCCGGGCCAGGGCGCGGTCACGTGCCGGGCGAGCCGGTCGGCGAGCGGCGGCCTGACGGCGTGACGTCGCTCGACCTGGGCGGCCCACCGCTCGGCGACCGCCCAGCGCTCCGGCTCGAGGTGCTCGGCCGCCACGATGGTCGCCGCGCCGACCGGCGAGAGCCGTCCGGCGGCGACGGCCGAGAGCAGCTCGGGCGGCACGTGGTCGGTCGGGACATCTCCCCCGGCAAGCCTGCCCGCGAGGGCCGAGACGCGCCGGACGACGTCCGCCGGGTAGGGCGGCACGGGGAGGGCCCGCCGCACCGCCGCCCGGTCTCCGCTCGATCGCACACCCGCCAGCCGGATCGCGTCGCCGACCGCGGCAAGGACGCCCACCCCCTGCCGTCCGATCGTGCGATGGACGGGGGCCGCGAGGAGCTGCGAGAGCCGCCCCAGGTCCACCTCGATCCCGCGTGCGCCGGCCTCGTCGGCGAGGTTGGCCGCGACGACGATCGGGACACCCAGGTCCCGGCAGGCCAGCGCGAGCGGGAGGTGGCGCCGGAGGTCGCCGGCGTCGACGACGACGACGATGGCGTCCGGCCGCGCCGCGAGGAGGAGCTCCCAGAATGCCGGGAGGCCCTCGCTCCGGTCGGTCAGCGTGAACGCTCCAGGCAGATCGACGAGGACGGCCGCGCGACCGCCGAGCCGGACGTGGCGCCGCGCCATGCTCACCGTCGTCCCGGGCACGTTCGCCACCTCGGCGTAGCGTCCGCTGGCACGGGCGAAGAAGGTCGACTTGCCCACGTTCGGCCGGCCCACGACCGCGATGACCGGACTCCCGTCGCCGTCCACGGCCCCCGCGGCCGGGGCTTCGCCCGACGCCTCCGTTTCTGTGGCGGCCGGTCGGTGGCAGGCCAGCTCGCCGGCTTCGACGGCGCTCATCGCGTCCTCGCCGCGTCCGCGGCGGGCTCGGGCCGCACCCGGATCGCTGCGGCCACGACCCGGGCGATCGCCAGCCGGGCCGGACCGAGCCGGATGATCCGCGGGCCGCCGAACGGTGCGTCGTCCTCGACCGAGACGACGACCCCGGGGCGGATGCCGTGGGCCGCGAGCACCCGTCGCCGCTCCTCGTCGATCGAGACGACGCGAGCCGGGACGCCAGCCGGCAGGTCGGCCAGGGCGCATTCCTGAGTTGGCGACTCGGATTTCCTCACGCCCCTAGTAGACGAGAAGAGCGGGCAGGGCGGAAGGGAGGAAGGGCCCGTCGCGGAGGGAGGTCTGGCCCGGACGCGAGCCTGCGTGGCAGCGCGGGTCCGCGAGGCGTTCCCCGCGGCCTGAGCGCCGAGGGTCTCGTCCTCAGCCGTGCGGGTCGGCGACGAGCACCCCGTCATCGACCGCCCAGGTCAGCCGGACCCGGTCGCCCGCCCGGCCCTCGTGCCCGCCGCCGCCGCGCTGTTGGCGGACCACTGCCGCGTTGCCGTCGGGCAGCACCAGCTCGAACTTGCGCATCGAGCCGAGATAGAGCACATCGCGCACGATCGCGTCGACCGCGTTCACGCCGGTGGCCAGCCCGGGCCCGGCGTCCACGCCCACGATCCTGAGCCGCTCCGGCCGCACGACGAGCGCCGCGGCGGCGCCGCCTTCGAGCGAGGCCCGCGCCGCGGCGGCCGCGCCGACCTGCCAGCGCCAGGGGTCGCGGACCAGCCAGCCGCCATCCCCGGCGGGCTCGAATCGACCGCGCAGGATGTTCGACTCGCCGATGAAATCGGCCACGAACAGCGAGGCCGGCCGCTCGTACAGGTCCTCGCCAGTGCCCAGCTGCTCGATCCTGCCCCTGCTGAAGATCGCGATCCGGTCGCTCATGACGAGCGCCTCATCCTGGTCATGGGTCACGTACACGACCGTCGCACCGAGCTGGCGGCTGATGTGCATGACCTCGAGCTGGAGCGCCTCGCGCAGCTTCTTGTCGAGCGCGCCGAGCGGCTCGTCCATGAGCAGGAGGCGGGGATTGAAGACGACCGCCCGGGCGAACGCGATCCGCTGCTGCTGGCCACCGGACAGCTGGCGGGGATAGCGCTGGCCGAGGCCCTCCAGCTTCACCAGGCCGAGCGCGTCGGCCACCCGGCGCTTGATCTCGGGTCGGCCCACCCGGCGCATCTGGAGCGGGAACGCGATGTTCTCGGCGGCGGTCATGTGCGGGAACAGGGCGTAGTTCTGGAAGACCATCCCGACATCGCGTCGGTAGGGTGGGACGTGGCCCATGTCGACACCGTCGATCTCGATCGTCCCGCCCGACTGGAGGGTGAAGCCGGCGATCATCCGCAGGGTCGTCGTCTTGCCCGAGCCCGACGGCCCGAGCAGCGTGATGAACTCGCCCTGGCGGACCTCCAGGTCCACTCCGTCGACGGCCGGCACGTCCCCGAAGACTTTTGACAGGTTGCGCAGGGCGAGCGCCGGCCGGTCGGGGGCCGCGCCCCAGTGACGGCTCCTTGCGCTCATCGGGCGGGTGCCTGGCGGCGCACGACGAGGACCAGCAGCAGCAGGCTCGTGGTCACGGCCAGAAGGGTGGTCGCGACGGCGGCCACGGTCGGGTCGACCACCTGGCGAACCTGCTCCCACATCTCGACGGGCAGCGTCCTGAAGCGAGCGGTCGTCAGGAAGATCGACACGACGACCTCGTCCCACGAGGTGATGAATGCGAACAGGCCACCGGCCAGGACTCCGGGCAGGATGAGCGGCAGGGTCACCCGCCGGAACGTCCGGACCGGGTCGGCGCCCAGGTTCATCGCGGCCAGCTCCAGGTTGCGGTCGATCGTGCGCAGGCTCGTGGCGACGTTGATGACGACGAAGGGCACGGCCAGCGCCGTGTGGGCGAGGACGAGGCCCACGATCGAGCCGGTGATCTTCCAGCGCACGAACAGCGAGAACATCCCGATGGCGATGATGATCACCGGGACGATGAGCGGCGAGAGGACCAGCGCGTTGACCGCGCTCTTGCCTGGGAACCGCCCGCGGACCGTCCCCAGCGCAGCGAGCGTGCCCAGCACGGTCGCCAGCACGGCGGTCAGGAAGGCCACCTGGGCGCTGTTGACGAAGCCGGACGACCACTGCGGGTCGGTCAGCATCTTCTCGTACCAGCGGGTCGAGAAGCCCTCCGGCGGGAACGTCAGGGCGTTCGACGCCGTGACGCTCATGGGCACGACCACGAGCGTGGGGGCCATCAGGAAGAACACGGTCAGGGCACCGAGCGCCAGGAGCAGCAGGCGGCGCGGCTGGCGCCAGGAGTCGGTCATGGTTCAGGATTCCTCGAGGCTGCCGAAGACGTCGCGCAGGCGGATGAAACGCGAGGCGACGAACAGGACCACGAGGGTCAGGCCCATGAGGATCACCGCCATGGTGGCGCCGATGCCCCAATCCAGCCGCTGCTGGACCGCGTTGGCGATGAACTGGCTGATCATCGTGTCCTTGGGCGAGCCGAGCAGGGCCGGCGTGATGTAGAACCCGAGCGCCAGGACGAAGACGAGGAGGGACCCGGCGAGGACGCCGGGCAGCGACAGCGGCAGGAACACGCGCCGGAAGGCCGCGAACGGCGGGGCGCCCAGGTTGGCGGCCGCCTTGGTGTACTCGGGATCGATGCGCCGCATCACGGCGTAGATCGGCAGGACCATGAACGGGAGCAGGACCTGGCTCATGCCGAGCATGACGCCGAGCGTGGTCCTGATGAGCGGGATCGGCTCGGTGATGAAACCCCAGTCGAGCAGGAACGTGTTGATGATGCCCGTGTCACGCAGGATGACCTGCCAGGCGTAGGTCCGGACGAGCAGGCTCGACCAGAACGGCAGGAGCACGGCGATGAGCAGCAGCCCCGCCACACGGGGCCGGACGATGTTCATCAGGTAGGCGTAGGGGTAGCCCAACGCCAGGCACACGACCGTCGACAGGGCGGCCACCCAGAACGTGTTGGCCAGGACGCGGAGGTTCGCCGCCGAGGCGAAGAAGCGACCGTAGTTCGAGAAGATGTCGCCGGTCGGCTTGGGGAAGTCGGCGACGCTGCGCAGGCTGACGACGATCAGGGGGACGAGGAAGAAGGCGACCAGGAAGGCGATCAGCGGGATGGCCAGAAGCGCCCAGCGGTCGACGATCGGGCCGCCGCGAGGGCGACGGCCCGATCCCCGGGTCATCGGACGGAGCCGGTGCACCCGTCCGCCGCGTCAGGCGCCGGCGCCTGACGTTACTTGGTCTTCCACTCCTGGTAGGCATCCTCGAGCAGCTGGGCGTTGTCGACGATCCAGGCGTCGTCGAAGTAGGCCGAATTGGCGTCGGCGTTCGAAACGCTGAGATCGGCGACCTTGGCCGGGTCCGCCGTGGCGAGCTTGTTGGTCGGCCCGTACGGGATGTATTTCGACGGTGCCGCGTTGTTCTCCTTGCAGGTCGCCCAGGCGATGAAATCCATGGCCAGGTCCTTGTTCGGCGTGCCCTTGGGCACGACGAAGTAGTCCGCCGTGACGATCTGCTGGTTCCACTGGATCTCGACCGGGTTGTTGTCGATGTGCTTCGCGCTGTAGCCGCGACCGTTCCAGATCATCGTCATGGTGACCTCGCCCTTGCCGATGAGGTCCTGCGACTCGGCGCCCGACGACCAGAAGACGAGATCCTCCTTGATCGTGTCGAGCTTCTTGGTCGCCCGAGCGAGGTCGAGCGGGTAGAGGTCCCCAGGCGCGACGCCGTCGGCCAGCAGGGCGAACTCGAAGATGCCGCCCGCCGAGTAGTCCCACATGCCGCGCTTGCCGGGGAACTTGGTCGTGTCGAAGAAGTCGGCCCAGCCCTCGGGGACCTGGCCGCCCATCTTGTCGGTGTTGTAGGCGAGGACGACGCCGTAGGTGATGTCGGCCACGCGATACGTGCCGGCGAAGCCGTCGAGGATCTCGTCCTGGTGGATCTTGCTGTAGTCGAGCGGCTCGAGCAGGGCGGCGTTGGCGTCCAGCCCGAAGTCATTGCCCACGTCGACGATGTCCCACGTGACCTGGCCCGCCTCGACCTGCGCCTTGATCGTGGCGTTCGACGAGTCCTCGCTCTCCTGGAAGGTCACGCCGGTGAGAGCCGCGTATGGCTCGAGCCAGCCCTTGCGCTGGGCCTCCTGGTAGGCGCCACCGTAGGAGGCGAAGGTCAGCGTCGTTCCGGCCGGGGCTTTGGGCGGGTTGGTGCAGATGTCGGCCGTCGGCGGTGCCGGCGGGCACGTA
>Ga0209001_1000078_pt1 | contig 20824 bp, 20 predicted proteins | sample Rifsed13ft2_FD_184006 | JGI IMG/M metagenome (GOLD analysis project Ga0209001, IMG submission 184006) | Soil microbial communities from Rifle, Colorado, USA - sediment 13ft 2 (SPAdes) (version 2) | ecosystem: Environmental > Terrestrial > Deep subsurface > Rock core/Sediment | place: Rifle...
TGCGAGGAGGCGAGAGGTCGGGATCATGGCTCCTCCAGTCGACGGTCCCGGGGGCTGCTGCGGTGCCGACGGGCCGGGTCCGTGATTGCCTTCGGCGACCGGGCGGGTGCCCGGCGGCCACACTACGCGGCAGCACGTGGCAACGTCAAGCGAGCTCATCGGATCGACGTGGGGTTCAGCCGCCGCGTGTGAATCAGCCGATGCGCCGCTCGCCGACGATCTCCGCGGCACCCCAGGCAGCCACGGCCAGCCCCACGGCCGCCAACCAGAAGCCGAGGGCCCGGTCGGGCAGGCCAAGCGCATCGAGCTGCCAGAGCTGGACGGCGCGCAGCGCTAAGGCGGCGACGCCGATCGAGACCGCGAGCACGAAGCTGGCCGGGCGGTCGATGCCCAGGAGCTGGTCGCCGGCGGCGTAGGGCAGCGCGATCAGCGCCAGCACGGCCACCGCGGCGAGGAAGACGCCGATGCCGGCGCCGTCGAAGGCGTTGCTGGTGAGGGCCGGCAGGCCGCCTTCCCCGCCCACGCGATACCAGGGCAGGAAGCAGCCCAGGAGGACGAGGAGGGCGCCGATCCCGGCCAGCAGCCGGCCGCGCCCGATGATGCGCCGGTTCACGTGCCGCCGTAGACCTCCGGCTTGAGCACGCCGATGTAGGGCAGATTGCGGTACCGCTCGCCGTAGTCGAGACCGTAGCCAACGACGAACTGGTCGGGGATCTCGAAACCGCGGTAGTCGATAGGGATCTCCACAAGTCGCCGGGCGGGCTTGTCGAGCAGGGTACAGATGCGCAGCGAGCGCGGGTTCTTCCCCTTCAGGTAGCGCACGAGGTAGTTCAGCGTCAGGCCGGTGTCGATGATGTCCTCGACGACCAGCACGTCACGACCCTCGATCGAGGCCGAGAGATCCTTGAGGATGCGCACGAGCCCGGAGGTCTCGGTCGCCGTGCCTCCGTACGAGCTGACCTCCATGAGGTCGATCGTGACAGGGATGGAGATGGCCCGCATCAGGTCGGCCATGAAGGGCAGCGAGCCCTTGAGGACGCTCACCAGCGTCAGCTCGCGACCGAGGTAGTCGGCGCTGAGGCGGGCGCCGAGCTCGATCACCTTCTGGCGGATCTGCTCCTCGCCGATGAGCACCTCGGCGACATCGTTGGCCAGCTCCGGTATGTGCATCGTGCGCTCTCGTTCCTCTCGGGCGGGCGGTCAGTGGCTCAGGCGCCGGGGGCGGTCGTGGCGGCCGCCGCGCGACGGCGGCGGGCGCGTCGCTCCCCGCGACGACGACGGGGCAGGGCCGCCGGGACGAGCTCGCCGGGCTCCCGCGGAGGCGGGACGTCGGTGACGCGGTCATCCTCCAGCTGCTCGTCGGCCGGCCGCGCCTGCCCCTCCTCGCCGGAGAGCGAACCGGCCAGGTCGAAGCGACCGTACTTCAGCAGCAGCGCCTTGAAGTCCTTGGCGTAGAAAAGCTTGATGCGGATGCCGGGATAGAGCTCGCGCAGGCGGCGCAGCTTGCGGTTCTTCTTGCGCACGAGGCTCTGTTTCAGCGTCGTCAGCTCGACGTACAGGTCGAGCTCGGGCAGGTAGAAGTCGGGGGAGAAGCTCTCCACGACGTCGCCGCCGAGGTTGAACAGGATGGGGAAGGTGCGCGGCTCGTACTGCCAGGCGACCTGGTAATAGTCGAGGATCCGCGCCAGCTCGACCTCGCTGGCGTGGGCGAAGACCGGCCGATTCACGCGCCGAGGCGCCCACCGGCGCGGCCGTCCGCGCCGAAGAGCGAGCGGAAATCGCCGTTGAACCGGCGCAGGAACCTGCGCATGGCCAGCACGTCGGCCGGCCCCAGGGATGGCGACCGCGCGCCCGGCGGCGACTCGGCCAGCTCGCCGACCTCGAGGCGCGCGGCGCGACCGCGGCCGACGACGGTGACGATGGCGTTCGCCTCGCGGCCGCAGGCGCGGCAGACGAAGTCGACGAAGGAGAGCCCGTCGCGCTGGGCGCGGACGCGGATCTGCCCGTCGCGGTAGGAGCGGCCGCAGGTGGCGCAGTGGAGGGACGTGAGCCGCGTGCGGAGCCAGTCGGCGCCTTCCATCGGACGCCAGTCTAGCCGTTCTCCGGGCGCCCCGGCAGGCGGGCGTCTCGCTGGGCGCTGCTATACTCCCCACCAGTATCACTCGCAGCGGAGGAGATAGCGGTGCCCACGGGCGACGCCACCGTGCACTTTCGGCACAGCTACTCGAAGGACCGCGCCCAGCTCCTGCGCCGGCTCTCGCGCATGGAGGGTCAGGTGCGGGGCATCGGCCGCATGATCGAGCGAGACGAGTACTGCATCGACATCCTGCAGCAGACGGCCGCCCTGCGCGCCGCCGTCGATGCCATCTCGCTCCTCTTGATGGAAGACCACGTCGCCGGCTGCCTGCGCCACGCGGTCGAGAGCGGGGACGCCGCCGCCTACACCGAAGAAGTGATGGAGGTCGTGCGTCGCTCCATGGGCCGGCCCATCCGCACCGCCCGGGCTGCCGCGGACTGACCACGCCCCTTCCACAGGCGACCAGGCGCGACGGGCGACTTATCCACCACTTCGCCGATGGTGGAGAAGCTCGTGGATAACCCGGTTGACGCGGCTCCGGAGCTCGACCAGATTTGCCCGGCACCTAGTGACGCCGGGACGCCGGCGTCGGGGCCGAGTAGGGTAACGTGGCCCGCGAGGCGACCGGGGAGACCCGGCCGACGGACCGGATGGGCGGCGGAAGACTGAAAGGTCGACGGTGCGAGAAGCGTCTCCACGTCGGGGGCGGAGGCCGTACGCGGCGCGGGACTCGATGCCTGAAGAGGGCCCGTCCGCCTGGGTCGGTTCGCCCTCGACGCGCGTCCGGCCGATCTCGCCCGAGCGCCCCCCGCCCCCCAGCGATCCCGATGCCTGCCCACCCCTCGACGCCACGTACGCGACCGCCCTGGACCGCGCCCTCGCCACGGCGGGCCTGGTCCTCGATCCGGCGGCGCGGGCGGGCATCGACGCCCACGCGCGGCTCCTCGTGGCCTGGAACGCCGCCATCAACCTCACCGCCATCCGTGTCCCCGCGGCCGTCGCGCTCGAACACGTCGCCGATTCCCTGAGCGCCCTTCCGCTCCTGCGCGCCGCCGGCGCGCTCGGGCGACCGACCCTCCTCGACCTCGGGAGCGGCGGCGGTTATCCCGGCCTGCCGCTCGGCCTGGCCCTCCCGGCCGGGCGACTCGCGCTCGTGGAATCGGTCGCCAAGAAGGCGCGTTTCCTCGACGTCGCCGGGCGGGCCGCCGCGGCGGCGATGCGCGCAGCGGGCGGCGAGCCGCCCACGGTCGAGGCCTTCGCGACGCGCGCCGAGGCGCTCGCGGCCGACGCGGCGCACCGCGGCCGCTGGGACGTCGTCACGGCGCGGGCCGTGGCCGCCCTGGACGAGCTCGTGGAGCTGGCCTTGCCGCTCGTCGCGGTGGGTGGCCTGCTCGTGGCCTGGAAGCGCGACGCGGGCGACGGGGCGCTTGACGCGGAGGTCGCGGCAGCCGGGCCCATCCTGGCCGCGGCCGGCGGCAAGCTGGAGACCGTCGAGCGGGTGAGCGTGCCGGGTCTCGAGGATCACCGGCTGGTCGTGGTGCGCGCCATGGCCCCCGCGCCGGCGCGCTTCCCGCGCTCGCCGGCCGAGCGGCGCCGCGGCCGGGGCGGCTGAGCGCTACCCTCTGGCCGTGCGCATCGCCGTCCTCTCGGACATCCACGGCAACCTGCCGGCGCTCGACGCGGCCCTCGAAGCCCTCGCCCCGTTCGATGCCGTCTGGCAGCTTGGGGACGTCGTGGGCTACGGGCCCGAGCCGGACGAGGTCGTGGCCCGCCTGGGCGACGTCGGGGCGACGGGCGTCCGCGGCAATCACGACGCCGCGGCGATCGGCGAGCTCGAGACCAGCGCTTTCAACACCGACGCACGCACAGCCGTGCTGTGGACCGGGACGCACATCGGCGCAGGGACCCGCAGGTGGCTCGCTGCGCTGCCGGAGACGAGCTCGAAGGACGGCTTCACGCTCGCTCACGGCAGCCTGCGCGACCCGACCTGGGAGTATGTGCTAACCACCCCGGCTGCCCGCGCCAGCCTCGCCATCCTCACCACGGCGCACGCCTTCATCGGCCACACCCACGTGCCGCTCGTCTTCCGCGAGGACGACGGGCTGGTCGAGACGCTCGCGCCCTCCGACGGGTCGCAGCTCCAGCTCGACGGCCGCCGGACGCTGCTCAACCCGGGCAGCGTGGGCCAGCCGCGTGACGGTGACCCCCGGGCGTCGGCGGTCCTCCTCGACACGGGCGCGGGCACGGTGGAATGGCGCCGCGTGCCCTACGACATCGCCACGACGCAGGCGCGCATGCGGGCGGTGGGCCTGCCGCCCCGACTCGTCGAGCGACTCGAGTATGGCCAGTGACCCGTCCGCGCCCGACCGGCCACCGAGGCGACGCTCGATGAGCGGCGATCGCGCGCCGCTCCCGGGGCGCAAGCCGGGGGATCGCCGCGTCCGGGTGGAACGGCCGCACGCCGAGCTCTTCCGCTACTCGGCGCCCGGCGTCCTCACGGCGCGCCAGAAAGCGCACGAGGAGCGCGGTCGGGTGGCGCGGGCCGTGGCGCGGGCGAAGGCGATCATGCTCGGACGGCCGCTGGCCACCGAGCAGGAGATCGACGAGCGTCTCTCGAAGAAGAAGGCGCTGGCCATCTTCAGCTCGGACGCCATCAGCTCCAGTGCCTACGCGACCGAGGAGATCGTGCGCGTCCTGGTCCTCGGCGGTGTAGCCGCACTGGCCTTCTCGGTGCCCGTGGCGATCGCCATCGCCGCACTGCTGGGCATCGTCGCCATCAGCTACCGTCAGGTGTGCTACGCCTATCCCACAGGCGGTGGCTCGTACTCCGTGTCGAAGCGCAACTTCGGTCGGCGGGCCTCGCTCGTGGCCGCCTCGGCGCTGCTCATCGACTACGTGCTCACGGTGGCCGTCTCGACCTCCTCGGCCGTGGAGCAGATCACATCGGCCATCCCGGTGCTCCACCCGCAGGCCGTGCTCATCGGCGTGGCCGCCATAGGCCTCATCACGCTGGGCAACCTGCGCGGCATCCGCGAGGCGGGCAACATCTTCGCCCTCCCCACCTACCTCTTCGTCGGCTCGGCCCTGCTCATGATCACGCTGGGGGTCTACAAGGCCGTCGTCCTCGGCGAGGGCGCCTCGTATGCCCCCGAACTGGCCCAGCAGAGCCGCAACCTCCTGGAGGGCGCCGGGATCCTGCTCCTCGTGCGCGCCTTCGCGGCCGGGTCGGTCGCCCTCACGGGTACGGAGGCGATCGCCACCGGCGTGCCGGCCTTCCAGCCGCCCGAGTCGCGCAACGCCGCGCGCACGCTGGTGGTCATGGCGCTGCTCCTGGGCACGCTCTTCATCGGCATCACCTGGGTGGCCGGCCACTTCGGCATCACGCACAGCGATGACCCGGGCGGCCAGACGGTCCTGGCCCAGGTCGCGGCCGTCGTCTACGGGGCGGGCACGATCCCCTTCTTCCTCTTCCAGGCCTTCTCGGCGCTCATCCTCTTCCTGGCCGCCAACACCTCGTTCAACGCCTTCCCGCGCCTGGTGGCGATCCTCGCCCAGGACGGCTTCATGCCACGCCAGTTCTCCTTCCGCGGCGACCGCCTCGCATTCAGCCTGGGCATCCTCGTCCTCGGCCTCGTGGCTGCCGGGCTGGTGGCCCTCTTCGGTGGCGAGACGCACCTGCTCATCCCGCTGTACGCGGTGGGCGTCTTCATCGACTTCACGATCGCCCAGGCCGGCATGATCCGGCACTGGCTGCGCGAGCGGCCGGCGGGCTACCTTCCGCGCCTGGCCATCAACGCCACCGGTTGCGTCGTGACCGCGAGCGTGGCCGTGGTGGTCACGACGGTCAAGGCACCGCCCTCGCTGATCGTCATCGTGCTCATCCCCGTCCTGGTGGGGGTGATGAGCTTCATCCACCACGAGTACGAGCGGACGGCGCGGATGCTCGCGTTGCGCCCGGAACAGGTCATCGAGCCGCCCCACCGGCGAGAACGGGTGATCGTGCCCGTGCCCAACATCTCCCGGGCGGTCGTGCAGGCCGTCAACTTCGGGCGCTCGATCGCCTCGGACGTGCGCGCCGTCCACGTCACCGACGACGCAGCCGGCGTGGCCGGCTTCCGCGCCGACTGGGAGCGGCAGATCCCCGGCGTGCCCCTGGTGGTCGTGGAATCTCCGTACCGCTCGCTCGTCCGCCCCTTCCTCGCCTACCTCGACGTGGTCGCACCACCGACCGACGAGGTGCTCACGGTCGTGGTCATCCCCGAGTACGTCGCGCGCCACTGGTGGGAGCGGCTGCTCTACAACCAGCTGTCGAACCGCGTCCGCACGGCGCTCATCGGGCGGCCGCACACGGTCGTCGTCAGCGTGCCCTACCGTCGCGAGGCCGAAACGGACGCCGAGGCCTGATGGCGGCCTGATCCCCGGCCGCACCGGTGGTACCCTTCCGGCCGATGCCCGACACTCGTACCGCGCCGTTCCGCCGTGCCGTCATCGGCCTCAACGGCGGCCCCACCGACATCCTTGCGGTCAGGCTCGCCTGCCAGCTGGCGCGTCCCACCAAGGCTGCGCTGGTGGGCGTGCACGTGGTCGAGGTGGACTGGACCCGCGACCTGTCGGAGGACGTCGCCAGCGACAACGAGGCGGCTTCGGCGGTTCTCGACCTGGCCGAAGCCGCGGCCGAGCGGGACGGATGCCGGCTGGAGACGTCGCTGCTGCAGGCGCGCGACGTGGGTGCGGCGCTGGTGGACGAGGCCGCCTCCATGGAAGCCGACCTGGTCATCGTGGGGCTCCCCTATCGCAAGAAGTTCGGCGGCGACTTCGCCATCGGCCGGACCATCCCCTACGTGCTCCAGAACGCGCCCTGCGAGGTGCTCGTCGTGCGCGAGCCGATCGCCAGCCAGGTGGCACGCGGCCGAGAGCCGGGGGTCGCGGTGGGCGCCGGCCTGGGTCCCTCGGACCGGCTCTAGGAGGAGCGGATGCGCGCCATCATCGTCGGCTGCGGCCGGGTCGGGGCCGGCATCGCCGAGCGCCTCGCGCGGAGCGGCCACGAGGTCACGGTCATCGACATCAGCACGGAGGCCTTCACGCGTCTCGAATCGGACTTCCCCGGTTCGGCCATCCGCGGCGACGGCACCGACGAGGCGGTCCTGCGCCGGGCCGGCGCGGCGGGCGCCGACCTCTTCTACGCGCTGACCGAGGGCGACAACCGCAACATCCTGGCCACCCAGCTGGCCTACGAGACGCTGGGCATCCCGAATGTCGTGGCCAAGATCAACGACCCCGTGCGTGCGGAGGCCTACACCACGCTGGGCCTGGCCACGATCTGCCGCACGCGGATGCTCGTGGAAGCCCTGGCCGTGCATGCCGGGCTGCCGTCAGAGGCGGGCTCGCAGGGCATCAGCCAGGCCACCGGCCAGCACCCCGGCGGCGACCATCCCCCGCGGGCGGTATCGCCGGCGGCCGGAACGGAGGCCTGAGCCGTGTACATCATCGTCGTCGGGGGCGGCAAGGTGGGCTACTACCTGACCAAGGAGCTGCTGGCCGCCGGCCACGAGCTCGTCCTGCTCGAGAAGGACCCGCGGCGCGCCCGCCAGATCGCCGACGAGGTCGGCAGCATCGTCCTGGCCCGGGACGGCTGCGAGGGCAAGCACTTAGCCGAGGCCGGGGCCAATCGCGCCGCGATCGTGGCCGCGGTCACCGGCGACGACGAGGACAACCTCGTCGTGTGCCAGATGGCGAAGCACCACTTCGACGTGCCGCGCACGATCGCGCGCGTCAACAACCCCAAGAACGAGGAGCTCTTCCGGCACCTCGGCGTGGACGACATCATCAGCCCCACGCGCATGATCCTCGGCGCCATCGAGCAGGACATCCCGGTCCACGAGCTGCTCCACCTCGCCCAGCTCGAGGGCGGCGAGCTGGAGGTCCTGGAGGCACAGATCGCGGCGGGCTCCCCGGCCATCGGGCGCCGGCCGGGCGACATCACCCTTCCCGACGGTTGCTCGCTCTTCGTGCTCATCCGCGACGAGGTCGCGCAGCCGATCCGCCCGGAGACGGTGTTCCAGCTCGGTGACAAGGTCATCGCCATCACCCGCACCGACTGCGAGGTAGAGCTCCACCGCGAGCTCATCGGCGAGTCGGCGGTGCTGGAGGCGTCCTGACGGCCGCGGCCCTCACACCCGCGCTGCCGCGCCCGACCGCCGCGCGGGTCCTCGTCCTCGCGCTCCTGGGCTGGGGGCTCGGCCATGTCACGCTGGGCGATCGCCGGGGCTGGCTGCTCGTGGCGGCCGAGGCGATCGCCCTCGTCCTCCTCGCCGGGGCCGGCCTGCCGCGGCTCGGCGGCGATGCCACCGGCGCGATCTACCTCGCGCTGGTGCTGTTCTTCGCGGCCTGGGCCACGCAGGCCATCGACGCGCACCGCCGGGCCGTCGAGGGCGGCGCGGCAGGGGGCGGCGCGATCCTGCTGCTGGCCCTGCTCCCGGTCGCGGTCGTCGTCTTCACCGGCTTCTGGCTCGTGGGCGGGGCGTCGGCCACGCCGGCGGCCACGCTGGAGCGTTTCGTCGGCGCCTGGCGCGACGACCGGCCGGCCGACGGCGAGCGCCTGCTGCTCCAGCCGGCGGGGCCGGCCGCGCTCGCGGTCGAGTGGCGACGCGCCGACGCGATCATCCACGACCGCATCGTGGTGCTGGCCGCGACGCTCGGGGTGGGCCCCGGCCTCCACCCCGACGACCCCTTCGCCGACCTCGAGTTCCGCCTCGTGGACAGGGCCGACGGCGACCCCGGCGAGCGCGCCGTCGCCGAGGTGCTCGTGGTTCGGCAGGTCGTGGCGCGGTCGTCGTTCCTGGGCCTCTTCCCGACCGCCGTGCAGGAGACACAGGTCCTGGAGCGGCTGGGCGAGGTCCGCCTCCGGGCGGTCCGCCTCGACCTCTCGGGCACGATCTCCGCCTGGCCACCCACGCGGGTCTGGCGCGTCGAGTCGCTGGAGCTGAACCCTCCGCCTGGGTGAAGGATCCGTAACAACCTTGACAATGGGGTTGATAGGGTTCTACCCTGTACCGTGCACTGAGGGGTCGCACCGGGCGACGCCTCGAGACCTACACCACGAACGGAGGTGCCGTGCGCGACCGGCTGCAACGAGACGCCACGCGGCCCGTCTACGTCATCAGCGTGGCGGCGGGCATCGTGAGCGTCCATCCGCGAACATTGCGGATCTACGAGGACGAGGGCCTGGTCTGCCCGGCGCGCACCCCGTCCAACATCCGTCTCTATTCGGAAGAGGACATCCGGCGGGTCCTCTGGATCCGCCACCTGACCCAGAACCTCGGCGTCAACCTGGCCGGCGTGCGCATCCTCTTCGAGATCGAGAAACGGATGGGCACGCGCATCCTCGAGACGCTCTTCAGCGATCCCGAGTCGTCCGCCGCGGATGACGGCGCAGACGATCCGATCCCCGTCCAGCGCACGACCACGACCCCGTCCACGAGGAGAGCCTGATGCCGCAGCGACCATCCGACCCGGAGGTCACCGAAGGAGCCACCCGCCACGAACGGCGCAAGCTGCCGCTCGTCGCCCTGCGCGAGACGGTCATCTTCCCCGAGATGATCGTGCCCCTCCAGGTCGGCCGCGACAAGTCGGTGCAGGCGCTCAACCAGGCCGTCGCCGACGACTCGCCCATCGCCCTCGTGACCCAGCGCCAGGCGGAGAAGGAAGACATCTCCGATCCGTCCGAGCTGTACACGGTGGGCACGCTGGCCAGGATCGCCCAGGTGGTGCAGCTCCAGGACGGCACCGTGCGGGCCATCGTCCAGGGCCAGCAGCGCCTGCGCCTGCTCGGCTTCGTCCAGTCGGAGCCGTTCATCGTGGCCGACGTGGAGCTCCTCGACGACGCCAGCCCGGGCGGCCTGGAAGTCCAGGCGCTCATGCGCAGCGTCCAGGGCCAGGTGGAGACGTACGTGCAGTCCGGGGCGCCGGTCCCGCCCGAGGCGGCCGTGGCCGCCCGCAACATCACCGAGCCCGGCCTGCTGGCCGACATGGTCGCGTACAGCCCCGACATGTCCACCGAGCAGCGCCAGCAGCTGCTCGAGACGGTGGACGTCGTGGAGCGGCTGAAGTTCGTCTCGACCTTCCTGGCTCGCCAGATCGAGATCCTCGAGCTGAAGGGCAAGATCCAGTCCGAGGTCAAGTCCGAGATGGACAAGACCCAGCGCGAGTACATCCTGCGCGAGCAGCTCAAGGCCATCCAGCGCGAGCTGGGCGAGGACGACCCGCAGCAGGCCGAGATCAACGAGCTGCGCGAGAAGGTCGATGCGGCGGGCATGCCCGAGGAGATCAAGGCGCGGGCGCTCAAGGAGATCGACCGCATGAGCCGGATCCCCTCGGCATCGCCGGAGGTGGGCGTCATCCGCACCTACGTGGACTGGCTCGTGGGCCTGCCCTGGAACGTCTCGACGGCCGACAACCTGGACATCCGCAAGGCCGCGGTCATCCTCGACGAGGATCACTATGGCCTCGAGAAGGTCAAGGAGCGCATCCTCGAGTACCTCTCGGTGCGCACGCTGGCGGACACGATCCGCAGCCCCATCCTCGCCTTCGTCGGCCCGCCCGGCGTGGGCAAGACGTCACTGGGCAAGAGCATCGCCCGGGCCATGGGCCGCAAGTTCGTGCGCATGAGCCTCGGCGGCATCCACGACGAGGCCGAGATCCGCGGCCACCGGCGCACCTACATCGGGGCGCTCCCCGGCCGCATCATCCAGAACATCAAGACCGCCGGCACGAACAACCCCGTCTTCATGCTCGACGAGATCGACAAGATCGGCATGGACTTCCGGGGCGATCCCAGCTCGGCGCTGCTCGAGGTCCTCGACCCGGAGCAGAACAACACCTTCCAGGACAACTACCTCGAGGTGCCCTTCGACCTCTCGAAGGTGCTCTTCATCGCCACCGGCAACCTGCTCGACCCGGTCCCGGCCGCGCTGCGCGATCGCACGGAGGTGATCCAGCTGCCCGGCTACACGCAGCTGGAGAAGGCCGAGATCGGCCGCCGCTTCCTGATCCCCAAGCAGATGACGAACCACGGCCTCAAGGCGAAGCACATCGAGATCACCGACGAGGCGCTGACGGAGCTCGTGCAGGCCTACACGAAGGAGGCCGGCGTGCGCAACATCGAGCGGGAGCTGGCCAACGTCATGCGCAAGGTCGCCCGCAAGGTGGCCGAGGGTCGCAAGCGCAAGGTCGTCGTGGATCGCAAGAAGCTGCTCGAGTACCTCGGCCCGCCGCGCTTCGAGTACGGCGAGCTGGAGGCCGAGGACCAGGTCGGCGCGGCCACGGGACTCGTGGTCACCGAGGTGGGCGGCGACGTGGTGGCCGTCGAGGTCACCCGCATGGAGGGCAAGGAGGACTTCATCCTCACCGGCCAGCTGGGCGAGGTGATGCGCGAGTCGGCCCGGGCCGGCCTCTCCTGGATCCGCGCGCACGCCGACGAGCTGGGCATCACGCGCGAGGTCTTCGAGAAGAACACGCTCCACATCCACGTCCCGGCCGGCGCCATCCCCAAGGACGGCCCCTCGGCGGGCATCACCATGGCCACGGCCATGGTCAGCGCGCTGACGGGCATCCCCGTGCGCAAGGACCTGGCCATGACCGGCGAGATCACGCTGCGCGGCCGGGTCCTGCCCATCGGCGGCCTCAAGAGCAAGATCCTCGCCGCGCACCTCTCGGGCGCCGGGATGGTCATCCTGCCGCGCAAGAACGACAAGGACCTGCGCGACGTGCCCGACGAGATCCGCAAGCAGATCAAGCTGGTCCTCGTGGACTCCATGGACCAGGTGCTCGAGACGGCCTTGCGGCGGCGCCCGAAGCCCCTGGTCCGCGCCGCTGTCGCGGAGGGGGAGCGCCCCTCTCGCGGCACGGCGGGCAAGGTCGTCCGGCACGGCTTCCCGCCGGCCGAGCAGCCGCCCGCCGTCGTGGCGCCCCACCGCCCGATCTGAGGGGAGGGCGGGGCGGCACGCGTCGCCCTGCCGGACACGGCCATGGAGTACCGCGACTACTACGCCACCCTCGCCGTCCCCCGCAACGCCGCTCCGGCCGAGATCAAGAAGGCCTTCCGGCGGCTCGCCCGGCAGTACCACCCGGACGTGAACAAGGGGAACGCGGCCGCGGAGCTGCGCTTCAAGGAGGTCAACGAGGCGAACGAGGTCCTCAGCGACCCGCAGAAGCGCAAGGCCTATGACGCCCTGGGCGCCGACTGGGAGGCCTACCAGCGCGCCGGGTCGGGAGGCGCGCCGGGGGGCGATCCCTTCGCGGCGTTCCGCCGGGGACAGGGTGGGGTCCGCTTCGAGTACCGCGGCGATCCCGAGGACCTGGCCGGCTTCAGCGACTTCTTCCGCACCTTCTTCGCCGGCGGCGTGGCGGGGGCCGAGGCGAGCGCCGGGGCGGAGCATGGGCGGCGGCGGACGGCGACCGTCGGCCTGGGATTCGATGACCTCCTCGGCGGGCTGGGACTGGACGCCGACGGAGTGCACGCCAGGGTCGGCACCCAACGCACGGCGCCGACGGTCCGCCGGAGCCTGCAGGCCGAGGTGAAGATCTCGCTCGAGGAGGCCTACCACGGCACGACGCGGCGCGTCGAGGTCGATGGGAAGCGCCTCGAGGTGACCATCCCCCGCGGGATCGACAGCGGCCGGCGCATCCGGCTCTCGGGGAAGGCCGGCCGCGGCCCGGGCGCCGGCGACCTGTACCTCGCGGTGAAGGTGAGCGAGCACCCGGTCTTCACGCGCCAGGGCGCCGACCTGCAGCGCGACCTGCCCATCACCCTGGCCGAGGCACTGCTGGGCGCGGAGGTCCCCGTGGACACGCTGAAGGGCCGCGTCCTCCTGCGCATCCCGCCCGAGACACAGGCCGGCCGCGTCTTCCGTCTGGCCGGCCAGGGCATGCCGCGCTTCCGCGCCGAGGGCTTCGGCGATCTCTTTGCGAAGGTCCGCGTGGTCCTGCCCGGCGGTCTCGACGAGGCCGACCGGGCACGCCTGCGCGACTTCACCGACCACGTCCGCCAACCCGATCCCCGAGCCACAAGCGGAGCCCCGCAGCGATGAACCTCACGCGCTACACCCAGAAGGCCCAGGAGGCGATCCTCGCCGCGCAGCGCATCGCGACCGAGGCGCAGAGTCCGGTCCTCGACGCCGAGCACCTCCTGGCGGCCCTGCTCGAGGACGACGAGGGCACGCCCGCGGCCACGCTGCGCCGCCTCGGCGCGGACGTGGGCGCGCTGCGCGTCGAACTCGCCGCCGCCCTGGGGCGCCGGGCGCGCATCGCCGGCGGGCAGCTCTCGCTCGACCCGCGGGCGCGGCAGATGTTGGAGCGTGCCGAGGACGAGGCGAAGCGGCTCCAGGACGAGTACGTCTCGACCGAGCACCTCTTCCTCGCCGCGGCCGAGGCGGGCGGCGACGCGCAGCGGATCCTGGACGGCGCCGGTGCCGGCAAGGAGGCGATCCTCGGCGCCCTGGCGTCGGTGCGCGGCGGTCAGCGCGTCACGTCGCAGAACCCCGAGACGACCTACCAGGCTCTGGAGCGCTACGGCCGCGACCTGACGAAGGACGCCCGGGGCGGCAAGCTCGACCCGGTCATCGGCCGCGACGACGAGATCCGGCGCGTCATCCAGGTGCTCAGCCGGCGCACGAAGAACAACCCCGTGCTCATCGGCGAGCCGGGCGTGGGCAAGACCGCCATCGTGGAGGGCCTGGCGCAGCGCATCGTGCGCGGCGACGTACCCGAGTCGCTCAAGGACAAAAAGGTGGTCGGTCTCGACCTCGGCGCGCTCATCGCCGGCGCGAAGTTCCGCGGCGAGTTCGAGGAGCGCCTCAAGGCCGTGCTCAAGGAGATCAAGGACAGCGAGGGGCAGGTCGTCCTGTTCATCGACGAGCTGCACACCGTGGTGGGGGCCGGCGCTGCCGAGGGCGCCATGGATGCGTCCAATCTCCTGAAGCCGATGCTGGCGCGCGGGGAACTCCACACCATCGGCGCGACCACGCTCGACGAATACCGCAAGCACGTGGAGAAGGACGCCGCGCTGGAGCGGCGCTTCCAGCCGGTCTACGTGGACCAGCCCTCGGTCGAGGAGACGATCTCCATCCTGCGCGGCCTGCGCGAGCGCTACGAGGTGCACCACGGCGTGCGCATCACCGACTCGGCCCTCGTCGCCGCGGCCACGCTGTCCAACCGCTACATCAGCGACCGTTTCCTGCCCGACAAGGCCATCGACCTCGTCGACGAGGCGGCCAGCCGCCTGCGCATCGAGATGGATTCCATGCCCACCGAGCTGGACGAGCTGGAGCGCCGGCGCATCCAGCTCGAGATCGAGCGCGAGGCCCTGCGCAAGGAGAAGGACGATGCTTCGAAGGCCCGCCTGGCGGCGCTCGAGAAGGAGCTGGCGGAAGTGGCCGAGGAGGCCGGCGGCCTGAAGCAGCAGTGGGAAACCGAGAAGGCCGCCATCTCGGCCCTGCGCGAGACGAAGTCCGCGTTGGAGGGCCTGCAGCACGACATCGAGTCGGCCGAGCGCGCCGCCGATTACGGCCGTGCCGCGGAGCTGAAGTACGGGCGCCAGGTGGAGTTGCAAAACCGTCTGAAGGAGCAGGAGGCGGCCATCGCCACCTCCGGCGGCTCACGGCCGCTGCTCAAGGAGGAGGTCGACGCCGACGAGATCGCGCGCGTCGTGGCCGCCTGGACGGGCATCCCCGTGACCCGGCTGATGGAGGGCGAGGCGGGCAAGCTCATCCACATGGAGGAGCGCCTCCACGCCCGCGTCGTCGGCCAGGACGAGGCCATCGCCGCCGTCTCCGACGCCGTGCGCCGCGCCCGCGCCGGCCTGAAGGATCCGCGCCGGCCCATCGGCTCCTTCATCTTCCTGGGGCCCACCGGCGTGGGCAAGACGGAGCTGGCGCGCGCCCTCGCGGAGTTCCTCTTCGACGACGAGGCTGCCATGACCCGGCTCGACATGAGCGAGTACATGGAGAAGTTCTCGGTCAGCCGCCTGATCGGCGCGCCGCCCGGCTACGTCGGCTACGAGGAGGGCGGCCAGCTCACCGAGTCGGTGCGGCGGCGGCCGTACCAGGTGGTCCTGCTCGACGAGATCGAGAAGGCGCACCCGGAGGCCTTCAACGTGCTGCTGCAGGTGCTCGAGGACGGGCGGCTGACCGACGGCCAGGGCCACGTGGTGAACTTCAAGGACACCGTCCTGATCATGACCAGCAACGTCGGCTCGCAGCACATCGTGGGCTATGCCGGGCGCCCTGACGACGCTGGCTACGACGAGATGAAGCGGCAGGTGACCGAGGCGCTGCGGCTGCAGTTCAGGCCGGAGTTCCTCAACCGCGTCGACGAGGTGATCGTCTTCCACGCACTCACCGACGCAAACCTGGCCGCGATCGTGGACCTGCTCCTGGCCGACCTCGAGCGACGCCTCGAGGAGCACGACCTGGCGCTCGAGCTGACGCCAGCGGCGAAGGCGCTGGTGGCGTCCGAGGGCCACGATCCGGCCTTCGGGGCGCGGCCATTGAAGCGCTCGATCCAGCGCCTGGTGGAGAACCCGCTGGCGCGGGCCCTCCTGGAGGGCCGCTTCCCGCCCGGCTCGCGCATCGCCGGCGACGCGGATCCCGTGTCCGGTACGCTGCTCTTCAGCGCCGGCGAGGAGACGGTCGTGGCGGCGGCCGGTGAGCGGCGGGACGCGCGGGGGGCCGCGCGGCGTGTCGAGACCGCCGAGAAGGCGGACCTCTTCGAGCTGCCGACGGCGGGAGGCCGGCGGCGGAAGGGCGATGGAGGGGAGCGGCTGAACTAGGTGCGCGGCGGCTTGTGCCCGCGACCAGGCAGGGGCAGGCCCGCCCCGCGGTACGCTGCGGGGGTGAGCGTCCCGGTCCGACCATCACCCGACCTGCCGCCGCGGCCCGCGACCGTCGAGGAGCGCTGGGCGGAGAGTCGCGCGCCCCTCGTCCAGCGGATCCGCGACGAGATCCTCGGCGACGGCCCCATCACCTTCGCCCGCTTCATGGAGCTGGCGCTCTACGATCCGACGGACGGGTACTACGCCCGGCGCGCGGATCGGCCGACCCGGGAAGGCGACTACCTCTCGGCGCCCGAGCTGCATCCCATCTTCGGGGCCGCGCTGGCCCGGCAGGTGGAGGAGTGCTGGGAGCGACTCGGCCGGCCGGCCACGTTCACCCTGCGCGAAGAGGCGGCCGGCAGCGGAGCGCTCGGGCTGGCGATCCTCGAGGCGCTGGGGCTCCCCGCCCGGCGGGCCGTGCGGTATCTCCCGACCGAGGCCACGCCCGTGAAGGAGGCGGCCGTCCGGGCCCGCGTGGCGGCGGCCGGTCACGCCGAGCACCTCGCCAGCGAGGCCGCCCCGGAGGAGGCGATGACCGGCGTCGTCATCGCCAACGAGCTGCTGGACGCGCTGCCGGTCCACCGCCTGACCGTCCGTAACGGTGAGCTCCTCGAGATCAACGTCGCGTGGCGCGACGGCTGGTTCGCCGACGAGCTGCTTCCCCCCTCCACGCCGGAGCTGGGCGCGACCCTCGACAGCACCGGCGTTCGGCTCGTCGAGGGCCAGGTTGCGGATGTGGGGCTGGCCGCCCAGGCCTGGTTGCGGGGGCTCGGCGCCCGGCTCGAGCGAGGCTACGCCCTCGTCATCGACTACGGGCATCCCGCCGCTCAGCTCTACGACGCTGCGAAGCGAGCCAGCGGGCTTCTCCGCACCTACCGCCGCCACCATGCCGGCGACGACCCATATCGCTGCGTGGGCGAGCAGGACATGACCGCGCACGTGGACTGGACGACGCTCGAGCGGGTCGCCGAAGAGGCCGGCCTCGACGTCCTCGGGCGCACGACGCAGGCCGAGTTCCTCACCGGGCTGGGCCTGGGCGACCTCCTCGTCGAGCTGCAGTCGCGGCCGGGCCTGACGCACGCCGGATACGCGGCGGCCAGGGCTGCCGTCGTGCGCCTCCTCGATCCAGCCGCGCTGGGACGCTTCGGGGTCCTCGCCCTCGGCCGGGGCGTGGCCACCGGGCCACCGCTGCGCGGGCTCGGTTTCCGCCTGCCGGCGCGGGCGGGCTGAGCGCCATGCGCTTCGAGGAGGCGCGCCGCCGCCTCATCACGCTGCCGGATCCGCTCCCCGCGGGCCCCCACGCGCTCGACCCGGTGGCCATCGTGGAGCCCGGCGAGGTACCGCCCTGGGCTCGCCGCCCGGCCGGCGAGCCGCCGCGCGATGCGGCCGTGCTGGTGCTCATCTACCCGGGGGCGGACCGCGAGGCCCACCTCGTCCTCATCGAACGGCCGGCCGGCGACCATCGCCATGCCGGCCAGGTCAGCTTCCCCGGCGGCGCCGCCGACCCGGGCGACGATTTCCCGGTGGGCACGGCGCTGCGCGAGGCCGCCGAGGAGGTGGGGCTGGACGCGGAGGCGGCCGGGGTGGAGGTGATCGGGCGGCTGGGGACCGTCGACGTGCGCGTCTCGGGCTTCCTGCTCGTGCCCATCGTGGCGGTCGCAGCGCGCGACCCGGCGCTGACGCCGGACCCGCGCGAGGTGGCCGCCATCCTGCGGGTTCCCGTCCGTCACTTCCTGCCCCAGGCGCCGATCGAGATCGTGGAGGCCGAGCGGGACGGTTGGCGCCTCCGCTACGGCGCCTTCCCCGTCGGTGAGCACCGCATCTGGGGCGCCACGGCCCGCGTGCTGGGGCAGCTGGGAGCGGTGCTGGGAGAGGGCTGACTTGCCGAGTCGGTCACGGTGACGTCATCGGTCCGAGCCGACGCCCGCCGCCGGCGGCGGGGTCGAGGAGCCGCCGGGCGAGGAGCGCGGTCGTCATGCGCAGCACGATCTCGCCGGCAAGCGGCCGGCCGAGGAGCTCTTCGACACGGGTGAGGCGATAGCTGACGGTCCGGACGCCGACCCCCAGCTCGCGGGCGGCTGTGCGGAGGTTCTGGCGAGACGCGATGTACGCGCCGACCGTTCGCAGGAGCTCCTCGCCGTTGCGGGGCGCGCCCAGGATCGGGCCGAGCTCGCGGTCGACCGCTGCGCGCAGTAGCCGCTCGTCGGAGAGGAGTGCCCGCTCGAGGAGCAGGTCGTCGCTGGCCAGGCGCCCGCGAAGCCCGAGCCGCTGTGCGACCAGGAGCGCGTCGAGGGCAGCGCCGAATGACCCGGCGACCGCGGCCAGGTCCGTGGCGGCCGGCCCCTCCACGGCGATCCAGCCGCGCGGCCCGGCGAGCTCGTCGAGGACCGGGTCCAGCACGGCGGCACCCGGCCGGCCCGCCCGCGCCAGCAGGACGAGGCGACCTTCCTTGGCGGCGATGATCGGCATGCTCGTCGCACCGTCACGCCCCGCGCGGCTCGGCCGGTCCAGGGCGAGTGCCACGCGCAGGATCTCCGGCCCTTCGTCTTCGATCTCACGGCCCATCCCGACGACCTGGACCCGGTACCCGTCGCTCGGCGCGAGTCCGAGATGGGTGGCCCGGCGGATGATCCGCGCCGCGGCGGCCGGATCGTCGGGCGGCAGCGCGAGCAGCTCGTCGAGGAACTCGCGGCGAGCGGCGCCGCTTCGGGCGGCGATCTGCCGCTCGGCGCCCCCGTAGCCCTCGGCCAGGGCGGCGGCGGCCGAGTCGCCTGCCTTGAGAAGCGCCGTCCCCAGCGCGGAGAGGGCGGCCGGGGCTGCCGTGGATCGGCTCGTCGCAGCCGCCCAGAGGACCCACCCGGACGTGAGGTACCGATCGAGGAGCTGCTGGAGGGATTCGCCCTCGCGTGCCGCGCGTGCGCCGCTGGACCGGAGCGCGGACAGACTGTCCTCGGTGAACTCCTCGGCCCCGATGAGGGCCGCGACCATCGACTCGACCGCTGCGCGTGTCGCGGCGGTCAGCGCCGCGAGGTCCTCGCCGGGGCGGGCGACGTCCCTGACGATCTCCGCGGCGACCGAGGGGAGTTCCGGGCGGAGGCCTTCGAGCAGGCGGGCGTACGGCGGCGACGAGTGCGTCTCTTGCTTCATACAAGCAGGATACGACGTCGATATCTGCCACATCTTGGCCTTGTTTGCCTGAAGCAGGGAGCACGACAATGACTCCTGGCTGACCGACCGCCGAAAGGCGATCCGGCGCGCCCGACGACCAGTCGTTCCCGAGGCCCGCCGGTCGCTGATCGCGGCCGACGGGCCACCAGCTCCCCCCAACATGGCGGCCGGCCCCCTCCGGCCGCCGTTCTCCGATCCGAAGGACCCACCCATTGGACCAGACCATCCTCCTCGGCGCCGGCTTCACGCTCTTCATCGTCGTCGCGCTCGCGCTGGACCTCGGCGTCTTCCATCGCCAGGCCCATGTCGTCGGCGCCCGCGAGGCGCTCGCCTGGACCCTGGTCTGGGTCACGCTGGCCGTCCTCTTCGGGATCGGGATCTTCCTGGTGCGGGGCGGGGAGACGGCGGTCGAGTACTTCACCGGCTACGTCATCGAGTACTCGCTGAGCGTCGACAACGTCTTCGTCTTCACCCTCATCTTCGCCGCCTTCGCCGTCCCGCGCACCCTCCAGCACCGGGTCCTCTTCTGGGGGATCGCCGGCGCGCTGGTCATGCGGCTGCTGATGATCCTCGCCGGCGCCACGCTCATCGCGCAGTACCACTGGGTGCTCTACGTGTTCGGCGCGTTCCTCGTCTTCACCGGCCTCCGGATGCTCGTCGCCCGGGCCGGGCACGAACCGCATCCTGAGAACAACGTCCTCGTCCGGTTCGCCCGACGGCACCTGCGCGTCACCGACGGCTTCCACGACCAGGCGTTCTTCGTTCGGGTGGCGGGGGGCCTCGCCGCGACACCGCTCTTCCTGGCGCTGCTCGTCGTCGAGTTCAGCGACCTCGTCTTCGCCGTCGACTCGATCCCCGCCATCTTCGCCGTCACGACTGACCCGTTCGTGGTCTTCACGAGCAACGCCTTCGCGATCCTCGGCCTGCGGTCGCTCTACTTCCTGCTGGCAGAGGCGGCGGCGCGCTTCCGGTATCTCAGGGTGGGGCTCGCCATGGTGCTCGTGTTCGTCGGTGCCAAGCTCCTCAGCGCAGGGTTCCTGCACATCCCGCCGCTCGTCTCGCTCGCGGTCGTGGTCTCGATCCTCGGCCTGGCCATCGGGGCATCGCTCCTCCGATCCGTCTCGCCCGTCACGCGGACCTGACCGGGGGCGCCACGACGAGCCCTGGTCCGCCTTCAACGCTCGCGGGGTGAGCGGCGAGCCAGCAGGCCGGTCCAGGCTCCTACCAGGGTTCCCCCTCCGACTCGTCGTGCTCGGCGCGCGAACGCCGCGGCTCGGCCAGCGCGCCATCGGCCGGCGACGTCGATGGATCCGCCTCGCCCGGCGCCAGTGCTTCCAGCACGCCGCGCGCCCAGGCGTCGTCGGCGCCCGTGAGTTCGATGACGATGGCCCGCATCTCGGTGCCGTCGGTGTAGGCGCCGTGGGCGATGCCGGCCGGCCAGACGACCGCCTCGCCCTGGTTGATGCGCGTCCGCTCGCCGCCCACCTGCACGAAGCCGCCGCCGGAGACGACGACGAAGAGCGTCGTGTTCGAGTTGGCGTGCGGAGCGATGAGGGCGCGGCGCTCGAAGGCCAGCTCGCTCACGAGGCCGCGCGCGTCCTGGTGGATGACCGTGCCGCTCACGCCGCGGGTGCCGGGCGGCCCATCTGGGCGGCGCTGGCCGGGCCCGAAGCGGCGGATGTCCACGGCTGGGCTCAGCGGCGCTTGCGCTT
>Ga0209001_1000080_pt1 | contig 20751 bp, 24 predicted proteins | sample Rifsed13ft2_FD_184006 | JGI IMG/M metagenome (GOLD analysis project Ga0209001, IMG submission 184006) | Soil microbial communities from Rifle, Colorado, USA - sediment 13ft 2 (SPAdes) (version 2) | ecosystem: Environmental > Terrestrial > Deep subsurface > Rock core/Sediment | place: Rifle...
CAACGCGTTCGGGTTCGGCGGACACAACGCCATCTTGATCGCCCGCCGATATCCTCATCATGACTGAGTGAGGCTCGCCCGTGCGGTAGCCGCCAGATCGAGGCGGTCCTGCGCCTTCGCTAGCCGGTAGCCTGAGCGCCGGGCATCGTCAGGCCGCCCGTCGTGGTCCCGCCGTCCACGGCGATCGTCTGACCGGTGATGTAGCCCGCCTCGCGGCTGGCCAGGAACACCACCAGCGCCGCCACCTCTTCCGCGGTACCCATCCGGCCCATCGGCACCACCTCGACGAGCCTTCGGCGCGCCTGCTCCGGCATCCCGGCGACAATGCCGGCGTCGATCACGCCCGGGGCCACGGCGTTCACCGTGATGCCGCTGGGGGCCAGCTCCCGGGCCAGGACTTCGGTGAGGCCGATCAGCCCCGCCTTGGCCGCCGAGTAGTTGGCCTGGCCGGCGCTGCCGACGATCCCCGCGACCGAGGCGATATTGATGATCCGGCCGGCTTTGCTCGCCAGGAGGTGGGGGAGGGCTTGGCGGCAGCAGCGCACCGCGCCGGTGAGGTTGGTGTCGAGGACGGTCTGCCAGTCCTCGGGCTGCATGCGCAGCACGAGCGCATCCCGCGTGATGCCGGCGTTGTTCACCAGGATGTCGAGGCCGCCGAACCGGGCGACCGCAGCCGCGACGATCCGAGCCACGTCGGCCTCAACGCCGACGTCCCCCTGGAGGGCGACGACCTCTGCGGGCGGGGGGAGTTCCGCCGCCACCGCCTGGGCGCCGGCGGCGTTCGATCGGTAGGTGAAGGCGACCCGAGCTCCGCCCCAGGCCAGCGCGGCGACCATGGCACGGCCCAGCCCGGATGAGCCCCCGGTGACCAGCGCGATCCTGGATTCGAGCGTCACGTGCGGCGGGCTACGACTTGCAACCAGTTGCGGGGTACGTGGGACAGCTTCAACTCGTCGAACGCCTGTCGGACCCCGTACGTCAACGCCTCGGCGCCGACATCCAGGGGCACCCCGGGTAGCGCGCCTTCGATAAACAACGAGAACTGTCCGATATCCTCCAAGCTCTCCCGGCTTAATGCCTTCTCCTGCAACTCGACGAGCGGCTCGGCGAACCCGACGGCGCGAAGCAGGGCCCGGTACTCATCGACGGTGAGCCACTGCATCGCCGTCGCCTTCACCCCCCGGCTGACAGCATACCCACGCTCGCGGAGCCAGCGCACCGCGCGGAGCACCCACAGTTTGTAGAACCGGCGGGTCTCGTCCGGATACGCTCCATCGAAGAATGTGGTGTTGAAGCCGAGGACCCCACCGCGGCGCAGTGTCTTGAAGACCTGCTCGAACGCGGTGACCTTGTCGGCAACCAGGTGGATCGCATTGGTGAACACCACCACGTCAACCTGGGGGACAAGACTGGCCAGGCGCTCCGCGCTCCCCTGGATGAATCTGACGATGGGTGAATGGACCCGCTTTCTTGCCAGCGCAAGGGCTGACGGGGAGGGGTCGACCGCGTAGACGCAGGTCCCGGGAACGGTCTCGTCCAGTTCCCGGAGAATGAGCTCGGTCACAGCGCCGGGGCCACAGGCAAGGTCGACGACCGACGAATTGGAGCAGATGCCGCTGTGAGCGACCAGCCAGGCGTTTGCTTGTTTGAAGAAATGATGCCGCGCAAACTTCTCGAAGGAGAATCGCGCCTCAGTATTGTCAACTGACTCGTCTGCGGGCATCCGACTCATTCCACAACTTCTCGCTCAATGGATTCGGACTGGAAGCGATGGCGATATGCTAGCAGTGATACTCGACAAAGTAGACCGTTCCTCCTGCCGATAACTTGAGCATACCATCACCTAAATCGAACAGGCTTTCGGTGCCTTGAAAAGGCGCCTCGACCTGGCCCTGCTCGGCACGCGCCGGCAAAGGTATAGTGAGGTCACGCCCGGAGGCCATGGCCTGTACCTCGCTCTGGCCCGAGAGGTTGCCCGCTGCTGGGGGACGGATGATGTCCGGTCCATCGTCGCTCGACATCACGGAGATCCTCACCATCCTGCCACACCGGTATCCGTTCCTTCTGGTGGACCGGATCACCGAGATGGGGGAAAGGCGGGTCGTGGGCCTGAAAAACGTCACGATCAATGAACCTTTCCTCGTTGGCCACATGCCGGGTCTGCCCGTCATGCCGGAGGTGCTGGTCATCGAGGCGATCGCGCAAGTAGGCGGCTGCCTCATCCTCAACCCGCCACACGTGCGGGGGCGGCTAGCCCTCCTGGCCGGGATTGATCGCTGCCGTTTCCTCCGCCCGGTTCTCCCGGGGGACACGCTGACCATTGAGGTTGAGTTGCGGGCACAGCGGAAACGGCTCGGCAAAATGCGGGGCGTCGCCTGGGTGGGCGAGGAGGTCGCGGCGGAGGCGGAGATCTCCTTTGTGCTGCTGGAGCCGGGGCAGGGCAGGGATGCCGCCGACACGGATCGATGAGAAAGCGGGCCGCAGGCCGAAACCCCCGTCCCGCTTGAATCTTCGCCTGGAGGGCCGGGAGGGACTCGAACCCCCGACGCCCGGGTTAAAAGCCCGGCGCTCTGCCTGCTGAGCTACCGGCCCTCGCTGTACCCCATGAATTCTATCGGAGGGCCGATGGGCCCGCAAGCGCAGTCCTGCCGGGTGTTTCGGCCACCGAACCGCGGGCAGCCGCAGCGCTAGCGCAGGGAGTCGAGAACCTCCAGCACGCCGCGCAGATCGCCGACCTGGTAGGCGGGCGCGTAGCGGGAATCGACCACCGCGTCGGCGGCGCGGTTGACCCAGACGGTCCGGATGCCAAAGGCCGTGGCGCCCATGGCGTCTGGGGCACCGCCGGCGACGTGGAGCAACTCGTCTCGCTGGACCCGAAGGATCTCCAGAGCCCGTTGATACGCCGACGGGTGGGGTTTGAACCGCCCGCCCTCCGTGGAGATCACCTGATCAAACGGGACCGGCAGGGTGGCCGCCACCAGCCTCCGCAGCATGTCCTCGTCCCCGTTAGAAAGGGTCGCGAGCCCGAAACCGCGGCGGCGGACCTCCTCCAGCACTTCGGCCGCCTCGGGCCAGGGCGGGAGGTCTTCCCAGGCGCCGACCAGCGCCTGCAGTTCGTCGGGGGTGACCGGCGGCTCGAGGCCCCGTAGCGTGTATCGCACCGAGGTCTCGATCGCCTTCCGGTTCGACGCGGGTTCGCGGCCGAGCGAATTGGCGATCAGCAGATACTCCCGCTGTTTGTGGCGCCAGGTGCGGGCCACGGCGTGCGGATCGCCCGTGATGCCCCGCCGCTGCAGTACCGGGGTCAGCGCGCGGGCCAGGCCGGCAGGCGTGTCGTACAGTGCCGAGTAGACATCGAAGGTCACGGCGCGGATCGTCATCGCCCTTCCGATTCGGCCGACGGGGACGGCGTCCTCCTTCTCTTGCGCGGTCCGGCCGGCTCTGGTACTGTGAAACGCACCATCATGTTGCGCGTGATTGACCGGACGCCACGCCCACGCGAGTGCATCTGTCCTCGGCGGAGGTAGACTGCCTCCGCCTCTCGATCTAGACTCCGTCTCTCTTCTCTAAACGCAAGGAGGTTTTCCGATGAGGACCATTGAGCCTCGCCTGGGCATTGTTTACGAACATCCCGAGTGGTTCGCCCCGCTCTTCGCCGAACTGGAGCGGCGGGAGATCCCGTACGATCGCATCAACGTCGGCGCGCACACCTTCGACCCGGCCGCGGCGGAGGTGCCGTGGACGATCGTCCTCAATCGGATGAGCCCGTCCGCCTACCTCCGCGGCCACGGCCGCGCCATCTACTACACGAAGGAATTCCTGCGCTACCTGGAAGGCCTCGGCGTGGACGTCGTGAACGGCAGCGGCGCCTTCGCCCTCGAGACGTCCAAAGTCAGTCAGTATACGCTGTTGCGGCGCCTCGGCCTGCCGGTTCCGCGCGCCCGGGTGATCAACCACCCCTCCCGGGCGCCGGCCGCGGCGGAGGGATTCACCTTCCCCGTGATCGTCAAACCCAACATCGGCGGGAGCGGCGCCGGCATCCAGCGTTTTGACCCGCCGGAAGCGCTGCAGGAGGCCGCCGCCGCCGGGGCCATCGACGTCGGCATCGACGGCACGGCCCTCGTGCAGGAGTTCCTGCCGGCGCGCGACGGGCACATCGTCCGCGTGGAGGTCCTGGACGGCCGCTTCCTGTACGCCATCAAGGTCTACCCGAACTTCAACGCGGGGTTCAACCTTTGCCCGGCGGATATCTGCCAGCCGGACGGGGTCGTGCAGACGGCAACCGAGGAGCAGGGCTCGGCCTTCTCCGCAGACCTCTGCCCGGTGGACCTGCCGAAGGTGGCGCTGCGGGTTGAAGGCTACAAGCCGCCGCGGTCGGTGATCGAGGATGTGCTCACGATCGCTCGGGCGGCCGGATTCGACCTGGGCGGCGTCGAATACCTGGTGAACGACCGGGATGGGCGGGTCTACTTCTACGACATCAACGCCCTGTCGAATTTCGTCACGGACGCGGTGCGCGTCGTGGGTTTCGACCCCTCCGCGGTCCTGGTGGACTACCTGGTCGCCCGGGGCCGGCTGCGCGCGCCGGTACGCGCCCGTCGCTGACAAGATTGGCCCGCCCGCCCGCAGCGCATCCTCCGTAAAGGAGTGGTGTCACCGTGCTGCTTGAAGGGAAGCGCGCCCTCATCATGGGCGTGGCCAACAAGCGCAGCATCGCCTGGGGCATCGCCGCCGCCTTCCACCGTGAAGGCGCGGAACTCGCGTTCACCTACCAGAGCGAGCGCCTAAAGGAAAACCTGGACGAACTGCTGGATGGCATCGGCGGCCGCGACAGGTTCCTCACCTTCCCCTGCGATGTGCAGTCCGACGAGCAGTTGACCGCGGCCTTCGGCACGCTGGCCGAGCGGTGGGGCCGGCTGGACGCGTTGGCCCACTGCATCGCCTTCGCCGACCGCGAGGACCTCAGCCGCCCCTTCCACCAAATCTCGCGCGGCGGCTACGCCCTGGCCCTGGACGTCAGCGCCTACTCCCTCGTCGCGGTGGCCCGCCACGCCGCCCCGCTGATGACAAGCGGCGGCAGTATCTTCACCCTGACCTACAACGCCGTGGAGCGCGTCGTCCCCGGCTACAACGTCATGGCGGTGGCGAAGGCGGCGCTGGAGGCGGAGGTGCGCTACCTGGCGTCGGAACTGGGGCCGCAGCAGATCCGCGTCAACGCCATCTCCGCCGGTCCGCTGAAGACGCTGGCGGGCAGCGCCGTGAAAGGCATCTCCAAACTACGCGACCTCACCGAAGAGACTGCCCCGCTGCGGCGCAACATCACGCAGGAGGACGTGGGCGACGTGGCCGTGTTCCTCGCCAGCGACCTCTCGCGCGCCGTCACCGGCAACACGATCTTCGTGGACAGCGGTTTCCACATTATGGGGGTGCCGTCACTCCCGGGCGGAAGCGCCTAGATCTCCCAGCCGTAGAGCCGCGCGAGGATCGAGACGATGTTGTTCACCGCGTGGACGGTGATCGACGGCAGGAGGTTCTTTGTCCGTTCATACAGAAGGGCCAGCGCCAAACCCAGCACGGCGATCGGCAGGAAGTGCACCACCTGCCGGTGCACCACCCCGAAGAAAAGGGTACTGCCGATCAGGCCCCAGCCTAGGCCGTAGCGGTTCCGCAGGCCGCCGTAGACGACGCCACGGAAGTAGACCTCTTCACCGATCGGGACGGCCATCCCGAGGAGGGCTATCAGCCAGGTGGTCGCCGCCGGTCCCTTCGTCGTCGCCAGGATGCGGTTGAGTGGGTCCATCTTGCGTTCCCGTTCGGCCTGCAGTTCCGCCGCCTGCCGCCCTCGTAACAGCGCGTAGATCTCCACCCCCGCCTGCTCCGTCACCGAGGCCACCGGAATCATCACCGCGCCGGCGATCAAGCCAACCAGGAGCATGGCAGCCCACCTGCGCGTGGTCAGGCCCAGGCGCGCCAACGGCAGGCGGTAGCGGAGGGCGATTCCCAGAAGGCTCAGGAGGACAAAGCCGGCGTTCTGCACCAGGATCACCACGGAGACGACGCGCAGGGTGAGGGCCTCCTCGCGCAGCCCGGCCAGACCCGCCACCAGCGGCATGGTCAGGCCGAAGAAGATGGCGATGCCGATCATCTCCACCGGCCCCCATTGCGCCGACCGGTCGGGGGCGCGGGCGCCCAGCATGTACATCGGCAGGAAGACGGGGAGGGCCAGCGCGGTCCCGATGCTCCAGACGAAGACCTCCCAGGCCGGGCGGTGCGCCAGGCGCGTGCGGCCGTCGACGAGGACCCAGATCGCGGCCAGGGCCGAGCCAGCGTAGTAGATCAGTGCAAACGGGGGAAATTCGGGCATGACCCCGTCAGGTTTCTGGCAGGCCGCGCCGCTCTCCTGTCGAATTAAAGACCGATTGACCTTCCCCGAGGTGACCGCGGTGTCCCATATTTCCGTCTACCGTCGCTGGCGTCCCCAGACCTTTGAGGAGGTCATCGGCCAGCAGCGCATCACCCGCACGCTGCAGAACGCCATTCGCGCCGGCCGGATCACCCACGCCTACCTCTTCGCCGGTCACCGCGGCACGGGCAAGACGACGGTGGCGCGGATCCTGGCCAAGGCGCTGAACTGCGCGCAGGGGCCCACGCCCAACCCAGACAACACCTGCCCGGTCTGCCAGGGCATCAACCAGGGGAGCAGCCTCGACGTCATCGAGATCGACGGCGCCAGCCACACCCAGGTGGACCACATCAGGGACCTGAAGGAGAAGATCGTCCTGGTGCCGGCGGAGGGCCGCTACAAGGTCTACATCATCGACGAGGTCCACATGCTTTCCACCAGCGCCTTCAACGCGCTGCTGAAGACGCTGGAGGAGCCGCCGCCGCACGCCGTCTTCGTCCTGGTCACCACCGAGCCCCACAAGATCCCGGCGACGGTGGCCTCGCGCTGCCAGCGCTTCGACTTCCGCCGCGTGCCGCTGGCCGAGATCGAAACGCGGCTGCACCGCATCGCCGCGGCGGAGGGATTTGCCATCGACGACCGGGCGCTGCGGCACATCGCCCGCATCGCCGACGGGTCGGTGCGCGATGCGGAGTCGGTGCTGGACCAGTTGAGCGCCTACAAGGACGAGGGCATCACCACGGAAGACATTCTGACGATCCTCGGCGCACCCGCGGAGGAGACCCTCTTCGCCCTGGTGGACGCGCTGCTGCGCCGCGACCCGGTCGAGGTGCTGCACATTGCCTCGGGCCTCATCGACGAGGGCAAAGAGAGCCGGCAGATCATGCGCACGTTGCTGGAGCACTTCCGGGATCTGCTGATCGCCAAGGTGGCGCAGAATCCGGAAGGCGTGCTCGACTCCACCCCGGAGCGGCTGGCCGCGCTGCAGCGCCAGGCCGGTGGCGCGGAACTCGCCGACATCCTGCGCGCGGTGAAGATCCTCAGTGACGCCGACGTGGAGGCGCGCTCGCACTCGCAGCCGCGGCTGCTGCTGGAGATCTCCCTGATCCGCCTGGCGCGGCCGGAGATGGACCCGACGATCGAGGGACTGCAGGCACGGGTCCAGGCGTTGGAGGGAGGCGGGAAGCCTTCCCGCGCGCCCGCCGCCCCGGCTCCGGCACCCCAGCCAGCGCCGCGGCGCGCACCCATGCCCCCGAGCACGCCGGCCCGCCGCGACACGCCGCCGAAAGCGGCGGAGGACGCCGTGAAACCTTCGGACGGGGAGGCGGCCCCGCGTCCGGCCGTAGAGGCGTCGGCCGAAGCGCTGGCCGTCACGCTGCAGGACGTCCGCAACCGCTGGGCCCGCGTCCTGGAAGAGGTCAAACGCCTGAAGATGTTCTGCCACGCGCTACTGATTGAAGGGATGCCGCTGGAAGTACGCGGCCAGACCCTGGTCGTCGGCCTGCGCAGCGGCTATAACTTCCACATGGAGAGCCTGCACCGGCCGGAGAACCGCGCCGTCGTGGAGCAGGCGCTGGAGCGGGTCTTCGGCCGGCGAATGATGCTGCGCTGCCAGATGCAAGAGGGGTCGACGGAACCGCCGCTGCCGCAGGCCGACGCGCCGCCGCGGGCGGCCGCCGCGGACGAGGCCGACCCATTGGTGACGCGGGCGATGGAGCTGTTCGGCGGCGAGGTGGTGGCGATTAAGCGGCTAACCGACACCGCCTAGCCGTACCCTGACCGCGCCTGCACAACGCCGCGCCCGGAGGACCATCCGTGCTCAACATGAACAAGATGATGAAGCAGATGCAGAAGCTGCAGGCGGAGATGGCGCGCGTGCAGGCAGAACTGGCCGCGGCGCGCGTGCAGGCCACCGCCGGGGGTGGCGCCGTTAGCGCCGTGGCCAATGGGAACGGCGAGTTGCAGTCGCTGACCATCTCGCCCGCCGCCGTCGATCCCAACGACCTCACCCTGCTCCAGGATCTCGTGGTCGCCGCGGTCAACGAGGTGCAGCGCAACGCCCGCGCGTTGGCGGAGGAGCGGATGAAGGCCGTCACGGGAGGGCTACAGATCCCCGGTCTGACCGTCTAGACTCATACCCATGTATGCTCCGCCCCTCGCCCGGCTGATTGAAGCCCTGAGCAAACTGCCCACCATCGGGCCGAAGACCGCGCAGCGGCTCGCCTATCACATCCTGCGCATGGCGCCGCAGGACGCCGAGGCTCTGGCCCAGGCGATCCTCGAAGCGCGGGCGCTGACCCGCTACTGCAGCATCTGCTGGAACCTCACGGACGTGGATCCCTGCAGCATCTGCAGCAACCCGCAGCGCACCTCCAGCGTGATCTGTGTGGTGGAGGACCCACGGGATGTGGTCGCCATGGAGCGCACCCGCGAGGTGAAGGGCAAGTACCACGTGCTGCACGGCGCGATCTCGCCGCTAGACGGCATGGGCCCCGACGACCTCAAGATCGCCGGGTTACTGGAGCGCGTGCGCCGGGATCAGGTGCAGGAAGTGATCATCGCCACCAACCCTCGGGCGGAGGGCGAGGTCACAGCGCTCTACCTGGCGAAGGTGCTCAAACCGCTGGGGGTGCGCGTGACGCGCATCGCTTACGGCGTGCCGGTCGGCGCTGATCTGGAATATGCGGACGAGGTCACCCTGGCGAAGGCCCTGGAAGGCCGGCGCGAGATCTGAGCGCGAATCCCCGCATACCTGGCAAGGCCGCGCGGCACCCCACCCTGCAGGTCCATCCCGTCACGCCCGACCGCTGGAGGGATCTCGAAACGCTTTTCGGCGAGCGCGGCGCTTACGGCGGCTGCTGGTGCATGTGGTGGCGCATCTCCCGCGCGGAGTTCAGCAGCAACGGCAACCGTGGGAACCGGCAGGAAATGAAGCGACTGGTCGACAGCGGCCAGGCGCCGGGGCTGCTCGCGTATGTCCGCGGTGAACCGATCGCCTGGGTGTCGGTGGGGCCCCGGGAAACCTTCTCCGCGCTGGAGCGCTCGCGCACACTGAAGCGCGTCGACGATCAGCCGGTCTGGTCAGTGGTCTGTTTCTTCGTGGCCAAACCCTACCGCGGCACGGGGATCATGGCCCTGCTGCTGCGCGCCACCGTGGACTACGCGAAGCGCCACGGCGCGCGGATTGTAGAGGGCTACCCGATCGAGGTCGGCGGCCGTCTCTCGGGGTACTCTGGCTTTACGGGGGTAGCCTCCACGTTCAGGAAAGCCGGTTTCGTGGAAGTCTCCCGCGCCTCGGCGCGGCAATCCGTCAGGCGGTATTTCATCCGCGGCTGAACGGCAGGAACCCCCGTTTGACAACCCCGACGGGTTAGATAATCATATAATCAGTTGGTAATATGAGACTTGCTGTCGGCTCTTGGCAGTGGATCTTCGGGGAGGACCAACCATGCTGATGACCGCCCAGGCCAACGCCGTCGCGCTGAAGGCCAAGTTGTTCCGGGGGTTCGCCGATCCCTCGCGCCTCTCCATTGTGGAGGCGTTGCGGGCCGGCCCGCTCACCGTGAGCCAGATTGCCGCCGTAACCGGGCTCAGCCAACCCAACGCCTCCAACCACCTGAGTTGTCTGCGCGACTGCGGACTGGTCGTCTCCGAACAGCAGGGACGCTACGTGCGCTACCAGCTGAGTGACCGGCGGGTGGACGCTCTGCTCCGACTGGCCGATGAACTGCTCGCCGACGTCGCCAAGGGCGTCTACGAGTGCACCCGCTACGACTCCCCGCCACGGACCCCGCCACGGAACTGACGGTGGCCGGCCAGCGGACCATCGAGGTCCCCATCCGCGGCATGGACTGTGCCGACTGCGTGGTCCACGTCGAGCGGGCCATCGCCGCCCTCCCCGGCGTGGCGTTGGTGCACGTCTCCCTGGCCGCGGAGAAGGCCGTCATTCAACTCGACCCGCATCGCGTCGACCTGCCGGCGATCGCGAAGGCCGTGGAGGGGGCGGGATACTCGTGCGCGCCGCCTGAGGTCGGCCGGGGCGGAACCACGCCGCTCGGCGGATTTACGCGCCCCGTCCTGACGCTGCTCGGTGTGGTCTTCGGCGCCGTGCTCTTTGTGGTGGTCGTGGGAGAGTGGTTCGGTCTCTTCGAAGCCGTCACCCGGCGCGTCCCGTGGCCCCTCGGCCTGGTCCTCGTCCTGGCCGGCGGCTACCCCGTCTTCCGCAACGTCATCCGCGCCGCCATCCGGAAACAGGTTACCGCCCACACCCTGATGACCGTGGGTGCGCTGGCCGCGCTCGTCGTCGGGCAATGGGCGACCGCCGCGGTCGTCGTCTTCTTCATGCGTGTCGGCGACTACGCCGAACGCTTCACCACTGAGCGGGCCCGCCGCGCCGTGAAGGACCTCACCGCCATGGCCCCGCAGACGGCCCGGGTGGAGCGGGACGGCGCCGAGCGGGAGGTGCCGGTCGGGGAGGTGCGGGTCGGCGAAACCGTCGTCGTGCGCCCCGGCGAGAAGATCCCTGTAGACGGCGAGGTCATCGCCGGTCATGCCACCGTGGATCAGGCGACCATCACCGGAGAGTCCATGCCGGCCGAGGCCGGTCCCGGGACGCGGGTCTTCGCGGCCACGATCGCCCGTCTGGGCGGCCTGCGCCTTCGCACCACCCACGCGGGAAAGGACACCACCTTCGGACGCGTGATCAGAATGGTGGAAGACGCGGAGGCGCACCGGGCCAACGTGCAGCGCATCGCCGACAAGTTCTCCGCGTATTACCTGCCGTTGGTTGTGTCCATCGCGACCCTGACCCTGCTGATCCGCCGCGACCCGCTGGCCACAGCCGCGGTGCTGGTGGTGGCCTGCTCCTGTTCCTTCGCCCTCGCCACGCCCATCGCCATGCTGGCTTCCATCGGCGCGGGCGCCCGGCGCGGCTTGTTGATCAAGGGAGGCCGGTATCTGGAGGCGCTAGCCCGTGCCGATGTCGTGCTGATAGACAAAACCGGCACGCTGACGCTGGGGCGCCCGCAGATCACCGATGTGTTGCCGCTGAACGGCGCATCAGGGGAAGACGTCCTGGTGCTGGCGGCCTCCGCGGAGCGCTACTCCGAGCACCCGCTGGCCGAGGCGGTGCGTGCCGCGGCCAGGGAGCGCGGCCTGCCGCTCTACGAGCCGGAGCAGTTTGAAGCCATTCCGGGGATCGGCGTCCGGGCACGCGTGGACGGCATCACGGTCACCGTCGGCAGCCGGCGGATGGTGCCGGACGGTTCACCACCGCGCGTTGTCGCCGACCTGGAGGCGCAGGGCAAAACACTTCTGTTTGTCGCCCGCGACGGCGCCATCACCGGAGTCCTCGCCGCCAGTGACACGCTGCGGCCGGAGGTCCCGGCCGCGCTCGCCGCCATCCGGGCGCTCGGCATCCGGCAGATCGAACTGCTCACCGGAGACAACGAACGGACTGCCGCGGCGATGGCGCAGCGACTGGACGTGGTGTATCGCGCCGGTCTCCTGCCCGAGGACAAGATCGGTGTGGTGCAACAGTACCAGGCGCAGGGGCGTACGGTCGTCATGATCGGCGACGGCGTGAACGATGCGCCCGCGTTGGCGCAGGCCGACGTCGGCATTGCCATGGGCGCGGCCGGATCCGACGTCGCCGTGGAGGCCGCGCACATCGCGCTGCTGCGCGATGATTGGGCGCTCATCCCGGAGGTCTGGCAGATCGCCCGCCGCACCATGCGGGTCGTGAAGTTGAACATCGGCTTCACCGCCGCGTACAACCTCACCGGGTTGACCCTGGCCGCCCTGGGCATTCTGCCGCTGGTCTTCGCCGCCGCCGCGCAGTCATTGCCCGACCTGGGGATTCTCGGCAACTCCGCGCGTCTGCTGCGTCCCAGGCGTGCACCGACCGCCGGTTAATTGCGGTCGGCGGAATGCCACGATATACTGGCCTTTGAGCCTATGAATATGGATTTCTTCAGTCCGACGCACGGAAAACTGAGCTTCGACGAGATGTTCCGGCGGCTGGTCGGCTACATCGAGGAGGAGCCGGACCAGCAGTACCACCTGATCATCGGCACCGACTCGCTGCTGGCGGAGGACACCACCTTCGTCACCGCGATCGTCGTGCACCGCGTCGGGCACGGCGGCCGCTACTTCTACCGGAAGATGCGCAACCGCAAGATGGAGAGCCTGCGCCAGCGGATCCTCTTCGAGACCTCACTCAGCCTGGAGACGGCCAGCAGGATCGCCGGTGAACTGTCCCGCAACGGTCATTCCGAGCTGCCGGTGGAGATCCACCTGGACGTGGGCGAGCGCGGCGAGACCCGCACCATCATCCGCGAAGTCATCGGCATGGTCACCGGCTCCGGATTCGCCGCCGTGACCAAGCCCGACGCCTACGGCGCCAGCAAGGTCGCCGACAAACACAGCAAGTAAGGAACTAGATTTCGCTGCGGGCCCGCAGGACCTCCCGCCCGCCCATGTACGGCACCAGGACCTCCGGAATACGCACGCTCCCGTCCTGCTGCTGGTAGTTCTCCAGCACCGCGATGAGCGCGCGGCTGGTGGCGATGGCCGTGCCGTTCAGGGTGTGCACGAGCTCGGTGCCGCCGCCGCGCCCCGCGCGGAAGCGCACGCGCAGCCGCCGCGCCTGAAAGTCGGTGGTGTTGCTGCAGGAGGTCACCTCGCCGTACTCGCCGCGCCCCGGCATCCACGCCTCGATGTCGTAGGTCTTGGCCGAAGCCAGGCCCAGGTCGCCCGTGCAGAGGATGACGACGCGATACGGGATCCCCAGCGACTGCAGGATCGCCTCTTCGATGGACAGCAGGAACTCGTGCTCCTCCCCCGAGCGGTCCGGGTGGCAGTATGAGAACATTTCCACCTTGTCGAACTGGTGCACGCGGTAGAGCCCGCGGATCTCCCGGCCGTAGGAACCCGCCTCGCGGCGGAAGCACCAGGACAGGCCGGCCAGGCGAATGGGCAGGCGGTCCCCCTCCAGGATTTCGTCCATGTAGTAGGCGGCCAGGCTGTGCTCCGAGGTGCCGATGAGCGCCAGGTCGTCCTCCGGGATGTAGTAGGTCTGCAGTGGGTCGAGGCGTGGCCCGCCCCACGCGCCCATAATGACCTCCGGCTTCACCAGCACCGGCGTGATTATCGGGAGGAAGCCCCGCGCCAGGACGGAGTCCAGCGCGTAGCGGATCAGGGCCATCTCCAGCAGCGCGCCGTCGCCGACCAGATAGTAGAAGCGCGAGCCCGACACCTTGGCGCCGCGCTCCAGGTCGAGCATGCCCAGGCGCGCGCCGATATCCACGTGGTCCCGCGGCGGGAAACCCAGGGCCGTGGGCGCGCCCCAGGTGCGCACGGTGACGTTAGCCGAGGGGTCCCGGCCCACCGGCACGCTGGCGTGTGGCAGATTCGGCAGCGCGCGCAGCAGCGGGCCCAGTTCCTCCTCCACCGCACGCAGGACGGCCTCCTGCACCCGCAGCCGGTCGGAGAGGTCGCGCGCGGCGGCAATCCGGCTCTCCTGCTCTGCGCCCTGCCGGCGGGCGATCTCCGCGGAGGCGCGCTTCTGTTCGGCGCGCAGCGCCTCGATGTGCTGCAGCAACTCGCGGCGGCGCTTATCCACCTCGAGGATGTGGTCGACCAGCGACACATCGGCGCCCCGCACGCGCAGCGCGTCGCGCACCACGTCCGGCTGCTGTCGGATCAGCTTGATGTCCAGCATCGTCTCCTCCTCAAAACGCAGAATCCCGCCTCTGTGCAGAGACGGGATTCACCCGCGGTGCCACTCTGGTTCCGTCCCGGGTCTTGGGCTCGGGACGGCCCTTTTAGCGCGATCTCGGGCGCACCCGGGGAGCTCCGCCGCACTTGAATCGCTCCCGGCTCGGGAGGGGATTGTCCTCCGGCCCCGTCGCATCACGCTGAGGGCTCGCTGTGCGGAGGATCGATGCTCCGTCCTCGCCGTTGCCGCTATCGTATCCGCGGCGAATACCAAAATCAAGCAATCGGTCTGCGGCTAGATGTCGAAAATTACACGCGCCGACCACCCGTCATCCTGACTGATCTGGACCAGGTGATAGGTGGCGGCCTTGACGTCCATCCGGAAGCGGTGGCGCTCGGGATCGACGGGCTCGCCCGCAAGGACGGCGCGCAGGCGCGTCGGCGTGACCTCCTCGACGACGAAGACCGCCGGGATGAAGCCGTCGCCGTTGAGGACGACGAGCAGGTCGTTCAGCCAGGCCACGAGCAGACCTTCCAGGTCGTCGGCCTCTACGGTGCGCGTCCGGCGCTCACGCTCCTGCACCGCGGAGGGATCGATGATGAAGTGAAACATGCCGCGGGCGGCGTTGGCGAAGAGTTCGGCAAGATCGCGGCCGTAAGCGATGATGCCGACATCGGCGGTATGGTCAAAGACCTCGAAGGGGACCGTGGGCGCAGGCATGAGCGGGGTGCCGGCGCCATCATAGCAAGGGCGGCGAGGGCGGTGCTAGAATGAGCCCCGCTACGCCGGCACGGGAGTTGCGGCGAGAAGGGAGGTCGCGGATGGACGACCAGCGTGAGCGCATCCGGCTCACCTCCATGGTCGCCTGCGCGGGTTGAGCGTCGAAACTCAGCCCCGCCGACCTGGCGCAGGTCCTGCGCTATCTGCCACAACCTAGCGACCCCAACCTGCTCGTGGGGATCTCCACGCGCGACGACGCCGCGGTCTACCGGCTGAGCGACGACCTGGCCCTCGTCCAGACGGTGGACGTCTTCACACCCGTGGTGGACGACCCGTTCCAGTACGGGGCCATTTCCGTGGCCAACGCCCTCTCCGACATCTACGCCATGGGCGCGCGCCCGCTGCTGGCGCTGAACATCGTGGGGTTCCCCCGGGGGAAGCTGCCGCTGGACATCCTGGGCGAGATCCTCCGCGGCGGCGCGGCGAAGGCGGAGGAAGCCGGCGTGCTCATTGTCGGCGGGCACAGCATCGATGACCCTGAGCCCAAGTACGGACTGGCCGTGACCGGCACCGTCCACCCGCAGAAGATCGTCACCAACGCCGGCGGCCGCCCCGGTGACGTGCTGGTGCTGACCAAGCCTCTGGGGCTCGGGGTAATCACTACGGGAATCAAGCAGGGGAAGACGCCGCCCGCCGTGGCCGACGCGGCGATCCGCGTGATGGGCATCCTGAATCGCGCCGCCTCCGAGGCCATGGTGGAGGTCGGCGTGCACGCCTGCACCGACATCACCGGCTTCGGGCTGCTGGGACACCTGCATCAACTGGCTGCCGCCAGCGGCGTCGCCGCCTACATCAGGGTTAGCCCGATTCCCTTCCTGCCAGAGGCACATGCTCTGGCCCGGCAGGGCGCCATCGCCGGGGGCACGGCCCGCAACTTTGAGTTCCTGCAGGACAAGGTCTCCTACGACGAGGGCATCGACGAGGAGACCCGCCTCCTCCTGGCCGACGCCCAGACCTCCGGCGGCCTGCTCATCGCCGTCCCCCCGGACCGCGCCGCCGCACTCGACGCGGCCTTACAGCGGCGGGGCGTCTCCCCCGTCGCCCACGTCGGTGAGTTGACCGCAGGACCCGCCGGCCGGATCACGGTCGCCCCGTGAGGCCCCGAGGCCCCATCTAAGTGTCAGGCTCGGCGGGAATAATTGCTCCTCATTTCGCATTCATGTTAGGCGTAAGGACACCTGATCTCAGGAGGGAAGAGACGGATGCATATGCACTGGCAGTGTAGCTGTGGCCACGTGGCTCACGGGGATTCCGAGGACGAGATCGTCCGCAAGGCACAGGAGCACATGCGGAAGGACCACGGGAAGGAAGTTTCCCGCGAAGAGGTGCTGAAGGCCGCGAAGGCGGCGAGCCACTAGGCCGCCGGCGTCACCATCAAGACACCGTCGCGGCGGCTGCGAGCAGATAGCGCAGGCTGCTGACGAGGTTCAGCGCAAGATGGGTCATGGTCGAGGCACCGGTACCCCACCGGTGCCTCACCAGTCCCAGGACGAGAGAGCCGACGATTAAGGTGGATGCGCGGCCGATGGACACGTCGACAATCATGTGCTTCGCCGCGAAGCACGCCGCCGTGACCAGGATGCCGGCACCCGCCCCCCACCCCGCCACCAGCCGGCTCTGCATGTAGCCTCGCCAGGCAAACTCCTCGACAAGTGGCGTGAGGATGCCGTTGGCGGGGATGAGGACAAGCCCCAGCGCCACCACCGCCTGGCCGGCGATCCGCAGTTCCTCTTCCTCGGTGGGTTGCAGCGCCCGGAGGAGATCCCACCTGGAGAAGACGAGCTCATCGATGCTGTGTGTGCCCTCGAGCAGCCCCATCAGCACAACACCGCCAACCGCACCGGCCAGGAGGGCACTCCGGGTGAACTCGTAGCCGAGATCGACGGCCCTCGCCCCTTCTTTCACACTTCGTCGGTAGAAGACCGTTCCGACAAGCACCATCGCCGCGCCAGCGGCGGCAGCGTTGAGGATGAGGCCGAGAGGGCCGCGGAGGTCGGCTGCCAGCACCCCGCCGGTCGCCAACAAGAAACCGCCACTCCCGAGCAGGAGGGTGTAGCGTGTCGTGAATTCGAGGACGAGCCATAGCGCGGCTCCACCGAGGCCCGCCCGCACGGCGACGCGCGGCAACGAAGATCCTCCAGCGGCAGGGGTCACTTCATAGGTCCCTCCGCCATAATGCAGTGCCCGGCGCAGTTTCCCGGAGCCAGGACGAGCCGGCGATCGGCCATTGCGTCGTAGAACTTCTGGCCCACCAGGAGCCGCCCCAGCGCCAAGACCGGCACGGTAGGCCAGAGCAGGACCGAGCGGCTGGCGATCTGGATGACCGTGTCGATGCCCTCAGCGATGTGCCCGGAGCGCCCGATGCTCAGAATTCGCCGCTCCGCGCGGCCCGGGTCGGCCCGATACCGCTCTATGACGCCGGGGTCTCGGAACGACACAAACTGCGCCAGCGAGAAGAGGTCCAGCCGCTTCAGCCAGCGGACGCTGCGGGTACACGTGGGGCACCACCCATCGTACAGAACAGTCAACTGCAGCGCCGCGCGCAGCCCCCGAGCCGCACCCATGTATTCTCGGTCGGTGAACAGCAGCGGGTAGACGCTCAGCATGCTCCAACTGAAGGTAGCCAGCCCCATGAACACGGCGATCCCCAGATGGAAGGCGACGCCGGTGGCAACCACGGCATATCTCGTCCAGCGGTTGAGCAGTAGCGACGCAAACATCAGTTCAAAGAGGATGGTGCCGTACGTCCCCAGGACGACCAGATACGGATTACGGTAGATGATCTCCGCGCCGCCCGGCCAGGAGAACTCTCCCACCCGCAGGATGTAGTAAAGGGCCGTCCCGTTCTGCCAGACCGTCCCCATCGTCTTATAGAGACCCGTGCTCGCATAGAGCAGGCAGAGCTGGACGACGGTGAGGAGCACGCCGAAGTTGTGCGCGACGGCCAGTGCTGGCCGGAACCATTGCTGTCCCGCCCGGCGGCGCAGCGCGTCCAGGGAGAAGTAGGCGCCGCAGTTCACCAGGATGAGGAACAACAAGACCAGCCGCATGAGGTTGTCTCCACCGTCGGTGATGAGGAAGTTCCGCTCCTGCAGCGAGAGGATCATTACCCAGTGGAGCAGGCTCATCACCCGTGTGTGCCATCCCAGGGTGAAGAGCAGGGCCACCACGATGCCGGTCAGGTACACCGCGTCGAAGAACAGGGGAGCGGCGCTGAACTGGAATACGGAGAAGAGCGTCCGCGAGGCCAGGTAGCGTTCGAAGGGCCACAGCCCCTGGGGACCCCAGAGCAAATGGCGGACAGGAAAGTGCAGTAGATAGTAGTAGAGCGCCCAGATCCCGAGGCTGATGCGCACCAGGCTTGCCCCAATCAGCCAGTGCTCCTGCGTCAGGAATGCGTAAAGTCGCTGTCGCGCGCTCACGATCACCCACCAACCTGTTGGTACGGCAGCCAGGGAAGGATAACGTAGCGGGTGGATCCGGCTTCCGGTGGCTGAGCCCGCCGGGAAAACGGCGGAGGTGTGTGGATGAGCAGCGCCAGTTGGACGCGGCTCGCCCGCCCCCGTCCGATCAGATGGTCGCAGGCCGCGGAGGCGACTCGCGCCAAAACGTAGAGACCGGTCTCCTGCATCCGCCGGGCGATGGGATCCTCGCCACGGCAGAGCGGGTTCCCTGGTTGAACGCGGCAGACGGCGCGGCGCCAGTCCTCATCTCCGGTCCGTCCCATCCATACCCGCACCGCGTTCTGTTGCACCCGCAGCACGCGCGCCATGGGTGACGTGCGGGCGCTTTGGTGACGCGCCAGCAAGGGCGCGGTAATGTCCTGCCAGGCGGAGACTTCATCCTTCGTGCGGCAGCGGACCGTCAACACGAAATCCGACTTGACGGGGTCCGGGGCAAAGAGATGCCAGTTCTGTGCAAAGAGGGGGTTCTGGATGGCCCTGATGACCGGCAGGAGCTGCGCCGTCACCGGGTTCGGCGGTGCCAGGTAGAGGGTGGTATTCCCCACGTAGACAAGCATCGCCGCGCCGAGAACAAGCGTCACGGTCACCGTGACGATGCCTTCAAGCTTTATCCGCACCCGGCCTCACCTCCGGGCGGGAGGGAGACACCCCTCCCGCCCTCATCCCTGAGAAGACGACGATGAGCCTGACCAGCGCTCCTACTGGGGCACGTCGAAGATCTCCCAGTCCACGGGTCGGACGTCCGTCGCTACGCTTCCGGAGTAGTGCGAAGCCCACCACTCGGCTGCTGCGCGCGCCACGGCCAGCGCGACCCGGACGCCCAGATCCCACAAGTGCTTGTCGCCGTCATCCCCGCCGTCCGCCGCAAAGCCGCCGTCATAGTCTCTGCCGCCGTCGTCCAGCGCGGCGCGCTCCGGACTGACGATCGGCCGGCACGGCTGCGGCATCTGCTCACCTAACTGACAGAGGCGAAACGCCACGCTCGTTACCGGCAGCGGCTGTGCCCGCGACCCGTTGACCGCAAGACCCGCCACCAACACGACCACCATCACGAGAACTGCAATGCTTTTCACCGCCATCCCCTCCTCGGGCGAGAGCCCGTTGATTGCCTTTCGCTTAGAGAGATCGTGCGGCGGTGAGAGTTTTCAGGCGGGGGTGAGTCTCAGGACGCCCGTGCGGGCGGCGAGGAAGAGGTGCTGGTTGGCATAGCCGGCCAGCGGACCGAAGCGGTCGCGGGCCCACTCGCGGATCACTCGGGGCGTGGCACGGCGGCCCCGCAGGTAGAGGGTCTGCACCGTCCGCCGAATCCACACGTCCACGGGAAAGGCCTCACCATGCTCCAGGGCAAACAGCAGGACGCACTCCGCCACCTTCTCCCCGACGCCGGGGAGTGCCAGCAAAGCCTCCCGGGCCTCTTCGTACGGCAGGCCGCGCAGACGCTCCAGCTCGAGCGCGCCCGTCGCGACCGCGCGCGCCACCTCGCGCACGTAAGGTGCCCGGTAGCCAAGGATGCACGCGCGCAGCGTGGAGAGCCGAGCCTCCGCCAACCGTTCCGGGGAGGGAAAAGTGAACTGTCCATCACCTAACGGCACCCCGAATCGGCGGGAAAGGCAGTCTACCGTCAGCCGGATCTTCGGGATGTTGTTGAAGGCGGAGATCACGTAGGAGATCAGGCACTCCCATGGGTCCTGGCGCATGATGGCGATGCCGCTTGTGCGCAGGAGAACGCGCCGGAGCACGCGGTCCGCGGCCAGGTCGTCTTCGATGCGGCGAAGCGGCGCATCCAGGGCCAGGTGGCGGCGCAGGGCATCAAAGGCTGCGGGTGGGCCATCACCCGCGATGCGGAGCGACCGCGCCTCCTGCTGCACCATCCAGACCCGGTGGCGAAACACGCCAACTGCTGCGCCATCCTGGACGGTCCACCGGAATACCTGTCCGCACTCTAACGTGCGACGAAGATTGTACCGGGGGTCAACGGTGACGGTGACACCGTACGCTGCGGAGACTGTGGCGTCAGAGCGCAAACGGATCGGCGGCATCGACGATGCGCTGGGACCAGCTCTCCATGCGGGGGCGGGCCTCCCGCACCTCGGCGGCCGTGGCCAGGCGGCCGCTCAGGCGATCCTCCTCCCGCACCCGCACCGCGGGATCATCCGTCTCCACCACGTACACCACACCGAAGTGCACCCGGCTGACCGGCGTGTCATCCTCGTTCAGCACGCCGACCGGCCGCGCCCGCCAGCCGTTCGCGATCACCAGTTCCTCGTGCAGTTCGCGCTCCAGCCCGACCGCCAGCAGATCCTGTGCGCCGTTGGTATCCTCGCGGGCGATGTGCCCGCCGACGCCGATGGAGTAGAGCCCATGCAGCCGCTCCTCCCCGCCCCGGG
>Ga0209001_1000081_pt1 | contig 20687 bp, 18 predicted proteins | sample Rifsed13ft2_FD_184006 | JGI IMG/M metagenome (GOLD analysis project Ga0209001, IMG submission 184006) | Soil microbial communities from Rifle, Colorado, USA - sediment 13ft 2 (SPAdes) (version 2) | ecosystem: Environmental > Terrestrial > Deep subsurface > Rock core/Sediment | place: Rifle...
GGCGCCGCAGCGAGGTCGGCTGTCATCAGCGACAAGCGACTTCGCTACCCGATGAAGCTCAGCGGCGGGAAGTGGCAGCGGATTTCCTGGGACCAGGGCATGTCCGAGATCAGCGCGAAACTCCTGGAGCTCCGGAAGAAGTATGGGCCGGATGCGCTCCACATCAATTTCTCTGCCCACTTCTCCAACGAGCATGGCTACGGCATCCGGAAGTGGGCGGGGATGTGGGGGACCAATAACGTCGACTTCCAGGCTCGTATATGACACTCGACCACTGTGGCCGGTCTGGCCAACGTGTTCGGGTACGGGGCAATGACCAACTCTCAGAACGACATCCGCAACAGCCGGAGCGTGATGATCATCGGCATGAATCCGGCTGAGAACCACCCCATCTCCATGCAGCACATCCTGACCGCCAAGGAGGTCAACCGGGCCGTCATCATCTCGGTGGACCCGCGGTTCACCAAGACGTCTGCCTTCGCCAACATGTATGTCCGGATCCGCTCGGGGACCGATATTCCCTTCATCTTCGGGCTGATCAACATCATCCTGGCCAAGGGCTGGGAAGACAAGAAGATGATCAACGAGCGCACCTACGGCTTTGAAGCGCTCAAGACAGAGGTGGCCAAGTACGACCCGGATACCGTCGCGGATATCACCGGGGCGTCCAAAGAGGAGCTGTTCCGGGTGGCGAAGGCCCTGGCCGAGAACCGCCCCGGCACTGTCATCTGGGCCATGGGCGGCACCCAGCACAGCAACGGAACCGCCGTGGTGCGCAGCTACTGTGCCCTGCAGCTCGTCCTGGGGAACATGGGGAGGCCGGGCGGCGGGTGCGATGTGTTCCGCGGCCACGACGGCATCCAGGGCGTCACCGACGTCGGCGGCGGCCCCGAGCACCTGCCCGGCTACTACGGCATAGCGGAGAGCGCCTGGAAGCACTATTCTAACGTGTGGGACGTGCCGTACGAGTGGCTCGTCTCCCGCTTCAAGAGCAAAGAGATGATGGAAAAGCCCGGCTTCACCGTGGCCCGGTGGTACGAGGGGGTGCTGCTCGATCCGAAAGAGCTCGGCCAGGACACCAACATCAAGGCGGTCTTCTTCATGGGCCACTCCACCAACTCGATGCAGCAGATGGACCGGGTCAAGAAGGCACTGGAGAAGGTCGAGCTGATCGTGGACTTCGACCCTTTTGTCACCAACACCGCGGTCCTGCCCGACAGGACGGACGGGATCTATATCATGCCGGCCGCCACCAACTACGAGCAGCCCGGCTCCGCTACCAACACCAACCGTGACCTCCAATGGCGACAGAAGGTCGTGGATCCGATCTGGGAGGCCCGGACGGACCTGGCCATCATGATCGACCTCGCCGAGCGGCTCGGCTTCAAGAAGCAGTTCATCCACAACTTCAAGAGGGACTGGCGGGGGGTCCCCGCCAGCATGAAGGAGGTCAAGGCGCTACCCGATCAGACGGTGGAGGACGTCCTGCGCGAGATTAACTCGGCGTGCCTCTCGATCGGCTACATCGGGCAGACGCCCGAGCGCCTAAAGCGGCAGCAGCAGTGGGCCCACGTCTTCGACATCAAGACCAAGAAGGCGGAGGGCGGCCCGGTGGACGGCGAGCAGTGGGGCCTACCGTGGCCGTGCTGGCACGACAAACACCCCGGCACGCACATCCTCTACCGCCTCGACACCCCCGCCTCCAGGGGCGGGGCCGGGTTCCGTGCGGTTTGGGGACCCAAGGCGCCCGACGGCGAGACCATGCTCGCGTCCGACGGGGCGGCGCCGGTCGGCGGTCCCAACGCCGGCTATCCCGCCCAAAAAGAGTACGCGACCGACCTGACGCAGGAGCCTATCAAGCAGGCCCTGGCCGAGGGGCGGAATCCATACGGTAACGGCCGGGCCCGGCTCAACGCCTGGAACATCCCGGATCCGGTGCCCACGCACCGTGAGCCTATCCACAGCCCGCGGCCGGACCTGATCGCCAAGTGGCCGACCTACGACGACGTGAAGGAACACTACCGCGTCCCGCAACCGTACAAGAGCATGCAGAAGCCCGACTGGGTGAAGAAGTACCCCATCATCCTCACCACGGGGCGGATCGTCGAGCTCGAGGGGGGCAGCGCCGCGGAGCGGAGCTCCTGGTGGCTGGTCGAACTGAACCCCGAGATGTACGTCGAGATCCACCCCAAGCTGGCCAATGATCACGGGATCAAGCATGGCGACTGGGTGTGGATCGAGACGCCGGAGGACATGGACGACAAGCCCAGCCGCATCAAGGTCAAGGCCAAGGTGACCCGCCGGGTCGGCCCCGACACCGTCTTCCTGCCCTACCACTGGGGCGGTGTGTTCGAGGGCAAGTCGCTCGCCGACAAGTACCCGGAGGGGACGGCGCCTTACAGCGTCGGTGAGTCGGCCAACACGGTGACCACCTACGGCTACGACCGGGTGACGCAGATGCAGGAAACCAAGACGACCCTTTGCCGGATCAAGAAGGCCTGAAAGGGGGTGTGAGTTATGGCCTTAACGACCGCTCGGATGAAGTTTTACATCGACGTCAAGCGTTGCATCGAATGCGGCGGCTGCGAGGTCGCGTGCAAGAACGAGAATAACGTCCCGCAGGGCATAGCTCGCATCCGGGTCGTCACGGTGAACGAGGGGCAGCCGGGGGAGACCAACATCGCCGTCCCCTGCATGCACTGCTCCAAGGCACCGTGCGTGGCCGTCTGTCCGGTGGACGCCCTGTACCATCGGCCGGATGGAATCGTCCACGTCAACAAAGAGACCTGCATCGGGTGCGGGTACTGCCTGTATGCGTGTCCCTTCGGGGCGCCGCAATTTCCCAAGGAAAGCGCCTTCGGGGCGCGGGGCGTCATGGACAAGTGCACCTACTGCGCCGGCGGGCCCGACGAGCCCTTCTCGGAGAAGGAGCGGCGCTCTTACGGGTCGAACCGGATCGCCGAGGGGAAGCTGCCCATGTGCGCCTCGGTCTGCTCCACCAAGGCGCTGATCGCCGGAGATGCCGAAGAGGTGGCCAAGGTGGTGCGCGCCCGCGTGGCCGCCCGTGGCTCTGGCGGCGGCGCCTGGGGATGGGAGACCGCATATCCGGCAGGCCCCCGCTTCTAGCACGCCGACGGCAGGAACCTCGTTCGGCACGGGAGTCAACGGGATCCCCACCGGCGCCCTTGGTCGCCGGTGGGGATTTCATCTTTAGGAGGGATAGCGATGCCACCGCAAATGCCCTCGCTGGAACAACTGGAACCGATCATCCTGGTCACCTCAAAGTGGGGGGCCAGTTTTCACATTCCCTGGTATCTCTTTCTCGGAGGAATGGCCGGAGGAACCCTTTTGATCGCAGCCCTGGCGGACCTGCTCGGGGCAAAACACGAGCGATACCAAGCCCTCTCTCGCATCGCGGCCTATATCACCCTCCCGATTACCATCGTAGGAGGCTTGGCCCTCACCTTTCACTTGGGGAAACCCGAACGAGGAATCCTCTTCCCGCTCTTCATGAGCAACTACCGATCCTGGCTGACCATCGGTGGCTGGATCATCGCAGCCTTCTTCCCTCTCGCCGTGGCATATGCCGTCCTCTGGTACTTTCGGACGGGAAGGGCCCCGCGCCTCATCGTGGCGATCCTATCCATTCCGGCGGGCATCGGGATGGCTCTGTACACCGGGTTTCTCATCTCAGGGACGTGGTCAATCCCTGGGGGCTACTGGTTCAGTCCCCTCTGGGACACCAGATACATCCCGGTGCTCTTTCTCATCTCCGGTCTCTCGACGGGGCTTGCCGGATGCGGGTTGGTCGCCCTCGCGGTGGACCACTTCCGGCCCTCCGGCGTGCTCAGGAGAGAGCTCGGCGGGGCGAGCGAGACTGCCGGGACCCTCAGCCTCCTCGATACGTTGGTCATCATCGCGGAAGGGAGCTGGATCTATCTGATGCTCGCCGCCTTTGCGGCCGGTGACGTCGGGCAGAAGCTCGTATATGGGGTGCTGACCAAAGGCGACCTTGCTCCCTGGTTCTGGTGGGGGGTCATCGCCTTAGCCCTGGCGCTCCCCTTCCTGGCCAGTCTCGTGGAAGTCCTACTCGTCAAGGTCATTCGCGTTCCAGCGGACTGGCTCCTGTACGTGAAATTCGTGATGGTCCTCGTCGGTGGGCTCCTCCTCCGGTACGTCATCGTCTGGGGAGGCGAGATCAGAAAACCCCTCCCCTTCCCACCCTTCAACGTCTACTAGCCGGGGGAATCATGTGGGCACCTACCGATTCAAGGCAGGACGATTCGAGAGTCTGGACAAGGGGGTCGTCACGGAACGGCCCCTGACCATCCTGGTAAACGGCCAGGAGCTGGCCACGATGATGAGCACCCCGGTCAAGCTGGATTACCTCGTGGTGGGGTTTCTCTCCTTCGAAGGGATCATCCAGGATCTTGCCGACATCACCTCCCTCGAGATCCACGAAGAGATGGGCCTGGCCGAGGTCACCCTCGCCAGGCCCTTCACCCCCCCGGTCCGGCGTATCTTCACCTCGGGGTGCAGCGGGGGGATCACCTTTTCGCTGGCGCTCCAGCCATACCTCCCCCTCCTGTCTGAGGAGGTGCTCAAGCCGGAGCAGGTCTATCCCCTCATGCGCCAGCTCTTTGAGGCCTGTACCCTGTACATGGCCACCCGAGGGGTCCACGGAGCGGCCCTGAGCGACGGCGAGAAGCTGCTCATCGCGGCCGAGGACGTGGGGCGCCACAACGCCCTGGACAAGATCATGGGCGAGGCGCTCTTGCAACAGATCCCGACCCGCGGGCGCATCCTCTTGAGCACCGGGCGTATCTCTTCCGAGATGCTCCGCAAAGGCGCCCACATGGGGACCCCCTTCATCATTTCGCGGACCTCGCCCACCTCGTTAGCGATCGAAGGGGCAAAGCAGCTGGGAATCACCCTGATCGGCTACGCCCGGGGGGACGGCTTTAATCTCTACACCCACCCGGAGCGGATCCTCTACACCCCCGCTGCCGAGCCCACCCCTGCCCGGTAATCCCATCTCCACCCCTTGATCCCTTTCTCCCTTCATCCCCCCTCTCTGACCCGTTGAGCTTTTGGCGAGATCTCTCTATACTGTCTGTATCGAGGGAGCATTCACCCAACATCGCGCCTCGGAGTTCTCCGTTGAAGCACGTCATCGTCGGGACCGCTGGCCATATCGACCACGGCAAGACCGCCCTGGTCAAGGCCCTCACCGGCATCGACACCGACCGGCTCAAGGAGGAGAAGGAGCGGGGCATCTCCATCGAGCTGGGCTTCGCCTTTCTCCGCCTCGAAGAGAGGATCACCCTGGGCATCGTCGATGTGCCTGGCCACGAACGGTTCGTCAAGACGATGCTGGCCGGCGTGGGAGGGATCGATCTGGTCATCCTGGTCATCGCCGCCGACGAGGGGGTGATGCCCCAGACGCGGGAGCACCTCCACATCTGCCAGCTCCTGGGCATCCGTCGAGGGCTCGTCGCCCTGACGAAGAAGGACCTGGTGGAACCGGAGTGGCTCGATCTCGTTCAGGAGGAGATCCGGACGTTTCTCGCCGGAACCTGCCTTGACGCGGCGCCGATCCTCCCCGTCTCTTCCCTCACCGGCGAGGGGCTCCGTGAAGTTCGCGATGCGCTCGCTCGCCTTGCCGCCGAGGTCCAACCGAGGCGCGGGGATGGAATCGTTCGCCTTCCCATTGACCGCGTCTTTACCATCCGGGGCTTCGGCACCATAGTGACCGGGACCCTCTGGACAGGCTCCCTCGCCATCGGCGACGAGGTGACGATCCTTCCGAAGGAGCTGCCTTCTCGGGTCCGGCGCCTCCAGGTCCATAATGAGAGTGTGGAGAAGGCCCTGGCCGGGCAGCGAACGGCGGTCAACCTCCCTGGGCTCGAGACCGACCAGATCGAGCGGGGCGACCTCCTCTGCCTCCAGGGTACCCTCCGGGTGAGCACATCCCTTGAGGCGACCCTTGCACTGCTGCCGGACGCCCCCAGGCCGCTCCACAACCGCGCTCGCGTCCGCTTTCATCTGGGGACGGCCGAGATCCTGGCCCGGGCCATCCTGCTCGATCGCGAAAAGGTGAACCCAGGGGAGGAGGCGTACGCCCATCTCCGTCTCGAGCAGCCCACGGCGGCCATGCCCCACGATCGCTACGTCCTTCGGAGCTACTCCCCTTCCACCACCATAGGGGGTGGGGTCATTCTCGATCCCTGCCCATCCCTCAAGCGACGCAGGCGCCCCGAGGTCGTCGCCCACCTCAAGATCCTGGAGCGGGGCTCATCGCGAGATCGTCTCCTGCAAATCTTGAAGAGCAACACCTCCCCCCTCTCTCCCTTGAGCCTCCAATCCCTGGCCGGTCTGGACCCCGAGGCCCTGCAGGGTGAGCTTCGAGAGCTGCTGACAGCCGGAAAAATCATCCGGCTTCCGGGGCGGGACGGAGAGGCTTACCTCCATCGGGAGATCTATGAGGATCTCTGCGGCACCATCCTGAGCCTGCTCAGGCAGTTTCATGCGCAGAACCCGCTGCGGGAGGGGATTTCCAAGGAGGAGCTTCGCAGTCGCCTGGCGCGAGGGGTTGCCCCGGCTCTGTTCACCCAGCTTTTGAACGACCTCACGGTGGCGAAAGAGGTGGTCCAGGATCGAGACCGAGTCCGCCTCACGGCGCACCGGCCCCAACTTTCGGCGGCAGAGGCGGCGCTCACCGAGCGCCTCGAAACCCTCTACCGCGCTGCTGCACTCCAGCCACCGACAGTGGAGGCGGCCTTCAAGGAGGCGGGTGCAGATCGAAGAGCCGCGCAGGCGGTCTTCTTCCGTCTGGTCGAACAGGGCACCCTTATCAAGATCACGGACGACCTGTATGTGCATCGCGACGCGTACGAACAGGCGAAGGCGCGCCTCCTCGAGTATCTGGCGCAGCATTCCTCCATCTCCGTTCCGACCTTCAAGGATCTGCTCGGCATCACCCGCAAGCACGCCATCCCGTACCTGGAGCACTTCGATCAGATCAAGCTCACCCGCCGCGCCGGCGACGACCGCGTCCTCTACGGCCGGTAACACCGCCGATGGAGTCCAGTGCCTAGTTTCCGGTTGACAGAAGGGTGGAAGATATACGATGCTTAGATGAGAGCGGGCTCGGGTGAAGGGTTTTTCCGCAGCCTGGCGGCAGGAGGTGTGATGTTCGGATTAGGGATTCCAGAGCTTTTGGTGATCCTGTTCATCGTCTTGATCGTCTTTGGGGCCAGCCGCCTGCCCGAGATCGGCAGCGGCCTCGGGAAGGCGATCCGAGGCTTCAAGGATGCCACGTCGGGGAAAGATGCCATCGATGTGACCCCCAAGGAAAAGAAAGAGGCGGAAGGAAAAACTGAGGGACAGAAGAGCTAAGCGCCACCCCCTTCCCCCGCTCGATCACCTTGCCGCACCGTCCAACGTTCTCCCTGACTGCTCCCTGGAGTATGTCTGGGGCAGGTCCGCAGGTCCGGGCGCCCCGTCGAGCCGGATCACGGGTGTAGGTCCCTGTGGGCGGGAAGGCCTCCCAGGCTCGTTGCGGTCTTGACGGCGCGCAGGACAGCTTCTACCACCATCTCAGCCCCGACCTGCCCCACGAGATTAGCATCCCCTTCCGCTGCCTCTTCCGCTCACAAGGGAGCTCAAGGCGGTTGATCCCGCCCTCTCCTTTTGATATCGTATCGACAAGGAGACGTGCGGGTGTCCGGTGGATCCAGCGGACCTCACGCGTCCGACAGTGGCGTGGATCGCGGTGCGATCAGGGAGAGGGGTCGTGGTGAGGCATTCTGGCGAGGACATCGAGCGCGATTTCGAGCGGCTCCGCTCCACCATGATCGAGATGATGAAGTCCCTCTTCAACCGCGGCCGCCCCGCCCCCGTCCGGGGCTCGAGCTTTGCCCCGGCTATCGATGTCTTCGAGACGAGCTCGGCCGTCATCGTGTTGATGGAGATAGCCGGGACCGACCGGAAGGACATCGAGGTCCACCTCGACGGACAGCGCCTTCGGATTGCCGGGGCGCGGCGCGTGGCTGCTCCGGTCAACGCACAACGATGCCACCAGATGGAGATTGAATCCGGGCCCTTCGAACGATGGGTCTCCCTCGACTTCACCCCGTCCCGTGACGCCATCGAAGCGGTCTATCAGGACGGGTTCCTCCGTATCACCATCCCCAAGAGAGGGGATCCCAGCACCACGTCAGTACCTATTCTCACCGAGTAACCAGGTGTCCTAGGGAGACACTCCATGAGAGCGCAGGACACAGCCCAGAGTCCACCACCCGGCGGCGCTGCCCCGATTCCACGCGACCTCCCACTCCTACCACTCCGGGGAACGGTCCTTTTCCCGCACGTGATTCTTCCGATCCTGGTCGGGCAAGAAAAATCGATCCGCCTCGTTGACGAGGTGGTGGTGGGGAACCGGATGCTCGGGGTGGTGGCCCTCAAGGACCAAGAGACGCAGGATCCCCGCCCCGATGATTTATTCCCGATGGGGACCGCGGCGGTCATCGCCAAGATGATCAAGCTGCCCGACGGAACGATCAGCATCATGGTCCAGGGCCTCGAGCGGATCCGCCTCGGCCAGATGACGCAGACGGACCCGTACTTCCGCGCCACCGTCGTGCCGCTCCCCGATCACGAGGTACGAGACCAGGAGGTCGATGCGCTCGTACTCAATCTGCGCCGCCTCTTCCAGCAGGCGGTGGACCTCTCCCCCAACCTGCCAGCCGAGCTCGCCATCGTGGCGCTCAACATCGATGAGGGCGGGATGCTGGCCGATATGATCACCTCGAACCTGAACCTGTCGGTGGAGGAAAAGCAGGCGGTCCTTGAGATCACGGAGATCAAGCCCCGCCTGAGGCGCGTGACCGAGCTGCTCACGCGGCAGCTGGAGTCCCTCGAGCTCAGTCGCCAGATCCAGGACCAGGTCAAGGCGGGGATGGACAAGAGCCAGCGCGAGTACTACCTGCGCGAGCAACTCAAGGCGATCCAGCAGGAGCTGGGCGAGGGGGATGAGCGGACCCAGGAGGCGGAAGAGCTGCGCCGGCGGATCGATGAGACACCCCTGTCCACCGAGGTCCGAGAGGCGGCGCTCAGGGAGCTCGGCCGGCTGGCGCGGATGCCGCCCGCCGCGGCGGAGTACAGCGTCGTCCGGACCTACCTCGAGTGGCTCCTTGATCTTCCCTGGCTCAAGGGGACCGAGGACCGCCTGGACATCGCCGCCGCCGAGCAGATCCTGAACCAGGATCACTACGACCTGGAGAAGGTGAAAAAACGGATCCTCGAGTATCTGGCGGTTCGGAAGCTGAAGAAGGACATGAAGGGTCCTATCCTCTGCTTTGTCGGCCCCCCCGGCGTCGGCAAGACCTCCCTCGGCCACTCCATCGCGGCTGCGTTGGGCCGGAAGTTCATCCGCATCTCGCTCGGCGGGATCAGGGACGAGGCCGAGATCCGCGGCCACCGCCGGACCTATGTCGGGGCGCTGCCGGGCCGGATCATCCAGAGCATCCGGAAGGCGGGAAGCAATAACCCCGTCTTCATGCTGGATGAGGTGGACAAGATCGGAGCCGACTTCCGGGGAGATCCCTCGTCCGCCCTGCTCGAGGTGCTGGACCCGGAGCAGAACACGACCTTTTCGGACCACTACCTCGAACTTCCCTTCGACCTGTCCCGGGTGATGTTCATCGCGACCGCCAACATCCTGGATCCGATCCCTGCGGCGCTCCGGGATCGGATGGAGGTGCTCGAGCTGCCGGGCTACACTGACTCAGAGAAGCTCCACATCGCCAGGCGCTATCTGGTCCAGAAGCAGCTCGAGGCCCACGGGCTCACGGCAGCGCAGCTCACGGTCACCGACGACGCCATTCGCGAGATCATCAGCTCATACACGCGTGAAGCGGGGGTCCGAAACCTGGAGAGGGAGATTGCCGCCATCTGTCGCGCGGTGGCCAAACAGGTGTCAGAGGGGAGGACCGATCCCGTCATCGTCACCGCGGAAGATCTGCACCCCCTGCTCGGCCCGATCAAGTTCTTCTCGGAGGTGGCGGAGCGGACCGCTCAACCGGGCGTGGCCACCGGGCTCGCCTGGACGCCCACCGGAGGGGAGATCATCTTCGTGGAGGCCACGAAGATGCCAGGAAAGGGGAACCTGATCCTGACCGGCCATCTCGGCGAAGTCATGAAGGAGTCGGCCCAGGCGGCCCTGAGCGCCATCCGGAGCCGTTCTCGGGAACTCGACCTGGCCGAGGACTTCTTCCTGAAGCAGGACATCCACATCCACGTCCCCGCGGCAGCCATTCCCAAGGACGGACCGTCCGCCGGGATCACCATGTTTACGGCACTGCTCTCCCTCGTGACGGGACGGCCGGTCCAGAGCGAGGTGGGGATGACGGGAGAGATCACGTTGCGGGGGCAGGTCTTGCCGGTGGGTGGAATCAAGGAAAAGGCGCTCGCGGCGAAGCGGGCCGGTCTCAAGGCCATGGCCCTCCCCGAGCGGAACGCCAAGGACCTCGAAGACATTCGTGACGAGGTCCGGCAGGGGCTCGAGTTCCGGTTTATCAGGAGCGTCGACCAGATCCCGGAGATGGCCCTCGTCACGGAGGAAGCGCTGCTACCTCACGATGGCCGCTGACCCGGCCTGTAACGATCCCCCGTTGCTGTTGAGGAACCCGAGGAATTCGGCCACCACGCCCGGATCGTACCATCCCTTCCTGGCTTCCTCCTGCAACACCTGCGTGGCGTCGGCATGCGAGAGACTGGCCCGATAGGGACGGTCCACGACCAACGCATCGAACACGTCGACGATCTGCAGGATTCTGGCGGTGAGCGGGATGGACTCGCCCGCGAGACCGTCCGGATACCCGCTTCCATCCCACCGCTCGTGGTGGTGGCGAATGATCGGAAGGACCAGCCGCAGCGATCGCAGGGGTCGACAGATCCGCTCGCCGACCACCGGATGCAGCCGCATGATGCTCGCCTCTTCCGGCGTCAGAGGACCTGGCTTCAGGAGGATCGCCTCGGGAACAGCGATCTTGCCGAGATCGTGCAGATATCCGGCCCGACGGAGGGCCCTGAGATGATCAGAGGGGAGGCCGAGCTGCTGCCCGAGCTGGACGGCGTAATCGGACAGCCGTTCACAGTGCCCATGGGTTGAAGGATCCTTCGCCTCAACGGCCAGGGCCAGACTGACCAGAACCGCCTCCACGTTTTCCAGCTCATCGGTATACTGCTTGAGCTTCAGGAGGGAGCGGACCCGGGCATCCAGTTCCACCCGGTGGACCGGTTTCGTCAAGAAATCGTCGGCGCCGGCCTCGATTCCCCGGACCCGGCTCTCCAGTTCCCCGGCGGTCGTCACGATGATGATCGGGATCAGCCGGGTCTCCTCGCGCTGTTTGAGTTGTTTGCAGACCTCAAAGCCGTCCGGCGGCGGCATGTGTGTATCGAGGAGGATCAGGTCAGGGGGCGCCTGGGCCACCTGGGCCAGGGCCTCCCGACCATCTCTCGCCCGGATGACCTGGTAGTCGTGGACGGTGAGAAAGGCCTCCAGGAGGTTCAGATTCTCCTCCTGGTCATCCACCACCAGGATGCGAGGCTGTCGTTCCTCGGACAGACCCCTCATTGGCGCCCTCTCCGGGGGAGAAATTGCAAGAGCCGTTCCACACCTGGACACCCTCTCCGGGGAGACTTGCGCACGGCAGCGCGCAACTGTTACACTTGGCTCTCCGGAGGTGGAGGCGGAATGGGTCTGGTGGCTCTCCCGGTCTTCAAAACCGGAGGGCCTGCCAAAAGCGGGCCGGTGGGTTCGATTCCCACACGCCTCCGCCAGCTCTCCTCATTCGCCTTGTAGCGCTAAAGGGTCGCGTTGACAAGGAGTTTCCGACGCAAGCCGCGCACCAACCCCTCACTGGCAGGAGGCCTCGTGCTGCGTCGGCAGCGAAAGGTGCTTCGGAGAGGCGTGCTGTGCCGCGGGCGAGGTGGCAGCTTAGTGAGGCTCTTCGTTCGTCATGGACTGGATATATCTTCCGATCACCTGGCGCGTCGCTTCAGACAGCTCGAGAAACTCTAGTCCGGTGCGGTAAATCAGTTCGCGCTCCCCAGTGGGCAGCACGTGTGACCCGTGGACCACCGACCGGGCTACGCGGCACTTGAGCCGCAGTCGCTTTCCGAACAGGTCAAGGTCTAAGGAGGAGAGGGTGCCCGGGCGGACCACATGGGCATGTTCGATCAGCGAACCCCCTATACTGAGGTTCACGACCACTGCATCATAGATGGCCGTGACCCGGCCCTTGGCCTTTCCGCCCACGAGGAACCGGGCGTACTGCCGCCGCGTCGCCGACTTCTGGTCTCGGAGGTCGGCCTCTTGCTCCGGGGTAAGCAGCGTCTCAATCTCGGGGGACGCCTCTGCCGCCGCCTGTGCCTCGATTTCGGGGGGCGCCTGGGCGACGAACTGCACAATAGGCTCCTCGGGGGCCTCGGGGGGGAGTTGAACCTCGACCTCCCCGGCTGCTTCTGCGGAGACCTGGATTTCGACCGCCTCCGGCTCGTGAGCGGCCGATTGCGGCTCACCCCCGTCTGACACTTCGGCGACGAGTGGGACTTCCAACCCCGCCTCGGGTGCCTCTACCGGTGGCTCTGTCCGGACCTCGTCCGGCACTGGGTGGGCCGATTCCGCTTCGACCCCCGGTGGCGTCTCCACGGACGCTTGCGGCTGCACCCCTTCGGGAGCGGACTCGCGGTTAAACCAGTTCTTAACGCGTTTCCTTCGTCTTGCCACCAGAGCTCCTTACCCCTTTCGCTGCCTCCCATGCCGTCCCGAGGCGTCCATAGCTGTTAACCCTCGGTGGCCCCGTAGGAGCGGATGAGCGCCCCCAGTGATTGCTCGGCCCCCCGGGACAGGTGGCAGAACTGCAGCCCGGTCTCATAGTACAGGGCACCCCCTCCCCCCCTGCGGCTCACACGGCTGTGCACCACGCGGCACTCGACCGCCATGCGCTGATCGTCGATCTCTAGCTGGAGGAAGCAGGGGCTTCCAAGGGGAAGCATGCCCTGATGCTCGACAAGCGCTCCCTCCAGACTGAGATCGAGCACCTCGGCCTCCTGGAGCGCTGTGATCGCCGCAGTGACCCCGGAAACGCGAAAGCGCGGAGGCTTCCGCTTCTGGAGGTTCGCGCGCGGAGCTCGTCTCCGGTGTGCCTTTGTGATGACCCTCACCGCTGACCCCTTCTTACCTCAACTCACGGCCCCGCCTGCCCTCGGAGTATCGACCATCTATGCAATTATGTTGCCACCTGGGCCACTGCCGCAGTCCAGCCTCCCCTGTGAAAGGCGGGGGCCTCCTGGGGCGTGATTTCAGACCAAGGATCTCTCAGGCTCGGATACTTGTGGTGACGGAGATGTGGACGCGATCGCCCCCTCGGGTCAGTTCCGCGTATCCCGCTGACTCTCGTCCATCTCGACGGCGATGTTGAGGAGCAGGGTCTCCAGGTCTGTCTGAATGGTGCTCGGAAGCTGCGACGCGTCTCCGGCCGCGACGGGAACGAAGGAGAAGGACCCGCCTCGCTCGCGATGGGACGCCACCACGAGCGCGTTAAAGGCTCCCTCTCCTGTCTTTCCCGCGAACTCAGCGTGCACGACCCGACCCGAGTCAAACAGGATTGCCCCCTGGCCGGCCTTTAAGGAGAGGACGAGCCGCCCGGTCTTTCTGCCGATGGAGACGGCCTGGGTCACCTCCGTCAGATCCATGACCGCCAATGAACCCTGGAGGGTGGGCCCGGCTGCCGCCGCTCCGGGCTTCGTGGCCGCCTTCGGATCCGGGACGCGCGGCGGCCCAAGGCCCGGGACGCCACGAAGCCGCAGGTGAGTGTCGATGCGAGTCACAACGGTGGAGACGGGCAGGTTTTCCGGGAGGACCATATCCGCTTGAGTCTGGGTGGCGTGTGCCATCTGTGAGGTCCGATCGACCAAGAGGACGAACATAATTTCTTTGGTCGCAGGATCGGAGCGAACCGCTGTGCAGAACTCCGAGCCATACATGTCTTCGAACATAGCCTGGCTGATGATGAGATCTGGTCGGCGCTGCCGCAACATCGCCAGGGCGCGCGAGCCGCTCGGAGCCACCGAGACTTCGTATCCCGCGGCCCGCAGCGCCTTCTCGAAGCGGACGCTGCTGTCTGGATCGGCGTCAACGAGCAGCACCATTGGCATGGGATATCTCCCTCCCTTACACCCTCAGGAGGGCAGGGCCGTCTAGGTGACAATTGGCATGATGCGGCTCAAGAATAGCACATCCGGATGCTCTTCGGCTACCCTCTCTGCTCCAGAGGGGCCGCTCGAACCTCTCGGTGGGCAGATGGTGCATGCAGCGTGCCAGAGGTCATAGGGACCGCTGGGCTGGTGACGCCCATGCGACGCGGGTTTCCGGGGCCGGATTATTCATACAAGGCTTCGGAGGGAGGCGATCCGAACACTCAAGGTTCAGGAACCCCCGGCCGATTTCGAGCTGACCGATTCGAGGAGGAAACTGGCGAATGCCTCACAGAGGGGAGAGCGCGAGCGGTTCTTGTGATAAACCAGATAGAAATCGCGAGTGAGTTTGATGCCTTCGAGGGGGACAGTCCGAATTGTTCCCCGGTCCAGGTCGTCCTGGATGGCCCTGAGTGAAATCACCGAAGCTCCTGCGCCGCTCTTCACCGCCTGGCGGATGGCCTCCGTGCTCCCCAGCTCTGCCACTACCGTCAGGGCGCTGGAGTCGAGTCGTGCGACGTGAAGCGCATCCTCGAAGACCTTTCTCGAGCCGGACCCAACCTCTCTTAAGATCATCGGCTGTTCGACAAGCTCTTCCAGGGCGACGACAGGTTTGCTCGCCCAGGCGTGCCCAGGCGGCAAGGCGAGCACCAGTTCATCCTCCAAGAGCTTCAGGTAGATCAGCTGTCCGTCGTCAAACTTCGCTCCAACCGCGCCGAGCTCAACCGTCCCCTCCAGGACCCCCCGGACAATCTCCCGCGAGTCGCCGATCTTCAGCGTGATGGAGATCTCCGGGTACCGAGCCTTGAAGGTAGCCAACAGCGTGGGGAGGACGTACTCGCCGGGAATGTTGCTCCCGCCAATCACGAGGTGCCCCTTCAAGGAGCCTTTATACTCCTCCAGGGCCTGGATGGCCTGGTTCCTCAGGGCGAGGATCTGCTTGGCGTAACCGTACAGGAGCTCTCCCACCTTCGTCGGAAGCACCTCACGGCCCAGCCGGTCCAACAGCTTCACCCCGACAAACTCTTCAAGTACCTTGATGTGGCCGCTCACCGTCGGCTGGGTGAGATACACTGCCTCGGCGGCCCTTGAAAAGCTCTTGAGTTCGACGATCCTGCAGAAGACCTCTAGCGCGCGAATATCCATGGGACCCCCTCGGGGTAGCCCGTTCCCGAGCACTCGTTAGGCGCCACCTTCGCCACCGGCACCCAGCAGGTCACGGTAGAACGCCTCGTAGGCGTCGATTTCTCGCTCGCGGGAGAATTCCCTTTCGATCTTTGCCTGCGCCTGCCTGCCCAGGCGTCGCCTCATATCGGGATCGAGAATCAGACGCTCGGCTTTGCGTTCAAAGTCCTCTTCCGAGGAAAAGAGGAGACCATCCAGCTCATCCACAATGATCGATCGGTTCCCCTCGATATCCGAGGCGAGGACCGCCACCCCCCGACTCATGGCTTCAAGGAGGGCATTGGACATCCCGCCTTCCGAGAGAGAGGAGTTCACCACCACGTCCACGACCCGGAGCATGCTGCAGATCTCTTCGTGGGGAACCGCGCCGAGGTAGCGGGTCCATCGGTTGCCCGCAAGGAGGCTGAGCAGCCGCCTTCCCTCCTCTTCCTCCACGATGGGACCTGCGTAGACGGCGCGAACGTCTGGGTACCGGGTCTGAAGCCGGGCGAGCGGTGGAATGCAAAAGGGAAGATTCTTCACGCTACGGATTCCCGCCGGGAAGAAGAAGACCACATGCTGGGGGCCAAGCCCCCACTGCGACCGATACGTGTCGGTTTTGTCACCGCAGGCAACCGTTTGCCGAATTACCCGAATCTTTCCATCCAGGCATGGGACTTCCCGCAGCAGTTTGTTTCGGATGCTCTCGTGAAAGACGACAATGCCCTGTACTCGAGTCAGGATGTCCACCACCCTTTCGCGCCGCTCCGGATGAAACAGATCAATGTTGACATCGGTGCCGGTGATGGTCACCAGGGGTGGTACGTCATCCGCCTTCGCCTCGTTCACGACGAGTTCTCCGGTCATGAAGGCATGAAACCCATGGAGAAGATCGGGATCAAAGACCCGAATGGCCGAGGGAATTTCCCGTGCATTTTTACATGCGTCGAGCGAGAGGACTTCAACCTGATGCCCGCGTTCGCGGAGACCCGCCGCAATCCGTCCTACGGTAACCGCATTGCCGCGAACGGACGGGTAGTAGTAGGGCGTGATCAACGCGATTCGCATTTGTCATTCCTCGGGGTGGACTTTCCCACCGGCGAGCTTCTCCCGGAGCAGATCATTGACGAGTTGCGGATTGGCCTTCCCCTTCGTCGCGCGCATCACCGCCCCGACCAGTGCCGTGCGGGCCTTTTCCTTTCCCCCTCTGAAGTCGGACACGGGGCCAGGATTCTCGGCCAGCACCTGATCGACGATCCTCCCGAGCTCTTCCGGGTCCGTGATCTGGATTAGTCCCTTCTCCCGGATGATGGCCTCAGGGCTCTTTCCCGTCTGGTACATCGCCTCGAACACCACCTTGGCGATCTTACCGCTAATGACTCCCTCCTGGATGAGCTTCAGGAGGGCGGCCAATTGGGCGGGAGTCACGGGACTTTCGGTGATCTCTTTTCCCTCCCGATTGAGGTATCCCAAGAGCTCGGACATGATCCAGTTGCTCACCAGCTTGACGTCCCGGTGGCGGTGGGTGCATTCCTCAAAAAAGTCGGCCAGCGCCTTGCTGGCGGTGAGCACCGCCGCGTCGTACTCGGGGAGCCCGTACGCCTGAACAAAGCGCTGCCGCCGCTCGGCGGGGAGCTCCGGCAGGCTCGCAGCGATCTCCTCAACCCACGCGGGAGATATCTCGACCGGAACCAGGTCCGGCTCGGGGAAGTAACGGTAATCATGAGCCTCCTCTTTCCCCCGCATGGGGAGCGTGACCCCTTGCGTGGCGTCCCAGAGGTGGGTCTCCTGGACGATCGGTTGACCTGATTTCAGAAGCCTGATCTGTCGCTCGATCTCATACTCCAGGGCCCGCTGGACATTCTTAAACGAATTCATGTTCTTGACCTCGGTCTTCACCCCGAGCTCCGCGGTGCCCGTCGGACGGACCGAGACATTGGCGTCACAGCGAAGATTGCCCTCCTCCATGTTCCCCTGGGAGACCTCCAGATATTGGAGGATGGCCCGAAACTCCTTCAAGAACTCCGCCGCCGCCTCCGGCGTACGCAGGTCCGGTTCCGTCACCATCTCGATCAACGGGACGCCGCACCGATTGAAATCGACCAGGCTGTACTCCGCGCGATCCATGGTCCCAGCGTGGAGGAGTTTTCCGGCATCCTCCTCCAGATGAACCCGCCGAATCCGCACCCGCCTGGCCATCCCGTCGTTGTTGATCTCGACAAACCCCCCAGTGCTGAGGGGGAGCTCGTACTGGGATATCTGATAATCCTTGGGGAGATCGGGGTAGAAATAATTCTTTCGGGCAAAGATGGAGTGGGCCGCGATCAAGCCACGGACAGCGAGCGCAGTGCGAATAGCGAACTCCACCGCCTTCTTATTGAGGACGGGCAAGACCCCCGGCAGGCCGAGACAGACGGGACAGGTTTGGGAGTTGGGGGCTTCCCCGAACCGCGTGCTGCAGCCACAGAAGATCTTCGATGCGGTGAGGAGTTGGGCATGTACTTCGAGCCCGATCACCGCCTCGTATTCTGGTTCGCGATTCATCGCTCACCCGTGCTTGGTGGCTAGTGGTTGGTGACAAGATACTAATCACCAGTCACCGGCCACTATCCCGAGGTGCGGATCGCTTCAAGGTTCATGATGTACTTGTCGGACAGGCCGTGCTCCTCGGCCCCGCTCACCAGAAGCCGCAGGTACCGACGGGAGGGTGCCTTGTATAGGCCCGGTCTCGCCGTAAAGTAGGCGAAGGCCTCCATCTTCCGCCCGTCGGGAGTCTCGACCTCCACGTTTCGGCGGACGTAAACCTTGGGATATCCTTCGTATTCGTCCAACTCTTTGAGATCCGCCTCGGAGATATCCCAGAGGACTCCTTCGACGACCTTCCCCTTCGCCGGACTGAGGTCGGCGACCCCGCCCCCCCACATCGAGGACGTTCCGGTGAAATTCAGCTCGTAATCCCGAAGCGTGACTGCTGCCACGAACTTCGCGGAACGGCAGCGCCGCTTCATATGATGCCGCTCCATATTCGAACCGTACGCGAAGTAGAACATTGCTCGTCGACGACCGATGACCGTCAGGAAGAAGTTCTTGCACTCGTCGGTGGTCGGTGATCGGCCATCGTCCTAGAGGGGAGGTTTGCGCCTATGCCACTCTGTGGCCTGTTCGTACGCAAAAGCCACCTGAAGCAGGGTCGCCTCATCAAAGGGCTTTCCGAGCAGTTGGAGACCAATGGGAAGCCCGGCCCGTGTAAAGCCACAGGGGAGACAGACCCCCGGAATCCCAGCTAGATTGGCGGAAATGGTGAAGATATCCGAGAGATACATGGTAAGGGGATCTGCAGTCTTCTCACCCAGTCTGAACGCAGGGGTGGGTGCAGTCGGTGTCAGGATGACCTCGCAGCGCTTGAAGGTGTCCTCGAAGTCCTTCCGGATCAGGGTCCGGACCTTCAGGGCCTTCAGATAGTAGGCGTCATAGTAGCCGGCGCTCAGGGCGTAGGTCCCGAGCATGATCCGTCGCTTCACCTCGGCACCAAATCCGTTCTGCCGGCTTTTCATGTACATGGAGAGGAGGTCCTTCGCCTCGCGAGCGCGAAACCCGTACTTGACCGCGTCATACCGGGCCAGATTCGAGCTCGCCTCAGCCGTCGCCACCAGGTAATAGGTCGCCACGGCGTATTCGGTGTGGGGAAGGGAGATGGACTCTGCCTTCGCTCCCAGGGACTCCAAGACGTTGATCGCCGCCCGAATGGCCGTTTCCACCTCGGGGTCCATCCCTTCGATAAAGTACTCCTTCGGGATGCCGATCCTCAGTCCAGTCACCTCGCGACCCAACTGGGCGACGTAGTCCGGAACAGGCACGTTTACCGAGGTGGAGTCGCAGGTATCGTGACCCGCGATGACGCCTAAGAGGATCGCCGCATCCCGAACGTCCTTGGTCATGGGCCCGATCTGATCCAACGATGACGCGAAGGCGACGAGCCCGTATCGCGAGACGCGACCGTAGGTGGGCTTCACCCCGACGATCCCGCAGAAGGCTGCCGGCTGCCGGATCGAGCCACCGGTGTCCGAGCCGAGAGCGGCGGTGCACAGGTCTGCCGCCACCGCCGCCGCCGACCCCCCGCTCGACCCCCCGGGAACCCGATCCAAGTCCCAGGGGTTGCGCGTGACCTTGTAGCCCGAATTCTCGGTGGACGACCCCATGGCGAATTCATCCATGTTGGTCTTTCCGAGCAGCACCATGCCGGCCTGGTTGAGGCGCCTCATCACCGTCGCGTCATAGGGCGGAATGAATCCGTCCAAGATCCTGGAGGAGCAGGTGGTCGGAACATCCTGTGTGCAGATGACGTCCTTGATGGCGAGTGGGATCCCGGCGAGCGGGCCGGCATCCTCCCCCGCGTGGCGGCGTCGATCCAGACGGGAGGCCATCCGGAGCGCCTCGAGGCCCGTCACGGCCATGTACGCCTGGATCTTTCCCTCGACCTGGGCAATCCGCTTGAGAAAGGCCATCAGGACCTGCTTTGCGGTCACCTCCCGGCGCCGGAGCAGTCCCTGCAGTTCATGAATGGTCAGGCCGGTCAGCTCCATCGGAAGACCCGTTCACCGTTCATGGTTGAGGGTTCATGGATAACGCCTATCACGCCGAGAGGGGGACCACGATCATTTCCATCAACTCTGAACCATGAACTACGCCTCCAAGATGCGGGGGACGCGGAAGAAGGCCTCGTGGCGATCGGGGGCATTGGCCAAGGCCTGATCCTGAGAAAGCGACGGGGAGACCACATCCTCGCGAAGGACATTGGTCATCGGGATGACGTGGGACGTCGGCTTGATTTCACGAGTGTCCAGCTGGTTGAGCTTATCGATGTACGTAAGAATCGCATCCAGCTGGGCCCGCATCCTCTCCATCTCCTCGTCGGCCAGGCCCAGCCGGGCCAGCCTCGCCACATGTTCCACCTCTCGGCGCGTGATCTTCATCGCCGCATCCTCCACGGAAGGTATAGAGATGATAGCATTTTACGATGACCCCGCAAAGATTTTCCGATGTCTGCTTCTCGTTCCTACACTTACAGCATCTGCGGACCCCTCGCTCCGAGCCCCTCTGGTAGCCGACCCCGAAAGGCTCGGTCCAGGCCCGGCTCCCCTCGCCTCCCGAAGAGACCCGTCTTGCTTTCTTAGGCAGCACCTGCAGGTCCCGAGCGACATTGCCGGGAGCGGCGGGGCCCCTCGGCAGGCGACGGCCTGGGAAACCGAGGCGCGATCCGT
>Ga0209001_1000083_pt1 | contig 20427 bp, 19 predicted proteins | sample Rifsed13ft2_FD_184006 | JGI IMG/M metagenome (GOLD analysis project Ga0209001, IMG submission 184006) | Soil microbial communities from Rifle, Colorado, USA - sediment 13ft 2 (SPAdes) (version 2) | ecosystem: Environmental > Terrestrial > Deep subsurface > Rock core/Sediment | place: Rifle...
AGGGCCGTCGGTGACTCCCCGGTGGCCAACAGCGGTACCACCGATATCGGGAGGACCGCCAAGTAGAGGACGCCCGCCAGCATCGCGCAGGCGCCGCCCAGCCTCCAGAGTTTCTGACCTTCCATGTTGGCCTCCTTTCCTATCCCCCACCACGCGTTGGGCCGTTCCAGTCAGGAACGGTCGTATTCGGCGCATCAGCGTGTCGACGGCCTCCCCCCTCGAGAGCGGCCGCGATCTCGCGGGCGACGCTCAACGGGTCGTCCAACCAGGGGAGATGCCCGGCGTCGGGGACGCGCACGACGGTCGCGCCGGCCGGCACCAGCGGGGCGATCCGGTCCCCGATCTCCGGGCTCCCGAAGACGTCCTGCTCGCCCCAGATGAAGGTGGCGGGGACCTCCAGGCGCCGCCAGCCGGCCCACCGCTCGTCGATCATCAGCGCCGGCCGCATGCCGGCGCGCGTGAGGAAGGCATCGATCAGCGAGAGATGGGACCGGACGTTCCGCCGCCAAGCCGTCGCCCCCTCCTCGCAAACGAGGTCGTCGAGGCGCTCGGGGTGGCGCACGAGCGTCCGGCGGTAGAACCGTCGGGCACTGGCCGGAGTCGACCGCCCGAGGAACCACCGCACGATCCGGCCGACGAGCGGCCAGCTCATCATGGCCACGTCAGTGGGCAGCGAGCGGCGCGTGCCCGCCGGAGCGCCGACCAGGATCAGCCGCTCCACGCGCTGCGGCTCGCGGAGCGCCAGCTCGATCGCCCATCGCCCGCCCATGGAGTTCGCCACGATCGGGGCACGGTCGATCCCGAGCGCCTTCATGACCTCGCGCAGGAACGCCGTCGCGTGGTCGAGCACGTCGACCCCCGAGTAGTCCATCGGGCTCGCGAGACCGTGGCCCGGACGGTCGGGCGCGAGCACACGATGGTTCTGGGCCAGGGCCGGGAAGATCGGCAGCCAGTCGCTCGCCGCACCCAGTCCGCCATGCACGAGCAGCAGCGGAGGCCCTTCGCCCAGCTCCAGCACCTGCGTCTCGCCGCCGGACCAGCGGATCGAGCGGCGCCGGGTGCCGGGCGCGTAGCGGGCGATGAGTGCGGCCTGCAGGCGCTCGTGCGACGCGTCGATGTCCCCACCGCGGATCGCCCTGGTCGGGATCGTCGATCCGGTCACGGCACTCACGTCTCGCCGGCTTCGACGAGCTCGGCGAACTTTGCGAGGAGCGCTCGTGCCCCGCGCTCCATGCGTCCGCCCTCTTGCGAGCGGCGGAGCAGCCCGCTGATGAGCCCGGCGGGGAACCTTACCTCCTCGTCGAAGGTGATCTCGGTGCCCTCGTCCTTCACGGCAAAGCGCGTGGTCCAGCGCCAGCCGATCCCGACTGGGCCCCGCCCGCCCATGTCGTGGAGGACCGGCGGTTCCGCCGCCAGCACCTCGCTGCGTGGCCGGTACGGTCCGTAGACGACCTCGACGAACGTCGAGCCTGGGCGATCGAGCGGGCCACTCACGTTGGTGACCGCCTTGATGCCCATCCACTTCGGCATCAACGCCGGGTCGACGTAGGCCGCATAGACGCGCTCGATCGGTGCACGCACGAACTGGTCGATGTGCGCCCGAAGGACCTGCCCATCGTCCTGGCCACCCACGGTCTGTGACACGTTCCTCACCTCCGGCCTGACCGTAGCCGCGCGGGACGGCCGGACGGAAGCGGGCCAACCACCGAAGTGTCTCCCGCAGACCTCCGTTCACGGGTGCAGCCACCCACAGTCCCTCGGTGAGGGGCGCCCCCTTCACGAGCGCCTCGTGGCGCGCGATGATGCCGGCGATGCGTCAGCTGGCCTGGACTGCGCTGCTCGTCCTCGGTGTCGCCGCGCTGCCGGTGACCTGGCTGGCAGTCCTCGGGTCCGATGGTTTTCCGGCGTCGATCTCGTTCCTGATCATGCCGATCCCCTTCGTGGCGGTGGGGGTCTTGGTCTATGCCAGGCGTCCGGAGAGCCTCGTGGTGAGACGCCTGATGGCCTTGTGTGCCCTCGTTTCGATGGCGACGGCAGCGGCGGCGCTGCTCGGGCGTGGCGTGGGCGACATCGACGCAGGGCTGGCCTGGGCCGTGGTCATGGCACAGCACGCCACCGTCGCCGGCTTCGCCCTCGCCGCCGTCGGGCTCTTGGCGATCTTCCCTTCTGGGACGTACGAGACGTCGTTCGAGCGGGCCATCGTCCGCCTGGCGGCGCTGTCGTTCCTGCTCGTCCCGATCGCCGCCCTCGTCGTCGACCCGCTGCCGGCGCCGACCGAGTCGCCGCTGCCGCCCATCCACAATCCGTTGGCCGTCGCGGCGCTGGCCCCGCTCGCCCCCCTTGTCGCGGCAGGGCTCGGGGCGCTCTTGTGGCCACTCGTGCCGACCGTCGCCCTGGTGGCGCTGCGCTATCGACGGTCGGACCCGGAGCGACGCCGGCAGATGCGCTGGCCCCTCCTTGCCGTGCTCCTCGCTGGTGCGATGTCGTTGCTCGACATGGCCGCCACAAACGGCGGATGGGCAGATCGCGAACTCCTTGACGGGGGGTGGACCGTCGTCATGTCCTTCCTGCCGACGACCTTCGCCATCGCCCTCTTCCGGCATCGCGTGATCGACGTCGACATCGTCATCCGGCGGTCCCTCGTCTACGGTGCCCTGTGGCTCCTGATCGCCGTCGGGTACGCCGTCCTCGCCGGGGCGGCCGGGCTCGCGGCCGGGTCGCGGCTGCCGGTCGAGATGGCCGTCCTGCTCACGATCGTCGCGACGCTCCTGTTCCAGCCGGTCCGCAGCCGGCTCGAGGCGCTGGCCGACCGTTGGGTCTTCGGCGAGCGGGTGAGCGGCTATGACCTGCTCATCCGCCTCGGGGCCTCGCTCCGCGAGACCGTCGGCGTGGAGGAGTTGTTACCCCGCCTCGCGGCCACGATCCGAGCCGGCCTCGGCCTGCGCTGGGTGCGCGTGCGGCTCATCCTCCCGGGCGAGATGGGCGCCGATTCGATCGCGGTCGAAGGCGAGCCGACCGGCCCGGCCGCCGCCATGATCCCGATCGTCCACGGTGGCGTCGAGCTCGGGGCGATCGAGTGCGGACCCCGGGCCGACGATGACGGGGCGCTGGCGCCGGCCGACCTCGAACTCGTCGAAGGCGTCGCGCGGCAGGGCGCGCTGGCGATCCGCAATGCCCACCTTGCCGCGGAACTTCAGGCGCGCCTGGAGGAGATCCGCGAGCAGGCCAGCCAGCTCGACCAGTCGCGCATGCGCCTCGTCCAGGCCCAGGTCGCGGAGCGCCGCCGGATCGAGCGCGACATCCATGACGGCGCCCAGCAGGGGATCGTCTCGCTCATCGCCCGCGCCCGACTGGCGCGCGCCCAGCTTGAGTCGAATCCCGCCGCCGAGTCGACGCTCGTGGCCCTGCAGGCAGACGCGGAGCGGGTGCTGGCTGACCTGCGGGAGTTGGTCGGCGGGATCCATCCCGCTGTCCTGAGCGACCGCGGGCTCGTGGACGCGATCGAGGAACGGGCCGAGCGCCTCCCGGTGCCGGTGGCGGTCGACGCGGACGCCGCCGTGCGCGGGAACCGGTATCCCGACGAGATCGAGAGCGCCGCCTTCTTCCTCGTCTCGGAGGCGGTCGCCAACGCCCTCAAGCACGCCTCGCCACGGCGGCTCGCCATCCGCCTGGGGGAGCGCGAGGGATGGCTCTCGGTCGAGGTCCGCGACGACGGCTCGGGATTCGACGCCACCAAGGCCACCGGCTCCGGCCTCCGGGGGGTCGCCGATCGGATCGAGGCGGTCAGGGGCCGCTTCTGGGTCGACACGGGCGTGGGGCGAGGCACGGCCGTCGGCGCGTTTCTGCCGGCAGGCAAGGTTCCCCATGATTGAGCCCGCCCCGACGCTGCGGATCGTCATCGCCGACGACGACTATCTCCTGCGCGAAGGGACGGCCCGGCTGCTGTCGTATGTCGCAGGCGTTGATGTCCTCGAAACCGTTGGCACCGCCGAGGCGCTGGTCGACGCCGTGCGCCGGCTCCGTCCGGACGCGGTCCTCACCGACATCCGGATGCCGCCCGGACATCAGATGGAGGGGATCGAGGCCGCCCACGCGATCCGCCGCGACCACCCCCGCGTGGGCGTCGTCGTGCTCTCCCATCACGCCGCGCCCGCCTACGCCATGGAGCTGTTCCGCGAGGGCACCGCCGGGCTCGCCTACCTGCTCAAGGAGCGGATCGGGGACGTTGAAGAGGTCGTCCGGGCCCTGCGGGAGACCGCGGAGGGAGGTTCGGTCATCGATCCACGGATCGTCGAGGCTCTCATCGTCCGTCGATCCCGTGGCGAGGGGTCCAGGCTCGGCGAGCTGTCAGCACGCGAGTTGGAGGTGCTCCGTGAGATGGCTCGCGGGAAGACGAACGCGGCCATCGCCCAGGCGCTCGTCCTCTCGGTCTCGGCGGTCGAGAAGCACGTCGGTGCCATCTTCGACAAGCTCGGCCTGACCGAAGAACCGGCCTTGCACCGGCGGGTCGCGGCGGTCCTGGCGTACCTGCGGAGCGCCGATCCGGATGCCGCCTCCGGCACTGGTAGCATCGCCGGCGCATGACCCCGATCCAGTACGACTTCATCATCGTCGGCGGCGGCTCGGCCGGCAGCGTGCTGGCCAACCGGCTCAGCGCCGATCCGGCGAACCGCGTGTTCGTGCTCGAGGCCGGGCGGCCGGACTACCCCTGGGACGTCTTCATCCACATGCCGGCCGCGCTGGCGTTCCCGATCGGGAGCCGGTTCTACGACTGGAAGTACGAGTCGGAGCCCGAGCCGTTCATGGGCGGGCGGCGCATCTACCACGCCCGGGGCAAGGTCCTGGGCGGCTCGTCGAGCATCAACGGGATGATCTTCCAGCGCGGCAACCCGCTCGACTACGAGCGCTGGGCCGCCGACCCCGGGATGGAGACGTGGGACTACGCCCACTGCCTGCCCTACTTCCGGCGCATGGAGACCTGCCTGGCGGCGAGGGCCGACGACGAGTTCCGCGGCCACGACGGGCCGCTCGTGCTGGAGCGCGGACCGGCCAGCAGCCCCCTGTTCCGGGCCTTCTTCGCGGCCGTGCAGCAGGCCGGTTACCCCCTCAGCGACGACGTCAACGGCTTCCGCCAGGAGGGCTTCGCGCCCTTCGACCGCAACATCCGCCGCGGCCGACGCCTCTCCGCGGCCCGCGCCTACCTCCATCCGGTCATGCGCCGTCCGAACCTCGACGTGGAGACCAGGGCGTTCGTCACGCGGATCCTGTTCGAGGGCCGGCGGGCGGTGGGCGTGGAGTTCTCGCGCGGGAATGGGCCGGCGCGCCGCGTGCATGCCGGCGAGGTCATCCTGTGCGGCGGCGCGATCAACACGCCCCAGCTCCTTCAGCTCTCCGGGGTCGGAAACGCGCGGGAACTCCGGTCGCTCGGCGTCGAGCCCGTCGCCGACTTGCCGGGCGTGGGCGAGAACCTCCAGGACCACCTGGAGGTCTACATCCAGTACAAGTGCCGGCAACCTGTCTCGATGCAGCCGGCACTGCAGAAGTGGCGGCGGCCCTGGATCGGCTTCCAGTGGCTCTTCTTCCGACGGGGGCCGGGGGCCACCAACCATTTCGAGGGCGGCGGCTTCGTGCGCGGCAACGACGAGGTCGCCTACCCCAACCTCATGTTCCACTTCCTGCCGCTGGCCATCCGCTACGACGGCTCGGCGCCCGCAGGCGGCCATGGCTACCAGGTCCACATCGGCCCGATGTACTCCGATGCGCGGGGGTCGGTGAAGATCGCGTCCGCGGATCCGCGCGTCCATCCGGCCCTGCGCTTCAACTACCTGTCCACCGCCCAGGACCGCCGCGAGTGGGTGGAGGCGATCCGCGTCGCGCGGCGCATCCTCAACCAGCCCGCCTTCGACCCGTACAACGCCGGCGAGACCTCACCGGGTCCCGCGGTCGAGACCGACGCGCAGATCCTCGACTGGGTGGCCCGGGACGCGGAGACCGCCCTCCACCCGTCGTGCACCGCGCGGATGGGGGTGGACGAGATGTCCGTGGTGGACCCGACGAGCATGCGGGTCCACGGCCTCGAGGGGCTGCGCGTGGTGGACGCCTCGGTCTTCCCCTACGTCACCAACGCCAACATCTACGCCCCGGTGATGATGGTCGCCGAGAAGGCCGCCGACCTCCTCCTCGGCAACGCCCCGCTGCCGCCGGCCCCGGTCGAGTTCTACTGCCACCGGCGGGGCTGACGCCGGCGCTGCTCCCCAGCCCGGCCGACTCGGCCCCGCGCGTTGTTTGTGAAGCAACAAACGGGCACGATCGGGGCCCGGCGAGCTCTCCGGACCCTCCGATCCAGCGCGATCCACCCGATCCGGGCCCGACGCGGCGACGCCTGAGCGTGGCCGGCCCCCCTTCTCGACCCCGGCACGCCCGCGCCGTCTCCGAGCGGCGCCTCCCCAGCGCCCCGAAGCCCCATTTGGTGTTCAAGGCGCAACGCCGCCGGGCGGGGCGCGAGACGGTCGGTACGGGCCCCAGTGGTGCTCGCCGCGCAGGGGATGACCGCCGGGTGGTTGCGCGATGCCGTCGGTCGGGGTCCAATTGCGCCATGCCGATCGATCCCACGCAGTCGCCGCCTGAAGCGCCGACGGTCCTGATCGTCGATGACGAGCCGGGGATCGTCGACTTCGTCGAGCTCGGATTGCGGCACGAGGGCATCACGGTCGTTTCGGCCGCCAACGCCGCGGGCGGGCTCGAGGCCGTTCGGCGCGTTGTCCCTCAGCTTGTCATCCTCGACGTCGGGCTCCCCGACGGCGATGGCTTCGAGCTGCTGAGCCGGATCCGATCCGAGACCAAGGTCCCGGTGATCATGCTCACCGCGCGAGGGGATCTCGACGACCGAGTCCGGGGCCTCGATCTCGGCGCCGACGATTACGTCGCGAAGCCCTTCCACTTCGCCGAGCTGCTGGCCCGTGTTCGCGCCCACCTGCGCCGGCAGGGACTCGACCCTGCCGCCGATCCCACGCTCCGCTTCGCCGACCTCGAGCTCGATCCACGGACGCGCGAGGTCCGCCGGGCGGGGGAGCCGGTGGTGCTCACCGCCCGGGAGTTCGAGCTGCTCGAGCTCTTCCTCCGCCACCCCCGCCAGGTCCTCTCCAAGGAGACGATCCTCGATCGCCTCTGGGGCTACGCGTTCGACGACAACCTCGTCGAGGTCTACGTCGGCTACCTGCGCCGCAAGCTCGGAGAGCCTGTCCTCATCCAGACGCTGCGGGGCGCCGGCTACGCCCTGCGCGAGCCCGCCTGACGATGCGGCGGGCTGGATCGCTGCGCTGGCGGCTCGGGCTTGTCTACGCCCTCGTCCTGGCCGCTGCACTGGCGGGCGTGCTCGTGCTCGTGAACGTGCTCGTGGAGCGCGCGCTCATCGACAACACCATCGCCCGGCTGGAGATCGAGGCCGGCCTCATCGCGGACAGCGCCGGCAACGCGCCGTCGACGACGCTGCCCGCGCCGGACGTGGCGCGCATCCTCGGCGGCCAGCAGACAGCCGTGGTCATCCTCGACCGGTCCGGGGCGGAGCTGGCGGCCCAGGCGAACGGCGCATCGGCCGACGTGGTGGACGCGCGCCTGGACGCCGCCGTCTACGCCAGCGTCCTCGACGGCAACCGCGTCGTCGACGCCGTGCTTTTCTCCGTGGCGGACGGGTCGCGCATCCTCATCGTCGCCGCGCCCATCCGCTTCACCACGGCCGACACGCCGACGCCGGAGCCGAAAGCGAGCCCGACCGCGAGACCGACCGTTCGACCGCCGGGCCCGCGGGAGACGCCTCCAGGGCTCGGGCGCGGGCAGGGGCAGGGCCTCGGACGGGGGCTGGGGCAGGGCCGCGGTAACAGCCAGGGCGCGGGCAACGGCACGGGCGGCACTGGCACGGGCGGCACCGGCACGGCCAACGGCCAGGCGCCCGCCGAGCCGCCGAACGCCATCGCACAGCTCGGCGTCTCACTGGCCGATGTCGACGCCGCGCTGGCCAACCTGCGCAGTACGCTCCTGAGCATCGGCGTCGTCGCGCTCCTCGTCGCGCTGGCGATCTCCTTCCTCGTGACCACGCTCGGTTTGAGGCCGCTCTCGCGCGTGGCCGCCGTCGCCGACCGCGTCGCCGCAGGTGACCTGTCGGCCCGGGCGCGGCTGCCCTCGGGCGCCGACGAGATCGGCCGACTCGGGCGGGCCTTCGACCGGATGATCGACCGGCTCGAAGGCGCCTTCGCCGCCCAGCGCCAGTTCGCCGCCGATGCGTCGCACGAGCTCCGTTCGCCGCTGACGGTCCTCGGGGGCTACGTCGACGTCCTCGCCCGTGGAGCGCACGAGGCCCCTGAGGCGGCGGGCCGCATCCTCGGGTCGATGCGGCGCGAGATCGACCGGCTGTCACGCCTGGCCGCGGACCTGCTGCTCCTGACCCAGCTCGAAGCGGGCGGCGGGCGGCTGGCGCCGGAGCGGCTCGATGTCGGCGAGCTGCTCATCGACCTGGCCGACGCCGCACGGGTCATGGGCGACGACCGCCGGGTCGCGGTCGAGCGCGACGGCCCGCTGCCGGTCGTGGCGGACCGCGACCGACTGACCCAGGCGCTTCTCAACCTCGTTGACAACGCCGTCCGCCACGCGCCGGAGGCGGGGCTGGTGCGCCTGTCCGGCCGGCGGGACGGTCGAACGGTCGTCGCTGAGGTCTACAACGAGGGACTGCCCATCCCGCCCGAGGACCTGGCTCGCCTGTTCGACCGCTTCTACCGCGCCGACCGGTCCGTCGAGCCCGGGCGACACGCGGGACTCGGGCTCGCGATCGTCAAGGCCATCGTCGAAGCGTCCGGCGGCACGGTGTCGGCCGCGAGCGACGCCTCGGGCACGCGCTTCGTCGTTCGGCTGCCGCTCGCCCCGACCGGCGCTTCTCAGCATCCTCTCAGCGGGGCTACAGCCGCGCTTCAGGACCGACGCCTACCCTGAAGCCCTGCCCATCGGCGGCGGCGCCCATCGGACGCCCGGGCCAAGGCACACTTCGAGGTCACCGCGATGAAGGATCGATTGCTCAAGCTGGGGATCACGGCGCTCGTGGCGCTCGCCATCCCGGCCTCCATCGCCCTGGGGCAGGGCGCCGGCGACGCCCAGCAGGGGCTGACGACAGCTGCCGAACATGCGCAGGGCAGCGTGCCGACCACGGTCGGCGCGGGCAAACCCGATGGCGCCGGCAAGCCGGATGATGTCGGCCAGCCCGAGGACGCTGGCAAGCCCGACGGCGTCGGCAAGCCGGATGATGTCGGGCAGCCCGAAGGCGCCGGGCAGCGACCGCAGAACCACGGCTGGTTCGTGTCGCAGGTCGCCAGAAACCACTCGACGACCGGCAAGGCCCACGGCCAGGCCGTCTCAGCGGTCGCCCGCGGCGATCAGGGCAAGCCGCCCGCCGCCAGCCACTGAAGCCTGGCAGCGCGCCCAAGCCGGCCAGTGGTGCTCGGCCGAGCGTCAGGGGTTCGCGTCGGGCGGGTAGGATAGGGGGAAGGCGCGTCGCGTCCCGTGCAGGCCGAGCCGTTCCTCGAACGCCATCACCTCGCGGATGAGGGCGCTCTCGCGATAGGCGGCGCGCGACGCGTCGTCGCGCCAGACGACCAGCGTAGTGCTCTCCCCGGTCTCCGGGTCCGAGAAGTGGTAGACGGCCACGACGCCGGGTTCGCGCTCCAGCCGCGGCAGGACCTCGTCGAGGAACGCCGCCACCTGCTCGCGCTGATGGGGCGCCGGTGAGCTGGTCGTGAGGCTGATGACCATCTTCGGGACCACTCCTCTCTACGTACCCGGAGAACGTACCGCGACGTGCTGGCTCGGCACGACGCCCGCGCTCGTCTCGGACCCGAGGACCAGACACGACGTCAGTCGGTCCGCGTTGTCGCGCACGATCGCCTCGCCGAGGCGGAGGATCTCGCGCACGCGCTCGTCCACGAGCCGGTAGCGGTTATATCGCCCCTCGACGCGCGCCTCGACGTAGCCGCACCAGCGCAGGCACGAGAGATGACTCGAGACCCGACCCTGAGCGAGGCCGGTCGCCTCGACGAGATCGGTCACGGTGCGGGGTCGCTCGGCGAGGAGCTCCAGGATCCGCACCCGAGTCGGGTCGGAAAGTCCCTGGAAGAAGGTCGCGAGGACCTCCGGACGGTCGAGCTCGTCGGCCCGGCGGGCCGCGGCCGGCAGGTTGCTCGTCATCTGGATCGCTCCTCGGCGTCCGACGCTCCGGCGCTCATTCGGCGCAGCACGAGAGCTTCGTGACGTCCCGGCTGAAGGCCTGGGCTCCGATCTTGAGCGCCTCGCTCATCGTCGGATAGACGTGGATGAGGTCGATGAAATCGGCCAGCGTCGCCTTGAAGTGCATCGCCATGGCCGCCTCGTGGATGATCTCCGGCGCCGACTCGCCGATGACGTGGACGCCCAGGACACGCTCGTCGATCGAGGATGCGATGAACTTCACGAAACCGGTCGTCTTGTGGACCGCGCCCGCGCGCGGGACGTACGCGAGCGGGGTCGTCGTCGCGACCGCCGGGTAGTGGCGAGCACGGACCTGGGCCTCGGTCTCGCCGACGACCGCGATCGGCGGGTCGGTGAAGATCGCTCGGGGGATGACGGTCCCATCGAACCGCCGCTTCGCGTCGGCGAAGGCGTTGTCGGCGACGATCCGGCCCTGCCGCGCGCCGACCGGGGTCGCCATCTGCGAGCCGTGCTGGCGGCCGATGACGTCGCCCGCCGCCCAGACGTGCGGCTGGCTCGTACGCAGCTCGGCGTCGACCACGACGAACCCATCGTCAAGCGTCACGCCGGCTCGGTCGAGCCCGAGCGTCTCGGTGTTCGGCGTCCGGCCCGTGGCCACGAGCAACCGCTCGGCCCGGACGATCCGGCCGGCGCCCGGCAGCTCGACCGCGAGCGCGATCCCGCGCTCGTCACCGCTGACGCGCTCGACCCGGGCCCCGCTGAGGACGTCGATGCCCTCGGCGACGAAGACCTCGCCGAGGGTCCGCCCCAGGTCGGGTTCGTAGCCCGAGAGGAGCCCCGAGCGCGCGATCATCGTCACCCGGCTGCCGAGCCGGCTGAACATCTGGGCGAGCTCGACCGCGACGTAGCCGCCGCCGAGGACGATGAGCGACGCGGGCAGCTCGGTGAGCCGGCCGGCCTCGTCCGCATCGAGCAGGTCGCTGGTCAGGTACGGGACCGTATCGAGGCCCGGGATGAGCGGGATCGTCGGGCGGCTGCCCGTGGCGACGAGGACGCGGTCGCCCATGACGTGCCGATCGCCCACGAGGACGGTGTGCGGATCGGCGAACATCGCGTCGCGGTCGATCAGCTCGAGGTCGGTCAGGCCGTCCGCCACGCTGGCGTACTTCTTCGCCCGATACTCGCGCACGACGCCGTCCTTCTGGGCGATGAGCGCCGCGAAGTCCACCGGGATGTCGGTGGGGGCAAGGCCCGCGTATCGAGGATGGGACGCCTCGTGGACGATCCTCGCCGCCTCGATGAGGTTCTTGGACGGCAGGCAGCCGCGGTTCGCGCATGTCCCGCCGAGCATCCGACGCTCGACCATCGCGACGCGCGCACCCAGTTCGGACGCCTTGATCGCGGCGGCGAACGCCGTGGACCCCGATCCCAGGATCAGGAGGTCGAACGGATCAGCCATCAGAGGCGGGGTGACGGCGGCGCTCGAACGCGTTGTACTGGCCGGTCGCCCGGACGGCGGCGGCGAGCGCGGCGGCGGGCACGTCGGGGCTCGCTTCGACGACCGCGCTGCGCGACTCGAGATCGACGGTGGCGCGCTCGACGCCGGGCACCGACTCGAGCGCCTCGGTGACGTGGACGACGCAGTCGTCGCAGGTCATTCCCCCGACCCCCAGGTCGATGAAGGTGATCGGCCGGGTCATCCGTCGCGCTCCATCATGAGTCCGCCGTTTCGTGTATGCATCTGATATACCGTATCTCGCATCCGCTGTCAACGGCCGCCCCCCAAGGTTGTCCGAGAGCCAGGCCGAGACTTGACGGAGGCCGTGTGGGAGATGACCTGGAGCTTCTCCGGGCCCGATGGTCGAGCCACCCTCGAGTGGATCGAGATCGACGGCGAGCCGGGGATCCGGTGGCGTCGCGTCGGCGGTCACGCCATCTTCGGTGCCCGGTAGCGACGGAGTAGCGCGCCCTGCGAAAGTCGAGCTTCCTGGATCGAGCCCCGTCCTACCCGGAGGCGAGCCCGCCGGCGTCGTCGTCGGTCTGATCTTCGTAGCCGCCGTGGTAGTCGGAGGCCTCCGGCCGCCGGATCTGCGAGTGCGGGACGACGTTGCCCCGACGCAGGCCGCGGAAGTCCGCGAGCGAGGTCCAGCCGCGATCGGCATTCCGCTCGAGGAACTCCGTCATCCCCGACGCCAGGGCCGTGATCACGTTCGGCCCGATGGCATGGTCGAGCATGGCGGCCGTGGCGACCTGGACGGTACCGCAGCCCAGGAGGAAGTAGCTCAGGGCCTGGTCGAACCCGGAGATCCCGCCGAGCCCGGAGAACTCGCGATCCGGGAAGGCCTGGGTCATCTGCGCCATCTTGGCCAGCGACTGGGGCAGGATCGCGGGCCCGCCCAGCCCACCGGAGGAGACGTACCCGTCCACGTTGACCTCGAAGTCGAGTGTCCGCGGGTCGATCGGCGGCAGGGATGGGAACGTGTTCGAGGACGAGATCGCGTCGGCGCCGCCCAGGAACGTCGCGGCGGCCTCTTCGACGATGTCCGCCGTCGCCGGGGTCAGCTTCACCCAGACGGGGATGCGCGCCACCTCCTTGACGGCCTGCGTGGAGACGGAGCACAGGACCGGGTCCTTGCCGACGTTGGCGCCCATGTCCACCCGGTCCATGTGCGGGCAGGAGAAGTTCAGTTCGATGGCATCGACCCCCGCAGTCTGCACGGCCTCGGTCAGGACCTGCCAGTTCGCCAGCTCCTTGTCGCTGCCGGAGCCGGCCATGATCGACGCGACCAGCACCCTGGTCGGCCAGGCCTTCTTGATCGCGGACAGGCGGCCGACCCACCAGTCGAGGGGCCTTTCGGAGATCAGCTCCCAGTTCCACGACGCCACGAGGGTCGAGTCAGGGCGCTTGGCCATCGACAGCCGGGTCCCGCCGTTGTCGGCGCGGAGGAACGCCGTCCTGGGGCCTCGGACGTTGACGACCGGGTGCAGGCCGATCGTCTTCGTGACGACGCCACCCCAGCCCGCCTCGAAGGCCCGCATGATGTTGGCCTCGGACTCGGTCGGCGGCGCTGACGCGAGCAGGAACGGGTTCTCGAAGCGAATGCCCGTGAAGACGGTCGAGAGATCGGCCACAGAGGCCCTCCTTCCTGCTGGCTGAACAACGGCAGGTTCGGCCGCCGGCAGTCGCGGCGCCAGAGCCGGTCGGCACTATGCGCGCAGGGAAAGGAAGGCTCGCCTCCGTTACTCCTCGCCGATGTCCTCGTTCCAGATCTCGGGGTGCTCGGTGATGAACTCGCGCATCAGCACGGCGCACTCCTCCGAGTCGAGGTTGACGATCTCGACACCCCGCGCGCGCAGCAGGTCCTCCGCTCCGACGAACGTACGGTTCTCGCCCATGACGACGCGCGGGATCCCGTACAGGAGGATCGCGCCCGCACACATGTCGCACGGCGAGAGGGTCGTGTACATCGTCGCCCGCCGATAGACCGACGCGGGCAAGCGACCGGCATGCTCGAGCGCGTCGGTCTCGCCGTGCCGGATCGCGCTCCCTTGCTGCACCCGCCGGTTCCGGCCGGCGGCGAGCACCCGGCCGTCGGCGACGAGCGCGCCGCCGATCGGCACACCTCCCTCGGAGCGCCCGATGCGCGCCTGCTCGATCGCCACGGCGAGGAACTCGCGGTCCCGGTCACGGACGTCCATCCGATCCTCCTCTTCGGTCAGCTTCGCCGGTACGGCTTGAGGTACGCCCCCGGATAGGCCACGTTCCGGCCGGACAGGGCGAGGGCCAGGATGACGACGAGGTACGGGAGTGCCAGGAGCACCTCGAACGGGAGCTCGCCGAACCCCGGCAGGATCCGCAGCCGGAACTGGAGCGAGAACAGCAGCGAGAAGAGCAGCGCGCCCAGCACGCCTCGACCGATCCGCCAGCGGCCGAAGATGACGAGCGCCACGCACACCCATCCGCGCCCGGCGATGATGTCGAGCGTGAAGCTGCCGAGGACGGCGAGCGTGAAGAACGCGCCGCCGATCCCCATCAGCGCCCCACCGATCATCAGCGCGAGGTAGCGCGTCCGACCGACGTTGATCCCGGCCGCGTCGGCCGCCTCGGGGTTGTCCCCCACGGCCCGGATCTCCAGTCCGAAGCTGGATCGCTGGAGCACCCACCACGCGAGCGGCACGACGACGAGGAAGGCGATGTACGTCAGCCCGTACTGGTGGAAGATCTCGCCGGGGGCGCCAAGGAAGGCCAGCGGCTCCAGGAGCGGCATCGGCTCGATGCGGCGGAGTTCGCCGCCCTGGAAGAGGAGGCGGTTGGCGAACTCGGAGATGCCGATCAGCCCGATCGTCAGCCCGATCCCGGACACGTGCTGGTTGGCGCCGAGGGTGACCGTGAGGAGGCCCATGACCGCCCCTGCCAGCACCCCCACGACGAGCGCGGCGAGGAGTCCCAGGAGGGGTGAGCCGGTCGTGAACGCGACGGCGAAGCCGGCGAACGCGCCCGCGTACATCGTCCCCTCGATCCCGAGGTTGAGCACGCCCGAGCGCTCGGAGTACGTCTCGCCCACCGTCCCGTAGACGAGCGGCGTCGCGTTGCGGAGGGTGGCGGCGAGCAGGTCGAAGACGAAGGTGAACGTCATTCCTGCTCCACCTCGCCCTCCTCCGAGATCGCGGTGGCAGCGCTGGGCAGGCCGCCCGCCGCCACGTCGCCGGCGACCGTCTCACCGCCGATCTCGATCCCGCGCGTCAGCCGGTTCCGGCGCAGGGCGAGAAGGCCCACCGTCGTCAGGAGGAGCACGCCCTGGGTGACCGCACCCAGTTGCGACGGGATGCCGAGGGCGCGGGCGGCGGACGACGCCCCGACGGTCAGGTCGCCGAGGAAGAGCGCCGCAAGTGCGACGCCCGGCATCGACAGCGCCCCGAGCGTGGCGACGACGATGCCCGTGTAACCGTAGCCCGGCGACAGGCCACCGGTCAGGCGGTACTGGATCCCGGCGACCTCGCTCACGCCGGCGATCCCCGCCACGGCCCCACTCACGAGGGCGGCGCGGAGGAGCGTTCCGGACACGTCGATCCCTGCGAATCGCGCGCCGTGTGGGCTCAGCCCGACGGCGCGGAGCCGCAGCCCGGCCGGCGTCCGGGCGAGCACGAACCAGGCCGCGGCCACGACCGCCATCGCGATGACGAACCCGAGATGGAGCCGGGACCCCGGAAGGAGGGCCGGGAATTCCGCCGCGGCGGCGATCCGAGGCGACTCCGGGAAGCCGGTCACCGGGTCGCGCCACGGGCCGTGGAGCAGGCCGTTGACGACGAGCAGCGCGACCGGATTCAGGAGGAGCGTCGTGACGACCTCGTCGATGCCGAACCGGACGCGCAGGAGCGCCGGCACGAGCGCCCAGGCTGCCCCCGCGAGCGCCCCGGCGGCGACCATCGCCGGCAGCGCGACGATGGCCGGCAGGCCGCCGACGAGGATGCCCACGCCGGCCCCCGCGATGGCGCCCAGCAGGAGCTGGCCCTCCGCGCCGATGTTCCAGTACCCGGCCCGGAAGGCGATGGCGACGGCCGCGCCGGTGAACAGGATCGGGGTCGCGGAGACAAGGACCTCGATCGCGGTGAACCCGGAGGTGACCGGCACGACGAGGAACTCGACGTATGCGGCGATCGGGTTCGCGCCGGCGAGGAGGATCGGCCCGGCGGTCAGGACGAAGGTGATGAGCACGGCGAGGACGACGAGCGCCGGGCTCGACCACGGCGACAGGATCGACCGGCGCGGGCCGGTCCATGAAGCCGGCCGGAAGAGCGCCACTACGCGGCCCTCCCGCGCCCGGCCATCAGCATCCCGAGCTGCTCGGGATCGGCGTCCCCGGCGCGCATCTCGCCCACGATCCGCCCCTCGTAGAGGACGATCAGGCGATCGGCGAGTGCGAGGAGCTCGTCGAGATCCTCGGACACGAGGAGGACGGCGGTGCCGGCGGCCCGCCGAGCCAGCAACTCCGAGCGAACGTACTCCGTGGCGCCGACGTCGAGGCCGCGGGTGGGCTGCGCCACGACGAGGACCCGCGGGTCCCGCGAGAGGACGCGGGCGAGCAGCACCTTCTGGATGTTCCCGCCGGACAGCGTCGCCACCCGGTCGTCCGGACGGGCGCGGATCGCGAATCGAGCGATCAGCTGCTCGGCGTGCTCACGGATGGCCGGCTCGTCCAGCAGGCCACCCCGTCGGAAGTCGTCGAGCCGCTCGATCGCCAGGTTGTACGCGACGGACAAGTCCGGGATGAGGGACGCGTGGCGGTCCTCCGGGATCCGCCCGATCCCCGCCGCCATCAGCCGGCGCGGACTGGCGCCGGCGAGCTCGACGCCGTCGACCACGATCGAACCGCCCGACGGGTGGCGCATACCGGACAGGACGCCGACCAGTTCTGTCTGGCCATTGCCGGACACCCCGGCGACGCCGAGGATCTCGCCGGGTTGCACGTCGAACGAGAGGTCGACGAGGGCCGGCAGCCCGTGCACGCCTGCCGCCCCGAGGTCGCGCACGGAGAGGGCCGGCGTCGAGGGCGGCCCGGCACCAGCCCGCTCCGTCCGCCGGATTCCCAACATGGGCCTGCCCACCATCATCCGGGCGAGCTCCCGCTCGTCCGTGGAGCCCTCGACGGTGCCGACCATCACCCCCCGGCGGAGGACGCTGACGCGGTCGCTGATGGCCCGGACCTCGCCGAGCTTGTGACTGATGAAGACGACCGACAGGCCCTCGTCGAGGAGGCGCCGGAGCGTCGCGAAGAGCGCCTCCACCTCCTGCGGGACGAGGACCGCGGTGGGCTCGTCGAGGATGAGCACGCGGCAGTCGCGGGCGAGCGCCTTGAGGATCTCCACCCGCTGTTGCTCCCCGACCGAGAGCTCGGCCACGACCGCGCCCGGATCCACCCGGATGCCGAGCCGCTCGGACGCCTCCGCCACGCGGGCGGCCGCGGCGGCCATCTCGAGCCGGATCCCGCCCGTCCGTCCGAGGACGACGTTCTCGGCGACGGTCATGGGCCGGACGAGCGAGAAGTGCTGGGTGACCATGCCGATGCCGGCCGCGATCGCGTCCTTCGGGGAGCGGATCGCGACGGGCCGGCCGCCGACGAGGATCTGCCCCGCGTCGGGGTGCGTCAGCCCGTAGACGATCCGCATCAGGGTCGTCTTGCCGGCCCCGTTCTCCCCGAGCAGGGCGTGGACCTCGCCGCGCCCGACGTCGAAGTCGACGCGGTCGTTCGCGACGAGGTCCCCGAACCGCTTCGTGATCCCGCGCAGCTCCACCACGGGAGCGGCGGATCCGGACACGGCGCCGGCGGTCACGGGCGCCGTGTCTCGCTACCCGCCGGCGACGGTCGACCCGGCCGGCTGCGCCTCGTTGATATCGACCCGGAACGTGCCGGACCTGATCTGCGACTCGCGCTCCTTGACCTTCGCGATGAGCTCGTCCGGAACCCCGCCGGGCACCCCGGTGTTGATCTCGGCGAGCGCGGCGCCGCCCTTCGCGACCATCGAGAAGTCCTTGAGGTCCTGGGCGGTGTACGAGCCCGCGAGGACCTGGTCGATGACGTACTTCACCGTCGGCGCCATGTTCCAGGTCACGCTCGAGACGACGTTGCCGGGCGCGAGGCTCTTCTGGTCGCTCATGTTGCCGATCGCTGTGAGACCCTTCTCCTGGGCCGCCTCGATGACGCCGAAACGCTCCGCGAACAGGACATCGGCACCGGCGCCGACCTGGGCGAGGGCTGCTTCCTTCGCCGCCGCCGGGTCGAACCAACTGTTGAGGAAGGTGACCTTGACCACCACCTCCGGGTTCGTCTCCTGCGCGCCCTGGATGAACGCGTTGACGATCCGGTTCACCTCCGGCACCGGATAACCGCCGACGACACCGACGACGTTGGACTTCGTGACACCGCCGGCGATCATGCCGGCGAGGTAGGCGGGCTCGTGGATCCAGTTGTCGAAGACGGAGAAGTTCGGCTCCGCCGGGCCGCCACCGGATCCGAACACGAGGGCGATCGTCGGATAGGCCGCGGCGACCCGCCGGACGGCCTCCTCGTTGCCGAACGCGTCGCCGAAGATGATGTCCGGCTTGTCCTTCTCCGCGGTCTCGCGGAGGACGCGCTCCATGTCGCCGGCGTAGCCGATGTCGTCCGTGAACGTGTAGTCGATCCGCCCGGCGGCCTTCTCGGCCTCGAGCGCAGAGTGGATGACGCCGTCCCACGGCTCCTCGATCTGGGTCGCGAACGCGCCGAAGACCTTCAGCTTTCCAGACTTCCCATCGGGCGCAGGCGAGCTTGCGCCCTGGCAGGCGACGAGTGCCAGCGCGAGGACGGCCGCGAGCGCGAGGATGGGACGGCTGCGGCCGGTGCGCAGGCGATGATGGTCGGACATCGAAGCTCCTCCTCGATCCGCGATCGACATGACTCATGAAACACGGAAGCGCGGTGGCCGGCGCCCTCGCCGCGAGGCCCCTCTCCCCAGGCGGCGGCCGCCCTGCCCGCGTTCCGGCTGGCGCGAGTGTCAGGCTCGCGCGGGGGCGTGTCAATCCGAGAATGCCTCGAACACGGAGGGGCGGACACTCCGCTCACGGACCGTCAGCCGGAGCGCGCGTGCGGCTGGTAACGTCGGCTCGAGCCTCGCGTCATCAAGACGAGCAGCTCGATGGCAGGGGGCTGCCATCCGGGGGACTCGCAGCGATCGAGGAACAGCGTGCACATCGCGTTCATCGCCATGAGCGGCGTCCGGGCCTGGAGCAAGGAGATCACCGAGGCCGGCCTGACCATGCCCGGCTTCCTCGAGCGAAGCGAGGCCATCGCATCGCTGCCCAGCCTGGCGCTGCTGACCCTGGCCGGCATGACGCCGGACCCGTTCGAGGTCAGCTACCACGAGGTGCTGGACATCCACCGGCTGGGCGAGCTGCCCGATTGCGACGTGGCCGCGATCGCCTCCTATTCGGCCCAGATCAAGGATGCCTACACCCTCGCCGACCGGTTCCGGGCGGTCGGCGTGCGCGTCGTGCTCGGCGGCCTGCACGTGACCGCGGTGCCCGACGAGGCCATGGAGCACGCGGATGCCGTGGTCGTCGGCGAGGGGGAACTCGGCTGGCCGGACCTGCTGGCCGATCTCCGGGCGGGCCGCCCTATGCGCCGCGTCTACGCCCCCCACGGCCGCGAGTTCGACCTGGCCGATGCGCCGATGCCGCGCTTCGACCTGCTCGACATCGAGCGCTACAACCGGCTCACCGTGCAGACCCAGCGCGGCTGCCCGTGGCGCTGCGAGTTCTGCGCCGCGTCCATCCGCCTGACGCCCAAATACAAGGTCAAGCCGGTCGCGAAGGTGCTGGCCGAGATCCATGCCATCAAGCGCATCTGGCCGCGTCCGTTCATCGAGTTCGCCGACGACAACACGTTCGTCAACCGGCGCCACGTCAAGGATCTCCTGCGGGCCCTGGCGCCCGAAAGGCTGCGCTGGTTCACCGAGAGCGACATCGCCATCGCCGACGATCCCGAGCTGCTGGAGTTGATGCGCCTGTCGGGCTGCGCGGAGGTCCTCATCGGGCTCGAGAGCCCGAACGCCGGCGCCGTCGAGGGCGTGGAGCTGCGCCGGAACTGGAAGCGCTCGCGCTTCGACGACTACAAGGCGGCCATCGAGCGCATCCAGTCCCACGGCATCGCCGTCAACGGCTGCTTCGTGCTGGGCCTCGACGGTGACGGTCCCGAGGTCTTCGACGCGGTCGAGCGCTTCGTGCGCGACAGCGGCCAGTTCGATGTCCAGATCACGGTCATGACGCCGTTCCCGGGCACGCCCCTCTACGAGCGCCTGCGCCGCGAGGGCCGCCTCCTTGAGGAGGGCGCCTGGGAGCGCTGTACGCTCTTCGACATCAACGTCAGGCCGCTGCGAATGTCCCCCGAGACGCTCCAGCGCGAGGCACTGGCGCTCGGGAAGCGCCTGTACACGGAGGATGAGCGGACGGCGCGGGGCAAACGGTTCCGTGAGCAACGCCGCCGCTACGTGCGTCGGCAGCAGGAGATGAGGTGCAGCGCATGAGTACGATCGTCGGTCGTCCTGTCTCGTCGGGCTGGCGGAACTTCTTCCTGGTGGCGGCCCTCTACGACCTCATCCTGGGCGCCATCTTCGTGGTCGCGGGGGAGCCGATCCTGACGGCGATCGGGATGACGCTGCCGCCCC
>Ga0209001_1000085_pt1 | contig 20214 bp, 20 predicted proteins | sample Rifsed13ft2_FD_184006 | JGI IMG/M metagenome (GOLD analysis project Ga0209001, IMG submission 184006) | Soil microbial communities from Rifle, Colorado, USA - sediment 13ft 2 (SPAdes) (version 2) | ecosystem: Environmental > Terrestrial > Deep subsurface > Rock core/Sediment | place: Rifle...
AACTGGGGTAAGCGTCAAGGAACTGGCCCAGTGGAACGGGATGAAGACCACCGGCATCCTCAGGGCCGGCACCATCATCACGATTCCCCGGAGGGGGTCGGTCTCCCGGGGAGCAAGAACGACGGCCGCACCGGGCGACGGGGGGGGGTTCCAGCACGTCGTCCGTCCCGGGGATTCCTTAAGGGGTATCTCCCGGGCCCACGGTGTTCCCGTCGAGACGCTTGCGGAGGCGAACCACCTCGACCCGGAACAACCGCTTCGCAAAGGGCGCGTTCTTCTCATCCCCACGGAGTCCTGATCTGCGGGACCGTCGCTCCTTCGTCTATCTCGATAACGCGGCCACTTCCCTGCCCAAGCCGAAAGGGGTGGCGGAAACCGTCGCCAGGGCCCTCGGGCGCGCGGGGAATCCAGGCCGCTCGGGGCACGCCCTCTCCATCCGATCGGCCCGGGACCTGTTCGTAGCCCGCGAGAGGCTTGCCGAACTTTTCGGTGCGAGGGACAGCTCCCGGTTCGTGTTCACGGGAAACGCCACCGAGGCGCTGAACCAGGCGATCAAGGGGATCCTGAGGCCGGGCGACCACGCCGTGACCACCTCGGTGGAGCACAACTCGGTGATGCGGCCACTCCGGCGGATGGAAGAGGCGGGGGTCACCGTGACGGTGGTTCCCGCAGGCCCCGACGGGGCAGTGGACGCGAAGGCGGTCGCGGCCGCCATCCGCAGGAGGACACGGCTGGTGGCCGTCGTCCACGCGTCGAACGTGACCGGCGCGATCCAGCCCGCGCGGCAGATCCTGCGCGCCGCCCGGAAAGCCGGCGCCTACCTGCTCCTGGACGCGGCGCAGACCGCAGGGTCGGTCCCTCTCTCGCTTTCCGATCTTCCCGTCGACCTGCTGGCGGCCCCCGGCCACAAGGGGCTCCTGGGGCCGCAGGGGACGGGATTCCTCTACGTCCGGGAAGGCGTTCCCGTAGTCCCGCTGATCGAGGGAGGGACCGGCAGTCGCTCGGAGTCGGATCGCCAGCCCGACTTTTTCCCCGACGCCCTCGAGTCCGGGACACCGAACAGCGTAGGGATCGCCGGCCTGGGGGTTTCTCTCGCCTGGTTGCTCCGCAAGGGGATCGGGGCGGTCCGCCGGAAGGAAAGGGAACTTCTGGAGGAGTTGGTGGAGGGGATGGGCCGGATCGGCAACGTGACGGTGTACGGTCCCCGGGACCCGTCCCGCCGGGCATCGGTCATATCGTTCCTCGTCGATGGGATGGATCCCGCGGAAGTGGGACGCCGGCTGGAAAAGGAGTTCGGAGTCCTGGTGCGGTCGGGCCTTCACTGCTCGCCCGACTCCCACCGGACGATCGGCACGTTCCCGGAAGGGACGGTGCGCGTGAGCCCCGGGCCGTTCACCACGGGAAAGGAGATCGCCCGGTTCCTCGCCGCCCTGCGGAAGATCGCCGCCTCCCGACGCTAAATCGGTGAGCAGGTGCGGAGTACGCATCCCGCTGGTTGAACCAGGCGCGCAAGCGCCGGGAACAGCGGGTGCAAGCGTTATCCCGTTGCCGTCCGCACTCCCCGGACGCGGCGGAGGATGGAGGAGGTGGATCTCCCGGGGAGGAGCCGGATCGTTCTCACGGAACCGCCCCGGGCGCGCACGAAATCGGAGCCGACGATCGTTTTTCCCTTCCAGTCGCCTCCCTTCACCAGGACGTGGGGAATGACCTCCTCGATGAGCGCGGACGGCGTGTCCTCGGAGAACACGGCAACGAACGAGACGCTCGACAGCGATGAGAGGAGGTAGGCGCGGTCGCGGGCCGCCTGGAGGGGCCTTCCTTCTCCCTTCAGGCGTCGCACGGACGCATCGCTGTTGAGCCCCACCACGAGAACATCCCCGAGCGCGGCGGCTTCCCGAAGATATCTTGCGTGGCCTGCGTGGAGGATGTCGAAACATCCGTTGGTGAATACGATCGTTTTTCCCTGGCGGCGCACGCGGGCGAGGGTGGTGCGGACTGCCCGCCGGGGAATTATCTTCTTGGCCGGGTCTTCCGGTACGAGCGTTCGTTCCGGTCCTGCGCGCACGGTATCCTCCTCCTTGCGTCTTCGACCCCTGCCGGGTCGATCGTTGCGATCACAATCCCTTCCTCTTCCCCTCCCCGGGCAAGCTGCTCTCCCCACGGGGAGAGGATGGCCGATCCCCCGGAATAGTGGAACTCGCCGGATCTCCCGACGGCGTTGGACGCCACCACGAAAAGCTGGTTCTCCACCGCGCGTGCGGCGATCAGCAGGTCCCAGTGGGCCTTCCGGACGGACGGCCATTGCGCGGACACGCAGAAGAGGGTCGCCCCCTCGAAATAGTATTTTCGGGACAGCTCGGGGAACCGGATGTCGTAGCAGATATGCGGCCCGATCGTCCCCACGGAGGTGTGGGCCACGGAGGCGGTCGTCCCCCTCCGGAAGTGGAGGTGTTCCCCCGAGGGGGAGAACAGGTGCGTTTTCCGGTATTCTCCCGCGACCGCCCCCGTGGTATCGACGACGTAAAGCGTGTTGTACACGGACCTCCCCGACCGCTCGGGAAGGGAGCCGGTGATCACGACCCGCCTGTCGGCCGCGAACCGGCAAAGATCGTTGAGAAGTCCCGGGGTCGTATCCGAAAGCGTCCGCAGGTCGTCGTAGAAGAAGCCCGTGCTCCACATCTCCGGAAGCACGCAGAGTGCGGCCCCGCCCTCCGCGGCCTCCCGGAGGAGCGCGAAGGCGCGGGCGGCGTTGCTTTCCACTGCTCCCATGTCCACGGGAAACTGCAGGGCGGCTGCCCGGAACGGTGAAATCATGCCTTCTCCCCGGTGGTTGCCGGCGGCGGGGTGGGCGCGTTGGCGTTTCAGAAAACGGCGCGCGCCACCGTCAGGACCACTATATGTTCCGCACCGGCCATTTTCAAGGTACGGGAGCACGCCGCCGCGGTCGCCCCCGAGGTGTACACATCGTCCACGAGAAACACGTGGGCGGGCGCCCGCGCACCGCGCCGGGCGGCGAACGCCCCCCGGACGTTTCTCTCCCGGACGGAAATCGGCAATCCCGCCTGGGGCCGGCGTTCCCCCGTCCTTCGCAGCAGGAGCGGGTCGCAGGGCCATCCGGAGAGACGGCCGAGGGACAGGGCCACCAGGGCGGGCAGGTTGTACCCCCGGAAGAAATATTTGGCTGCGCGGATCGGAACGGGGACGATCGTCGGACGGAAACCTTCCGGGATCCGGTCGGCCCACTCCCCCCGGAGCCCTTCCAAGAGCCGACGGGCGAACAGGTGCGCGGCGTCGCTCCTCCCCCCGTATTTCGCTGCCCGGATCCCCTCCCGGACGTCCCCCTCGTACAGGTAGAGGGAAAGGGCGAGATCGAACGGCCGGGGATCCGGACGGGACGGGACCGGGTCCGTGCCGGATGCGGAATCCGTTTCCTCCCGGAAGGCGGGCCAGGCCCCTGCCGCCGCGGGGGAAAGGTCGGGCGACGCGGCAGGAAGCAGCGAACGCAGGAGGGAGATCTCCCCGGAAATCCTCCGGCACCCGGCCTTCCGGAGATCGCGGAGGCGGCCGCCGATCCCTGGCGGATCAGCGGATCGTGGCGGGGACGGCGTGGACCCGGTCGCCGTGGGAGATGTCGTACCCGTTCCAGATTCCGCAGGAGGAGCACCGGGCAGTCCACTTGATGGTCGTCTGGCCGCATCCGGTGCACCGGAACGGGATGAGATACCGGCGCTTGTACCCGAAGGCGCGCTGGTAGTGCTGGCAGGCGGATTCATACCGGCCTCTCCGCCGGAGCGCCTCGGCGAGCAGGATGTTCACGGATCCGCACTCCGGGTCCAGGAGTTCCGCTTTCAACAACTGTTCCAGCGCCTCATCGTTCATCTCCAGCCGGAGGAAGAACTTCCCCTGGAAGAGATTGACATCGTAATCGGAGGGGAACTCCCGGAGAAGATCGAGGTACACCGCGATCATCGCCTCCGGCCTCTCCGTCTCCACTCCGAGGTCCTCGAGCTTGATCAGGAAGACGGCGTTGCGGGTCGCCCGGTATCCCGAGAGGAGAGTCTCCGTCGCCTCCTCCGGGGTTCCCCGCCCCCGCAGGTGCTGTGAGAGGGCGAGGTATGCCGCCGTGAAGGTCGGCGTATCCTTGATGAGCTCCCGAAGGCGCCTCTCCGCGTCATCGGTTTTTCCTTCCTCCATGCGCCGGACCGCCCTCTCGTACCGGAGGGCGTCGAAGAGGGCCTTGTCCCCCGCGGAGGCGGTCTTCCCCTTGAGCTTGACGATCCTCTTCTGCATCGCGTAGGCGGAATCCATCTCCTGGCGCCGGATGTGGATGTCCCGGATCTCTTCCCAGGCGCGCAGGTTCTCCCCGTCGGAATCCTCGATCCGGGAAAGAAGCGACAGCGCGTTCTCCAGGTCGTTCATCTCCCGGTAGAGCGTCGCGAGGCGGAAGTAGACGGTGATGTCCGAGGGGTCGATCTGCTTGGCCCGGGTCAGCGCCTTGACGGCTTCCAGGTGGTTCTTCCGCTCGGTCTCCACGTCGGCCAGGATCACGAGCGCCTCCCGGTCATCGGGGTTGACGGAGAGACTCCGTTGCAGTTCCGCGGCCGCGTCGTCGATCAGACCCCGCTGGAACAGCCCCGACGCCTTGGCGACTCGGGCCCGGGCGGCCTCCCGGCGCTGCCGGTCGCGCCGCTCCTTCCAGTTTTTCGATGCCTGGGTCACATCCTTGACCATGGTGCCGAGAATGACCATGGCGGCCCCGAGGGAAAAGGCCAGGATGGCCAGTTCGCTGACCGTCACCTCCACCTGGCGGGTGGCCGAGTAGAAAAACTGGATATGCTGGCCGTTCAACAGGGAGATGTACGAGAACGCAACCAGGATGACCACGAACAGGAGGAAAAGCAGTCGGACCGCCATGAGAGGGATTCCTCCGGGTGTCTATCGATCCTCGGGGATGGGGATTTCCGGCGCGGATCCCCACAACCGGTCGAACTGGTAAAAATCCCGGACGCTGTCCAGGAAGACGTGCACCACGAAATCGTCGTAGTCGATCAGCACCCACCGCCCCTCGCGGATGCCCTCCACCCCCATCGGGCGAAGACCGTCCCTCTTGAGCGATTCCTCGATGTGGCTGGCGACGGCGGTGACCTGCCGGTCGGACGTTCCCGAGCAAAGGAGAAAGTAATCGGTGAAGGTGGCGTTTTCCCGGACGTCCAGCGCCCGGATGGCGGCGGCTTTTTTCTCCTGGGCAAGCCGCGCGCATTGGATCACCGCATTCCGTGTGGTTATTGCCGTCCTTCCTCCCCGGAGCCGAGGTACAGGCCGTGCTCGGCGATGTATTCCTCCACCTCCGACGGGACGAGACCCCGGATGCACTTCCTGCTCCGAACCTTCTCCCGAATGGAGCTCGAAGAGATATCCAGGGCCGGCAGGGCGGGGCAGTACAACCTTCGTCCTCCCGGGAGGCGGTAGCTTTCCCCTGTCCAACTATAGCAATGCGGTTCCTCTTTTTCAATATGCAACCTCGCGGGGGGCGCGGGCGACAAGGGCGTCCCGGTACGGGGGAGGAGAAGGAAGTCGCACGCGGCAAGGAGCTCCTCGTACCGGTGCCAGGCGGAAATCTCTCCGAAGGAGTCCGCCCCCATCACGAACACCCAGTCGACCCCGGGCTCCGCCCGGCGAAATTCCTGCACCGTGGTCAGCGAGTACGAGGGCCCCTCGCGGCGGATCTCCACGTCGGATACCTCGAATCCCGAAAACCCCGAAACAGCGGCGGACGCCATGGCAAACCGGTGTTGCGCTTCGGAGACCGGATGCCCCGGCTTGTGGGGCGGGTGGTGGGAGGGAAGGAGCACGATCCTCGGAAGACCGAGCGTCTCCCGTACTTCGATCGCCATGCGCAGGTGGCCGTTGTGGAACGGGTCGAACGTTCCGCCGAACAGGGCCGCCGATATCCGGATGGCGCCCAATTAGCTCCGGACCTGTCCGTCACCGAAGGCGATGAACTTCATCGTGGTGAGCTCGGCAAGCCCCATCGGGCCGAAGGCGTGGATCTTGGTGGTGCTGATCCCGATCTCGGCCCCGAGTCCCAGCTGGAACCCGTCGTTGAACCGTGTGGACGCGTTCACGAGGACGAGAGAGGAGTCCACGTCGCGGATAAACCGCATCGCCCGGGCGTGGTTCCTCGTGAGGATCGCCTCCGTGTGCAGCGACCCGTATCTGCGGATGTGCTCGATCGCTTCGTCCATCGAGGGGACCACCCGGACCGCGAGGATCAGGTCGAGGAACTCGGTTCCCCAGTCCTTCTCGGCAGCCGGGATCGCCCAGGGGACGAGGGAAAGGGTCTGCGGGCAGACGCGGAGCTCCACGCCGTGCTTCCTAAGCTCGGCCGAAACGGCGGGGAGGAATTCCGGGGCGACCTTCTCGTGCACCAGGAGCGTTTCCATCGCGTTGCATACCCCCGGACGCTGCACCTTCGCGTTGATGCAGATGGGGACGGCCTGTCCGACGTCGGCTCCCTCGTCCACGTAGATGTGGCAGACCCCTTTGTAGTGCTTGATGACGGGGATGCGGGATTTCTCCGCGACGCTCCGGATCAGCCCTTCCCCGCCCCGGGGGATGATGAGGTCGATGTATTCCTCGGCCTGAAGCATCCAGTCGATCGCCTCCCGGTCCGTCCGTTCGATGACCGCCACGGCGTCCGCGGGGAGGCCCGCAAGGGTCATCGCCTCGCGGAGGATCCGCGCGATCGCGGTGTTGGAGAAAATGGCTTCGGACCCCCCCCGCAGGATGACGGCGTTCCCCGATTTGACGCAAAGGGCGGCCGCGTCGGCGGTGACGTTCGGGCGGGATTCATAGATGATCCCGATGACGCCGAGCGGGATGCGCATCCTCCCCACCCAGAGGCCGTTGGGGCGCCGCCACATCTTCTCGACCTCCCCCACGGGATCGGGAAGGGCGATCACCTCCTCGATCCCTGCGGCCATCTGCTCGATCCGTTCGTCGGAAAGGGTGAGCCTGTCGAGCATGGCGCCGGAGAGCCCCCGGGACGCCGCCGCCTCGAGGTCTTTCCGGTTCTGCTCCCGGAGCCATGGCGTTTTCCCGCGCAGTCCCCTGGCCATGGCGGCGAGGGCGGCGTTCTTCTCCGGCGCGGAGGCCCGTCCCATCCGCGCGGACGCCTCCCTGGCCGCGCGGCAGACTCCGACTACGATCTCCCGGGTCGTGGTGGTTCCGGTCGCCTCCATCTACGTTCCGACTCCTTTTCTCCCCCCGGGAGTTTCGCGAGGGGGGAGGATCATGAGGTTGTCCCGGTGCACCACCTCCGCGGGGGTCCCCTCGCCGAGGATGGCCCGGACCTCGGGGCTTTTCTTTCCCCTGCACCGCTCCACCTGCTTGCTCGTCCACGCCGAGATCCCCCGGGCGAATTCCTGTCCCCTCGGGTCGCTGATGGAGACGGCGTCCCCCCGGCGGAATTTCCCCTGCACGGACAAAATCCCCGCGGGCAGGAGGCTTTTCCCCTCTTCCCGCAGGACCCGGGCGGCCCCGTCATCCACGACGATGGTGCCTTGGGGGTGTCTCGCGTAGGCGATCCACATCTTCCGGCTGTTTCTTTTCCCCCGATCGACGGGGAGGACGAGCGTTCCCACCTCCTTGCCGGCCAGAATGTCGGTGATGGACCGGTGCGACAGCCCCGAGCCGATCACCACGGGCGTCCCCGATTCGCTGACGACCCGGGCCGACAGGAGTTTCGACCTCATCCCTCCCGTCCCCAGCGACTGGGTCCGCTGTCCCCCTACCGTCCGCAGCAGTTCCTCGTCGATCGTGCCGATCAACGCGATCAGGCGGGCATCCTTGTCCCGGTGCGGATCCCGGGTGAATACCCCGTCGCTGTCGGTGAGCAGGATCAGCAGGTCCGCCCCGATCATCTGCGTCACGAGGGCGGCCAGGTGATCGTTGTCCCCCAGGCGGATCTCCTCGGTCGCCACCGTGTCGTTCTCGTTGATGATCGGCACGATCCCCCGGGCGAGGAGCGTCTCGATCGTGCTCCGGGCGTTGTTGTACCGCTCCCTGCTCTCGAAGTCCTCGTGGGTCAAGAGCAACTGCCCCACCTTCCGCCCCCGCCTCTCGAACGCGCGTTCGTAGGCGTACATCAGGCTCGTCTGCCCGACGGCGGCTGCCGCCTGCTTGAGCGCCACCGTCCTTGGCTTCTCCCCCATCCCCATTTTCTTCCGGCCCGCCGCGATCGCCCCCGAGGTGACGACCACGAACGCGATGCCCCGCTCCTCCCAGGCTTGGGCCACCTGGACCGCCAGGGCGCGGATGAACGGGACCCGCAGCCCCTCCTCGGCGTCGGCGAGCACCCCGCTGCCGATCTTGACGACGATCCGCCGGAACTTCCGGGAAAGGAGCAGCGATTCGCGGTGCGTCTGGGTTTCAGAGCTCATACGACGGGCGTCTCCGCAGCGCCACCAGGCCGGAAAGCAGCGCCGGAATTCCCTGCCCGGTGGCCGCGGAAATATAATAGGCATCCCGCTCAGGGAAATTCAACTCCGCGCGGGCGCGCTCCGCGGCCTCCCTCGCGCCCGGGAGGTCCATCTTGTTGAACGCCAGAAGCGTCGGGCGGGCCACGAGATCGGGGTGGAACGTTTCCATCTCCTGGCGAACGACCCGGTATGCCTCCGCGATCTCCTCCGCCGACCGGGCGGCGTCGAGGACGTGGACCAGCCCCTCGGTACGCTCCGCGTGTTTCAAAAACCGGAGCCCCAGGCCCGCCCCCCGGTGAGCGCCCTCGATGAGACCCGGGAGGTCGGCAACCACGATCTCCTCCCCGTTGTGGGAGACCGCTCCCAGGACGGGAGAAAGGGTCGTGAACGGGTAGTCGGCGATCTTGGGTTTCGCCCGGGAAATCCGGGAGAGGAGGGTGGACTTCCCCGCGTTGGGGAGCCCGACCAGGCCGATCTGGGCGATGAGCTTGAGGGTGAGACGGAGGCTTCTCTGCTCCCCCGGAATTCCCGGCTGCGCCGTGTCCGGGGCCCGGTTCGTCGACGTGGCGAAGGAGGCGTTCCCGCGCCCCCCGCGTCCTCCCTCCGCGACCCTCAGCGTGTCGCCTTCTTTCGTCAGGTCGGCCAGCAGTTCCCCCGTTCCGTCGTCGACCACCATGGTCCCCGGCGGCACGGGGATCACGAGGTCGGGCGCGTTTTTCCCGTGCATGTTCTTCCCCATCCCGTGCTGTCCGCGCTTCGCCTTGAAGATTCTCCGGTACCGGAAGTCGAGCAGGGTGAACAGGTTCGGACTGACCTGGAGAATGACGCTGCCGCCGTTGCCGCCGTTACCGCCGTCCGGGCCGCCCCGGGGAACGTATTTTTCCCGCCGGAAGCTCGCGCATCCTCGCCCTCCGTCCCCCGAACGGACGGTGATGGTGGCCTCGTCGATGAATTGCATGGAGATGGGAAGCGTTACGAAACGGAGAGGACAGACACCTTCTTGCGGTCCTTCCCGAACCGCTCGAACTGGACCAGTCCGTCGACCAGGGCGAACAGGGTGTGGTCCCTCCCCACGCCGACGTTCCTTCCCGGGTGCACGGCGGTGCCCCGCTGGCGGAGGATGATCGATCCGGCGGTCACGATCTCTCCGCCGTACGCCTTGACGCCGAGCCGTTTGCTCTGGCTGTCCCGTCCGTTCCGGGAACTGCCGACTCCCTTTTTATGCGCCATTTCCTTTCCCTTCCCCCCGGGATTGTCAGCCCACCCGGATTTCCCGGATCGAAAGCCTCGTGAACTCCTGGCGGTGTCCCCGCTTCCTCGCGTATCCCTTCCGCCGCTTGTACTTGTAGACGACGATCTTCTTTCCCTTCCCGTCGCCGAGGGACATGCAGATGACCTTCGCGTTGGGTACCGTGGGGGTTCCCACCGTCGTTTCCTCGCCCGAGGAAACCAACAGCACGTCCGAAAGTTCCACGGTCTCCCCGGCCCCCTGAGGGAGTTTCTCCACCTTGACCACATCCCCGGGCGAAACGCGAAGCTGCTTCCCCCCCGTGCGCACAACGGCATACATCTGGTCTATCCTCCACCGGCAACGGTAATAAACCTTCACTATAGGGAAGTCCGATTACCCTGTCAACCCGGAAATCGCGGCATTTCCGGGAGTCTATGGTAGGATAATCCGGTGGGCGGGAAGGGGGACGCATGAGGGACGTGATCATCGTAGGGGGCGGGCCGGCAGGACTCCTCCTGGCGCATTTCCTCGGGGAGCACGGGATCGACTACCAGGTCCTGGAGCGGGGCAAGATCGCCCAGTCGTGGCGCATGATGCGGGAGGGGATGATCCTTCTGTCCCCCGCCGTCCCGGGAACCGACTGGACGTCGCTGACGCTCAAGCACCCCCTCTGGGCGCTTCCCGGCGTCCGGAAGCCGTTCCCCCGCCGGGAGGATTTCCTCTGCTACGTGGACGCCTTCGCCCGGGAGCATCATCTCCGGGTCCTCGAGAACACCGCCGTGACCCGCGCCGCCGTCATCCCGGGGGGATTCTCCGTCGAGACATCGGCCGGAAACAAGTCCTGCCGGTTTCTGGTCCTCGCGACGGGTTCCGCGTCCGAACCGGCGTACCCCGACATACCGGGGATCGCCTCCAACCCGTTCGTCCTCCACGCCTGCGACTACGTCCATTGCATGGCGTACTCGGGAAAGCGGGTCCTCATCATCGGCGGCGGCAACTCCGCCGCGGAGCTCGCCCTCGAACTGGCCGGAACTGCCGGGGTCACGCTCTGCACCCGCGGGCCGATGCGCTACTTCAGCGAGACGGGGGATCTGGAGCACATCCGGGGGTCGTCGGAAAGCAGCCTCAAGGAGTGCATCCGGTTCGGGATCGTCGGTCTCCGGGAGGCGGACCCCGTCGTCCGCGTTTCGGGCCGCCGGGCCTGGTTCCGGGGAGGGGAGGAGAGGGAGTTCGACTGGATCCTCTGCGCCACGGGGTATCGCCCGGCATGGATACCGATCGACGGCGGGACCGTCCGGACCAGGGAAGACGGGTACCCGGTGATCTCCCCCACGGGGCAGTCCACCCTTCCCGGCCTGTACTTTTGCGGGTCGCTGGCCCGGTTCAACAAGCGATGCGCCTTCATCCACGGTTTTCGCAACTACGTGGAAAAGGTCTTCTGGGACATCGCGGACGGACTGTAAGCATCGTTTTCGCAGTCGGAGCGAATGACCCGGTTCGCCTGCCGGCCGTCACGGCCGATGGAGCGATTCCGTATCGGAATGTCGTCCCTCGGGACCGGGCAGGGCGAAATCCGGAAGCCGGTACTGGAGGGCCTCCGCGACGTGCCGAAGGGACACGTCCCGATCCTTCGCCAGATCGGCGATCGTCCTCGCCACCCGGGCCGCCTTTCCGATCCCCCTTCCGGAAAGACCCATCCGATCGGCAGCGCGAAGGAGGAACGCACGCGCCTCGGGGGAGAAGGACGAGGTCATCTCGGAGTAGGAAACAGATGCCGTCCCGTTCGTCCGGAAGGTGCGCCCGGCGAAGCGGCGGGATTGGGCGAGGCGGGCTGCCGTCACGCGCCGTCGCACGGCGGCCGACTCCTCGCCGCAGGAGGATGCGGACCAGTCGTCGGGGGGTACGGGGGCAACGGTGACCGATAGGTCGAAGCGGTCCAGGAGAGGACCGGAGAACTTCTGCGAGAAACGGTTCAGGACGGGCGGGGAGCATCGACAGATCCGTTTCGGGTGACCCGAACTTCCGCACGGGCACAGGTTCGTCGCCGCGAGGAGCAGGAAACGGCAAGGGAAGCGGTAGACGTTGCCCGCCCGGACGATCCAAATTTCCCCGGATTCGAGGGGCTGCCGGAGCGCTTCCCGGGAGTCCCGCCGGAACTCGGAGAACTCGTCGAGGAAAAGCACCCCGCCATGGGCGAAGGTGATCTCTCCCGGGCGGGGCGGATTTCCGCCGCCCACCAGACCGGCCGGGCTCACGGAGTGGTGGGCCGTGCGGAAGGGCCGTTGCGTTACGAGGCGCGGCCAGGGGGGCATGCCGGCGGCGCTGTAGATCTTCGCCGTTTCGAGCGCCTCGTCCTCCTCGAAGTCGGGCAGGATCCCCGGCATCCGCTCCGCGAGCATCGTCTTGCCGCACCCGGGGGGGCCGGAGAAAAGAAGCGCATGGCCCCCGGCGGCCGCGATCTCCAGCGCTCTCCGCGCCACCGGCTGACCGACCACATCCCGGAGGTCCGGCCCGCGGGGGGCGCCGGGAACGGAGAGGAGCCCCCCCTTCCCTTCCCGTGACCGGTGAATTTCGCCGGACAGGGCCGCCACCCCGTCGCGGAGGGTCGCCGCGGGGATGACCGTAAGCCCCGGAACGAGCAGGGCTTCCTCGAAATTGGCGTCCGGAACGATGATCCCCGGCAGTCCTGTCTGTCTGGCGAGAAGGGCCTGGGAGAGGACGCCTCGCACCGGCTTGACGGAGCCGTCGAGGGAGAGTTCGCCCCCGACCAGGTATTTTCCCAGCGCGTCTGCCGGGACAAGCCCTTCCGCGCAGAGGATCGAGAGGGCGATGGGGAGGTCGAGGAGGGCGCCGTCCTTTCTCACGTCGGCCGGGGCGAGGTTGATGGTGATCTTGCGTCCCGGGACCGGGAAGCCGGAGTTGCGGATGGCGGCGCGGACCCTGTCCGCGCTCTCGCGCACCGCCCCCCCCGGCAGCCCCACGATCGTGCAGGAGGGAAGCCCTTTCGAAATGTCGGTCTCCACCTCCACGGGGACCGCGTCGATCCCCGCGATGGTGGAAGCGAGGACGCGGACGAGCAACCGGTGGCTCCTTTTTTGCTGCGGTTTGTTCCCGCCGGGCATCGGTGACGCACGGGAGGAAAACGCAAGGCTTCGTGCGGTAACGCAAGGGGCGTGCCGGGGCGTGCGACTGGGCGGGGACACTCCTCTCCCGCATCCCGGAGATAAATCAGGAATGTCCCCGGTGAAATGCGTCGAGCGGAGGACGACGGGGATGCGCCCGGCGGCCATTTGCCGGACGGTCCACGGCGATTGCAGGTCCGTTTTCGAAACTCGCGGTTGACCGGATTTGAGACGACGACCTCCGGGAGATGAGCCCCCGCCGCAGCAGGTTCGCGAGTCGGGCCGCCTCGGTCGATTCCGCGGAGGAGAGAGGGCGCGGTCCGAACCGGTCCCGGTGGTACAAGGAGAGGAAACGGGTTGCATCGGGGAGGAGGTGGGGGTTCTCGCCCACGGCCGCCAGGAGCATCTCCTCGAGGAGGGTGCCGGGCGATCTCCGGCGCCCGGCGGACGACAGGCGCCGGAACAGCCGGGCATACGGCCTGGGAAGAGGGGAATCCCCCTCGCTCGTTCCCCGGGGATACCGGGAGGCACCGCTCCTGCCCGTGCGCCAGGCGAGCAGGAGCGCAACCGCTGCCATCCCGACTGCGAAGCCCCCCCGGGCGAGGTTGCCGGCCGGCATTCCGATCGCCCCCCGAATCCGCATCGTTGCCCGCCGCAGGGCGAACCACCCCCCGGAAACGGCCTCCGCCTGCATCGCCAGCGAGTAGTTCACTACGTACTTGTTCCACCGCTGCCTGGACCAGTCGAGGTACATCCCGATCGTTCCCGTCCGGGCGAAGAACGGGGAGTCCTCCCCCAGCGGAGGCGTCGCGTCCAGGGTGACCCACCTGCCGCCGATCCACGCCTCCGTCCATGCGTGCGCGTCGGACTGCCGCACGATGAGGTACTTTCCGACATCGCTCCACTCGCCGCCCAGGTAGCCGGCTGCGACCCGCGCCGGAACCCCCGCGGCACGCAGGAGGAGAGTCAGTCCGGCGGCATAATGCTCGCAGTACCCCGCCCTCTTCCGGAACAGGAACTCCTCGACCGAGGAGGCGGCGTCGGTCAGGGAGTACCGGAACCCGGACTGGAAAAACCGCCTCGCGAGTTCGGCCCGCTCCGCGTCCGATGCGGCCCGGGAGGTTGCCTGGATCGCCAGTTCCCGGATTCCGTCCGAACCGGGTGGCAGCGAAAGGTACGAGCCATCCGGATTAGCGGATCGGTTCCGTCGGGCGGATCCCGCCGGAGCGAAGCGTACGCGGTAGCGTACAGCCGAACCCTTCGCCGGAAGCAGGTAGTTCCCCCCCCCGTCGGTCCGGATCTCGCCCAGGGCCCCCTCGACCGAAATCGCCCCCGCGTACACGAAGAGGGCGGAGTGGCTCATCGGCTCCAGGAAGATCTCCGCCGAGGACAGGGGTACCACCGCCTGGGGGGAGAGAGAATAGTGGGACCCGGCCTTCGGGACCGTTTCGAGCGGGGATTCCGCCCGGCTCCACTTCGTTCCGTCGAAGCGTGCGTACGTCGCTCCCCGCAGGTAGAGTCCGGATGGTGACACCCCGGCGGCCAGCTCGGGGAACTCGATCCGGGCGACGACCCGTCGGTCGGCCTTGACGGAGGTGACGTCGCGCAGCGAGATCGCGTCGGAGAAGCCGGCAATCCCCACCCGGGTCCCCGGGCGACGCAGGAACTGCCCGATCCCGACGCGGGGGGTAACCGCGAACAGCACCGCCGTCATGCAGAAACCCGCCACGGCGGACAGCAGGAGCAGATGGACGGCAAACCCCGGGCGGGCGCGGGGAACGACGGTTCCTCCCGCTTCCGCCGACTCCTCGGCCTGCAGGGCCCACATGGCCCCGGCGGACAGTCCGAGGAAAAGGAAAAGGAACGCCGCGAACCGGATTTCCGTCGTTGACGCCGCGGCGGCGAGGAACTCGAGGAACGAGATCGCGCACAACTGCCATCCGTCCCGGGGGCTTTTGGGAAGGAGGAACTTGATGGACTGGATGCCGAGCAGGAGAAGGGACACGGAGGTGAGCAGGTCCCTGCTTCCCCAGGCGAGGTCGGCGGCGGCCGCCGCGGCGCCCATCACCAGGAGGGGGGAGGCGGCCCGGTGCCATCCCCCCCGGGGGGCGCCTGTCCAGTCCAGGACCGCACCGGCGAGAAACGCCGCCGCCGCAACGGCAACCCCGGGGCGGGAAATCTCCGTGAGGAAGGCGAGCGGGAGCAGCCCGAAGGCCCAGTGGATGCGCAGGGAGAACCAGAGAGCGCCCGGAATCCGGGCCCGTTCCTCCGTCCGCCTCACGGGGTTTCCCCCTCCCCCGCCGAAGGAAGCGTTCCGTCCGTCGTAACCCTCGCGAGGATCGAGAGGGCTTTCCTTCGCCGGCCGGCGTCCGCGGGGGCAACGAGGACCCGGTCGCCGACCCGGAGACGGTACGGCAACCCTTCCCGTTCGCACCGAAGGACTTGGGCGCAGGCCCGCGAGACGAGTCGTTCGAACTCCCCGGGAGGCGAGGGAACGGCCAGATGGAGGTCGACTGCCTTCGAGGGTTCCGCCTCCCGTTCCTTGACCATCCATGTTCCCAGGCGCGCCGACGCCTTCCAGTGGATGTCCCGGACCGGATCGGAAGGGCTGTGGCCCCTCACCCCGCGGATCAACGCCCCCTCCCTTCCCCAGGCGGTTTTCCCCCCGAGATGGTCGCCGGGGTCCGTGCCGGGGGGCGCGGCATCCGGTGCACCGGGTTCCGGGTACACGATCAGGCAGTTTTCCCGAGGATTCACCTCGGCGGACTTTTCGAAGAGGGCGAAGGGGAACCGGGTGGAGACGGTGCACGGGAAGGAAGGGACCGGGCCGCGTCGCTCGGGACGGTACGGGATGATCCGCGTGTCGGCTCCCCCCGGGGGGATCTCGGGGAACCAGGCCCCTCTCCCGGCCCCGGGCAAGGCCGGGGACACGGTGACGGAGAATGCAGGCAACCACTTCCCCGTGGCCGAACAGGTGACGGCCAGGAGGCAGTCCCGCGACGCGAACGCCTCCGAGGCGTGCGCCACCCGGACGCGCAATCCCCGCAGGCACCATTCCGACAGGATGCCGGACAGGATGATCAGGCTCAAATTCATGCTGAGGGCAAGGTAGAGCAGGTTGTTCCCGGTGTTGATGGCCGCGGCGCCCACGGCGACCGTGAGCGCGAGGAACCATTTTCCCGGAAAGGTCACCCGGAGCTTCCGCGGCGGGCGGAACTTCCGGAGGTAGGCCTTCATACGGGCGCGGGGATGGCCTCGAGGATCTCCGAGAGGATCGCCTCGCCGGCCTCGGCCTCCGGGGCGCCCCCCGCCGGCTCCCCCGAAAGGAAGATGCGATGGCAAAGGACGGCAGGCGCGGTCCTGCGCACGTCCCCGGGGGTGACGAAGTCCCGGCCCGAAAGAAAGGCGAGCCCCTGGGAGGTGCCCTTGACGCCGATCGCGCCCCGGGGGGACGCCCCGAGCCGCACCAGGGGGTGCCGCCGCGTGGCCTCGACGATCCGGTAGATGTACGACACGATCGAATCCCGGACGGTCACGCGTTCGACCAGGGCGCGCAAGTGCCTCACCTGCTCGGGAACGAGCACGGGGAGGAGACCGTCCCGGGAGGTCGCCAGCGTGTTCTCCCGGATCAGCCGCAGTTCCGATTCCCGGTCGGGGTAGGAAAGCCTGAGCCGTAAGTTGAACCGGTCCAGTTGCGATTCCGGGAGGGGATAGGTCCCATGCAGTTCGAAGGGGTTCTGGGTGGCGATGACGAGAAACGGGTCGGGAAGAGGGTACGTCTTCGTGTCGACCGATACCTGGCGTTCGCTCATGGCCTCCAGCAGGGCGCTCTGGGCCCGGGGGTTGCTCCGGTTGATTTCGTCGGCGAGGACGATGTTCGCGAACAGAGGGCCGGGGGAAAAGGTAAAACTCCTCTTGTCCGCGTCGAAGATGTGAACGCCGACCACGTCCTGGGGGAGCAGGTCACTCGTGAACTGGATGCGGCGGAACGTCCCGGAAATGCTTGCCGATATTGCCCGCGCGAGGGTGGTCTTCCCGGTGCCGGGGATGTCCTCGAGGAGGATGTGTCCCCCCGCGAGGAAGGAAGCGAGGGCGAGTTCCACCTCCTTGCTCTTCCCCAGGAGAACCGTCTCGACGTTGGAACGGAGCCGGGAGAGGAGCGCCAGGGCTTCTTGGGAATCCATACGGATATTATCGCCGAAACGATTCCGAACCTTTCGGGTATTTTTTGGAATGGAATTTGAATGGGTTTCCGGGCATCATCGGAACCGGGGAAAGGATGAGGAGAAGGCCGGGCCGCCCCGGGCGGCCGCTCGAGGGGATGGAAGAGACGACCCTGTTTCGCGCCGCCTTTCCGGAAGGTTGGGAGGAGATGCGCAGGGTCGCCCGGGAGGAGGAACCGTCCGACGGCGTCGTGCGGGAGAGGTGGGAAGCGGTGCTCGAACTCGCCCGACGGGCCTTGTCCTGCCCCGTTCCGCGGTCCGAACCGGTGAAGTCCGCGGCGGACGTGTTCGAAAGGTACCGCTACCTGGTTGGCGATTCGCCGGTCGAGGTGTTCCTCGCCGTCCTGCTGGACGTCAAGCACCGCGTCCTGCGGGACGCGCGCGTCTCGGTGGGCATCCTGAACGGCAGCCTCATTCACCCGCGGGAGGTCTTCGCCACGGCGGTCGCGGAGCGCGCGGCGGCGGTCGTCCTCGTGCACAACCATCCAAGCGGGGACCCTTCCCCCAGCCCGGAAGACAGGGAAGTCACGCGCAGGCTCCGTTCCGCGGGGGGAATCGTGGGGATTCCGGTGATGGACCATGTCATAATAGGCAGTTGTTCCTTCTACAGTTTCCGGGAGGAAGCGGATTGGTGATTTCGGGCGTATTCAAATCCGCCGCTGTCCTGATCCTCACCGTGGTTTCTTCCCTGGGTGCCGCCGCCGCTGGTTTTCTCACGGGGGAGGAACGGATCTCCTCCGGAATCATGCGGTTGTGGGGCAGGGGATTCGTGCGGATCGGGGGGTGGAAGGTCCGCGTCGAGGGGCTGGAATGCCTCCCGGCGGGCGGTGCCATCCTGGCGGCGAATCACCAGAGCCTGGTGGACATCCCCCTCCTTCTCGCCGCCCTCCCCCGGGAGGTCCGGTTTCTCGCGAAGAGGGAACTCGGCCGGATCCCCCTGTTCGGGTACGCGATGGCGAAAGCCGGCAACCTCTTCATCGACCGGGAGGACCCCCGGGACGCCGTCACCCTGGTCCGCGAGGCGACGGCGCGAATGGACCGGGGGCAGATGGTGGTCATATTTCCCGAGGGTACGCGCAGTCGCGACGGGACCATCGGCGAGTTCAAGCCCGGGGCGTTCTACCTCGCGCGGAAAACGGGGGCCCCGCTCCTGCCGGTGCTCATCGACGGAGGGCACAAGGCCCTTCCCCGGGGTTCGCTCCTCTTTCGGCCCGCCGATCTCACCGTCAGGATACTTGCCCCCGTGACCGCGGACGACGGGAGGGCCCTGACCCGGGACGAGATGGCGGAGGAGACGCGAAGACGGATTCATTCCGCCCGGGAGGAGGGGAGGGTCCCATGCGCCGGGGCGGCCCTGGTATGAGCGGCAGGGTCCGGGGGGAGGGAATCCCCTCATGACGCTGCGCATCATCCCCCTCGGAGGACTGGGGGAATTCGGACTCAACTCCCTGTTGTTCGACGACGGCGAGTCCGCCGTCCTCGTGGACGCGGGCCTCATGTTCCCCGACGACACGATGCTGGGGATCGACTTCGTCATCCCCGATTTCGGCTTTCTGCGGGATCTCTCCCACCGGCTCCGGGCGCTCCTGCTCACGCACGGACACGAGGACCACATCGGTGCGGTCTCGTTCCTGCTGAAGGAGTTCGACGTTCCCGTGTACGGCACCCCGCTTACGCTCGGTTTACTGCGGAACCGCCTCGCCGAGCATGGCCTGGACGGCGTCGCGAGGCTCGAGCCGATCGAGCGTTCCAGCCGGTTCCGCGTGGGCGACCTCGACGTGGAGACGTTCCCGGTCTGCCACAGCATCCCGGGCGGGTTCGGGTTCATCCTGCGGTGCCGGGACGGCGTGTTCGTCCATACGGGGGACTTCAAGATCGACGCCCGGCCTCTGGACGGCGTCCCCACCGCCACGAAACGTCTCGCGGATGTGGCCGCGCGCGAGATGGTGACGGCCCTGTTCTCCGACTCCACGAACGTGGAGCGGGAAGGGGAAAGCCTCCCGGAGGCGTTCGTCGGGGAGGCCCTTTCGGAAATATTCGGCGGGGCCCCCGGCCGGGTCATCGTCGCGATGTTCTCGTCGAACATCCACCGGATCCAGGAGGCCATCAACGCCGCAGCCCGCCACGGCCGCAGGGTGGCCCTTTGCGGCAAGAGCATGGTGGGGAACGTGGGGACGGCCCTCGAACTGGGATATATGAAACTGCCGAACCCGGAGATCCTCTTTCCCGTGGAGGACATCGAAACCCTGCCCGGCCGGCAGGTCGCCGTCCTCACCACGGGCAGCCAGGGGGAGCCTCGCTCCGCCCTCACGCTGATGGCGCTGGGCGAGCACAAGTTCCTGCGGATCCGGGAAGGCGACACGGCCGTCCTCTCCTCGAAGTTCATCCCGGGGAACGAACGGGCGATCGCCAACGTGATCAACCACCTCTTTCTGGCGGGGGCCGACGTGCGCTACGAAAAGATCTCGGAGATCCACGTGTCCGGGCACGCCAGCCGGGAGGAACTCCGGAGCATGGTCCGGCTGCTCCGTCCGGAGTACTTCATCCCCGTCCACGGCGAGCCGAGGCACCTCATCATGCACAAGAACCTCGCCCGGGAGATGGGGGTCCCCCGCCCGGAGTTTGTCCGGAACGGCGACATCCTCGAGTTTTCGGAAGGGGTGATGACCCGTGCGGGGAAGGCCCCGGTAGGGCGCCTGTTCGTCGACGGGAAAGGGGTGGGGGAGGTGGAGGGACTGGTGCTCAAGGACCGGTACCACCTCTCGAACGACGGCATGGTCATGGTCGTGCTGGCCATCTCCCAGACCACCGGGGAAATCCTCTACGGGCCCGATATCGTGACCAGGGGGGTGGTTTCCGAAAACGCTTCGGATACTATAATGGAGGACGCGAGGCGGACCGTCCTCTCGACGTGGGAGGAGGCGGGCCTCGAGGCGAGGAAGGACCCGGCGGAGATCAAAACCGACATGCGGAAGGCCCTTCGCCGGTTCTTCAATAAGCGACTCGACAGGAGACCGATGATCATACCCGTGCTTCTGGAGCTCTAGTGCACCGTCTCGCAAATATCTTGGCATTCGAGGGCCGCTGCAGGGGGCCGGTCCCCGGAAGGGTTTCGTCGCGAGACAAGGGAGACCCGAGGCGAGGCGGGCAAGCGCAGG
>Ga0209001_1000086_pt1 | contig 20157 bp, 21 predicted proteins | sample Rifsed13ft2_FD_184006 | JGI IMG/M metagenome (GOLD analysis project Ga0209001, IMG submission 184006) | Soil microbial communities from Rifle, Colorado, USA - sediment 13ft 2 (SPAdes) (version 2) | ecosystem: Environmental > Terrestrial > Deep subsurface > Rock core/Sediment | place: Rifle...
CTTGTCTATCTCATCAAATGGGACAAACTTTGCCTTGCCTTGCTTCTCTAGTATCTTCGTTATTGCCGCTGTAAGTGTTGTCTTGCCATGATCTACGTGCCCTATTGTCCCTATGTTTAAATGCGGCTTCTTCCTCTCAAACCTCTGCTTCGCCATAGATTTATTACCTCCTAATATCTTGTTTAGCCACTAACGAACAACAAGCACGAATCACTAAGTTCCGATTCCCAAGAATTCAGAAGTCGGAATCCAGAATCCAGAAGATAAAACTCTAACTTCTGAATTCTGATTTCTGGCTCCTGACTTCTTATTTGAGATTTGAAATTTGTTATTTGGAATTTGTAGTTTCATTACGCCCCTTTTACTCTGGCCTTAATCCCTTGAGAAAGCATCTCAGGAACATCGGCATAGTGTGAGAACTCCATAGTAAACGTACCTCTTCCCTCTGTCATAGATCTTAAATGAGTGGCATAACCAAACATCTCAGAAAGAGGCACCTCCGATTTTATAGCTTGCATACCGCCTCGTAGCTCCGTCCCAATAATTCTTCCTCTTCTCGAACTTAAATCCCCAATTACAGATCCCATAAACTCTTCGGGTACAACAACCTCAACACTCATCAAGGGTTCAAGAATTACAGGAGAAGCACGTCTAACCGCATCCTTAAACGCCATTGAAGCGGCGATCTTAAATGCTATCTCAGAAGAATCCACCTCGTGATAAGATCCATCGTAGAGTCTCACACCAAAATCAACAACAGGATATCCTGCGATAACACCAGTCACCATTGCCTCTTCAATACCCTTTTCAACAGCCGGTATATACTCTTTTGGAATTGCTCCACCCTTAATCTCATCTATAAACTCAAAACCCGATCCTCGTTCTCTAGGTCCTAATCTTATTTTCACATGACCGTATTGGCCACGCCCACCGGTCTGGCGGATAAACTTTCCCTCAGCCTGAGAAGAGGCTGTGATTGTTTCTTTATATGCTACCTGAGGCTTTCCAACATTTGCATCAACCTTAAATTCACGTTTTAGACGATCAACTATTATTTCTAAATGAAGCTCTCCCATACCGGCAATAATAGTCTGACTGGTCTCTTCGTCGAACTTAACCTTGAATGATGGGTCCTCTATTGCGAGCTTTCCAAGCGATATACCAAGTTTTTCCTGATCGGCTTTAGTTTTTGGCTCAATTGCAACAGAAATAACAGGTTCAGGAAACTGAAGGCTTTCAAGAATTATAGGCTTATTTTCATCTGAAAGTGTATCACCTGTAATTGTATTCCTAAGACCAACCGCTGCAGCAATATCTCCTGCGCTTATCTCCTTGATCTCCTCACGTTTGTTTGCGTGCATCCTGAGAAGCCTTCCGATTTTCTCCCTACTACCCTTTCTTGAGTTATAGACGGATGTCCCTGAGGCAAGCTTTCCCGAATATACCCTTAAATATGTAAGCTGACCGACAAATGGGTCTGTCATTATTTTAAAAGCAAGCGCAGAGAATGGCTCGGTTTCTTTTGGATACCTAAACTCCTCCTGATCAGTATATGGGTTTATCCCCTTTACAGGAGGCAAATCTATCGGCGAGGGAAAAAAATCTACAACAGCATCAAGAAGGGTTTGAACGCCCTTGTTTTTAAATGCTGAACCACAAAGTACCGGGACTGCATTTATTACGATAGTAGACTTTCTTAACACGCTTTTTATCTTTTCTTCTGTAATGGGCTTCCCGTTAAGGTAGTTTCCCATTACCTCTTCATCAAAATCTGAAAGAGATTCTAAGAGTTTCTCCCTACCCAAAATAGCTTGATCTTTTACCTGATCTGGTATTTCGATAAACTCATATTTAGATCCTAGAGAGTCCTCCTCCCAGACTACTAATTTCATCTGAATAAGATCAATTATCCCTTTGAATTCATCATCATCAATCCACGGAATTTGAATAAAAATAGGATTAGAGTTTAATTTATTCCTGATCTGGTCAATAGTTTTAAAGAAATCAGCCCCCACTCGGTCCATCTTATTAACAAAAGCAATCCTTGGAACGTTGTAGCGGTCAGCCTGTCGCCATACTGTTTCAGATTGTGGTTCAACACCGCCGACACCATCGAAAACCACAACAGCTCCATCAAGTACCTTTAAAGACCTTTCAACCTCGATCGTAAAATCCACGTGTCCTGGAGTATCAATAATGTTGATTCTATGGTCACGCCAGAAACAAGCGGTAGTTGCTGCAGTAATGGTGATACCCCGCTCCCTTTCTTGTTCCATCCAGTCCATTATGGCTGTGCCTTCATGAACCTCGCCAATCTTATATGTCAGACCAGTGTAATAAAGGATGCGCTCTGTCGTTGTGGTCTTACCGGCATCTATATGGGCAATAATCCCAATATTTCTAGTCTTTTCTATAGTTACGTCACTACTCAATTATTCTCCCCCCAAACTTACCACCTATAATGAGCAAAAGCCCTATTGGCTTCAGCCATCTTTTGTACATCTTCTCTTTTTTTAATCGCTCCCCCACGCCCTTGAGCTGCATCCATAATCTCGGATGCAAGCTTTTCTTCCATTGATTTTCCTTGCCTACCCCTTGCAGCATTGATTATCCATCTTATAGCAAGAGATAGACGACGAAATTGGTTTACCTCGATTGGAACTTGATATGTAGCTCCACCTACCCTTCGAGGTCTTACCTCAATAACCGGCTTTATGTTTTCCATCGCTGTATGAAAAACCTCTAGGGGATCCTTTTCCATTTTTTTGCCAACCGTTTCGACAGCTTTATAGAAAATGTTTTCAGCTATACTCTTCTTTCCATCGTACATAAGGGAATTTATAAACTTTGCTACCATCAAATCTCCGTACTTAGGATCCGTAGAAATCCGTCTCTTAGAAACTGAACCTTTTCTTGACATCGTGGTTTTTTACTTAATTACTTGGGTCTCTTGGCACCGTATTTAGAGCGGCTTTTTCTTCTATTCTGCACGCCCGTGGCATCCAATGAGCCCCTTATAATATGGTATCTTACGCCAGGAAGGTCTTTTACCCTACCACCCCTTACAAGAACTACCGAATGTTCCTGAAGTGAATGTCCTTCACCAGGGATATAACCAGTTATCTCCATACCATTTGTAAGCCTTATACGGGCAACCTTTCTAAGAGCCGAGTTCGGTTTTTTGGGAGTGGTAGTATACACTCTGATGCATACACCCCTTTTTTGAGGACAGCTCTGTAGAGCTGGAGCCTTACTTTTCTTCGTTAACTGCTCTCTCCCCTCTTTTACCAGTTGCCCAATTGTAGGCATATATTACAGTTTCTCCTACATATCAAAAATGAATTTAAAATTATAATCATGAAATGCTTATGTTGTCAAGAAATATGTAGTTGCTTGTTGTTGCAAAATGATAATGTCACCCCATGGGTTTTTGGGATAATTTCTGAATTTATCAGGAATTATCCACAAGGAGGTAGAAACACTGATGGAAGTATTAACCTTGAGGCAGCAGGAACGATTAATGGTTATTCAAACTGGCAGAAACCTTTCTACTAGCTATTCCCCGTGTTCTTCAATGAACTTTTCTGCATCCATAGCAGCCATGCATCCTGTGCCAGCCGCTGTTATAGCCTGCCGATACCTATGGTCTTGAACATCACCTGCTGCAAACACTCCAGGAACACTTATCTCTGTTGTTCCATTTTTCGTAATAATATATCCCTTTTCATCCATCTCGAGTTGTCCCTTAAAGAGCTTTGTGTTAGGAGTGTGACCAATTGCAACAAATACTCCTTGACATGCTTTTTCGCTTATCTCTCCTGTAACTACATTCCTTATTTTTACTCCAGTTACGCCTTTTTCCTTATCCCCTATTATTTCCTCAACAACAGAATCCCAAATAAATTCTATCTTTTTATTTTTAAATGCCCTCTCTTGCAAAATCTTTGACGCTCTTAACCTATCCCTTCGATGAATGACGGTTACCTTAGTAGCATACTTTGTAAGAAATACTGCCTCCTCTACCGCTGTATCGCCACCTCCAACTACAACAACTTCCTGATCTTTGAAGAAAAAGCCATCACATGTAGCACAAGTTGAAACACCATGTCCAAGTAGTCTTCTTTCCGAATTAATACCAAGGAGCTTAGCAGATGCTCCAGAAGCGATTATTAATGTATCTGCCTGTAAAACCGTCTCTCCTGCTACTATCTTGAATGGCCTTTTTGAAAGGTCTACAGAGGTTACTTCTGCAAATACACACTTTGCGCCGAATCTTTCTGCTTGCTTTCTCATATAATCCATTAGGTCAGGCCCCATAATTCCATCTGGAAAGCCTGGGTAGTTTTCAACAGCGGTTGTTAACGTAAGCTGACCCCCTGCTTGTGTTCCTTCAAAGACAATCGGTTCGAGGTTTGCTCTTGCAGCGTATAATGCCGCAGTGAAACCAGCGGGTCCTGAACCGATGATAACTACTTTGTATCTTTGCTTCAACTCTTCTAAATTACTCATCTTTCAAATTTTCCATATTATTTTTAATTTATATAACATTCGATAAGGTAATATTCATGTCGTAGAATCAATCCTTAAATTAGAGAAATTGATCACCTTAATTATTTATGACGCGTGAATACAAAAATAGATTCAATATATAATATCAACACATAACTCAATCATCATCTTGTTTCCTTGCCTACATTTGTTTTCATTACTTCTTCTAGAGTTGTCTTTCTAAAACCCTTCATTACCTCAAACTCGCTATTCCCGATTTCTGTTTCCTTAGCATTAACTACCTCTATAATTCCTTTATTCTGCCCGACAACTTGAACTGTTTTTAGAGGATATCCCTTTTCTAATAACTTTTGATATTCCAAGCTAGATTCTAAGCCTCCACCACTACTTGTGTACAGTGAACTCAGAGTTTCGTTAACTCTATTTTGGAAGTCGTTCATCTTATTCATATCAATATCTTTATATACACTCATATCATCTGAAACCCAAATCTCTTGATAAACAGCCCCATCGGTATAAATCTTATACATGGTAGCATTATATCCTGCCATAGTTTGTTTATCGGGGGTCTTTTCAATTCTCACCTGTACTTTCATGTCCGACTGCTTAGCCTCCCCGGGAAGTCGTAGTCCCTGTTTTTTCATCTCCTCCTCAATAGCTTTTCTCTGCTCTGGCGGCATGTTTTTTAGAGATTCTTCCAATTTCTTTCTTGACTGAGCAACGGACCTCGCTATCTCACTTATATACTCATCAATTGTGCTACCCCAGTAAAGCTTTCTACCGGAATCAACAATGAATATCTGATTGCTATTATAGTTTATGATTATCTCTGAGTTTCCCTGAAGGGATTTAACCCTGTTTTTTGAAAAATAAAACTTGGATTTGATCTTTTGCTTCGAAGATTCCTTGGAAGAAGTTGCTACGCTGTAAATAACCTGTTCAATTATCCATCCCGCTCTAACACTACTTGAAAAACATAAGAAAACTAGAGCAAGAAAAAAAGATATGAATTTAAAAGTCATCATATTGCTTCCTTTTAAGGGATTAAATCTAATGCATAATATATTATCATTGGTATTATCAAAAAACTCAATTTATTTTTTATAGGATAGTTTGTTATAGTTATTTCGATTTGCGTATCATAAATATTAAATTGAAATAATTATTAGTTTAGAAAATTGGGAACTAACATCATTGTACCCTAAAACGATTTTTGGAAAGTTAAGATGAAAAAAACCTTGCTTTATGATGTTCATTCTTTGCTAGGTGCTATTTTTGATGACTTTTCAGGTTTTTTAATGCCTAAAAGTTACAATAACCCTTTAGAGGAATATCTCGCTGTAAGAAAAGGTGTTGGCCTTATTGATCTTTCGCATCGAGGGAAGTTGCGTATAAGTGGAAAGGAACATTTAAAATTCCTACAGGGCATGGTGACTAATGATGTTATGAAATTAGAAGAAGGAAAAGGCCTATACGCAACCCTACTTACAGTAAAGGGAAAAATGGTCGCAGATATGAGGATATATCGGGAGAAAGAATCAGTACTACTCGAGCTAGAGCCGGGTCTTAATGAAAAAGTCAGGGAACTCTTACTTAAATATAGACTATCCTACAAAGCGAATATTGAAGACCTAACTGATACTTACTGTTTACTCTCTATTCAAGGTCCTAATTCCAAAAGGCTTCTTGAAAAATACTTGGGTAAAGAAATCCCAGAACTAAAGGAATATGAATTTCTTAAAAGAGAGATTGTCAGCACTGAGGTTATGATAACAAGAGTAAATCGAACAGGGGAAGAGGGATATGATTTTTTCATCCAACCTGATGGAGTTAAGCTTCTTTGGGAATCTCTAATTGGAAATGGTAGAGACCTTGAATTAAAACCTGTTGGTCTTGAGACAATGGAAACCTTAAGAATTGAAGCAGGCATTCCCAGATACGACGTAGATATGGATGAAGAGACAATCCCGCTTGAAGCAGGACTCCTCGATGCAATAAGTTTTGAGAAAGGATGCTACGTGGGACAAGAAGTAATTGCGCGTATCAAATGGAGAGGTCATGTAAATTGGTGTCTTGTTGGATTAGAAATTGAAGGCGAAAACTTGCCTTCAAAGGGTGATAAAATTTTTCACGGTGAACGCGAAATCGGTCATATAACAAGTAGTGTATTTTCTCCAGTACTTAATAAGGTAATAGCCCTTGGATACATAAGAAGGGAATTTAAAGATCCTGAGACTAAGGCTATAGTAAGGATAAACAGCAAAAGCAAATCAGCAACGGTTGTAAGAACGCCATTTCTTCAAAGTCGTGGTTCGTGAATTGTAGCTCGTGTATCGAATCACGATTCACTAAATACGATACACAGCTCAGTGGTGGGCGGTACTGGATTTGAACCAGTGACTTCCACCGTGTGAGGATGGCACTCTACCGCTGAGTTAACCGCCCCAATATTTTATATTGAACTTGATAATTCTCGTAGCGTGCTACAGGGTGTCTCGTGTCATTGTGATCACTTCGATAAACTCAGTGTAAACTCTGCAAAGCAATCTGACACGGAGTGTCATTCCGAACCATGTCCTGAGCTCGCCGAAGGGCATGTCCTGAGCAAGGACAAAGGAGCAGTGAGGAATCTCAATCAGATCGTTTCGTCGTGAAGCCTGTACTGAGCTTTGTCGAAGTGGTCCTCGCAAACAACAGCTAGGACTTTCTTTAGGTTTCCCGAAAAGATTAAATTTCAGAACTCTTCTTCAACAATAAGTAACTTTTCGGCCTCTTCTATTATCTCCCCGAGTCTTTCCCTGAAAAGCTTTATCCCGCCAAGTGGTATTACTATGCAGGATCTCCCCCCGCTCAGCTCTGTGATTCTCAAGTATTTTCCCTTGTGGTTTTCCTTCACGTCGAAAAAAAACCTCTTGGACTCGATGTCAACATGCTTGCTAAGGTGTTCCTTCTCTAACTTTTCCATTTTGCTACCTCCACCACTTCGCCTTCTCCACATGAATTCTAAAATCGGGGTAGAATAATAACTCCATAGTAGAAAAAAATCAAGACATAATATTTAGGAGATTTATGAGATTCATCTAAGACATAAGTCATTGATATTCATTTATCGAGGAAAAGAAATTCGCTATTATCATAAATGCACAATTTCTATAAGGTGATTACACACATAAATACTTCTTTAAAAAATAAGCAATATTTATTTAGCAGCTTAATCATAGGGTGTTGTATAATAGGATTAAGCTAAAGAAATAAGGAGCATCAAACATGGAAAAAAAGCTAAAATTTGGAATCGCAGGTCCTGTGCCTGGAGAATCAATATCTAACTTAATTAACTACACAAAGCTCTATGAAAGAGGAGGCTTTGATACAGTCTGGTTTCCTGACCACGTCGTATTTATGGCTAAAACATTGACACCAGAAGTATGGTCTGTCATTACAGCCGCATCTATAAAAACAAAAAAGATAGTGATGGGAACTATTGGCGATGCCCACAGAATTCATCCTGCAATATTTGCCCATCGTCTTGCAACCGTTGATCATATCTCAAGCGGAAGAATTTTTGTCTGTGTCGGATACGGAGAAAAAATGAATCTTGATCCTTATGGAATAAGATGGGATAAACCATTAAAGCGCGTTGTAGAATCCGTTAAGATCATGCGCGCTCTTTGGAAAGGAGAGCCAGTAGACTTCAATGGAGAAATATACAAACTATCTCAAGCTGAACTGAGAATAAAACCCGTACAAGAAAACGGCGTTCCTATATATATAGCTGCGACTGCAAAGAGAGCACTCAGTGTTGCAGGTCAGCATGGAGATGGATGGGTTACAAATGCTATGCCGCCTAGGCTATTCGCCGAGAAATCAAAAGCCGTAGAAGAAGCAAGAGCCACACAGAAAACTATAGACCAGATAGAAAAATGCATTTACATATTCGTATCAATTGCTCAAAATCAAGACGAAGCCTATAAAACACTAGAGCCAATAAAACACGCCCTTATCTGGCCCGAGTTACTTCATGAGGCAGGATACGATGTAGAAATTGCCGATGAATACAAAGACCTTCAGTATACAAAGATTATGCCAAATGATGCAGATATGCTTAGAAGATTCAGAGAGATGGGAGCGAGGTATTATTCGAGGGAGATCGTACTTGACTTCGTAATTACAGGCTCTAAAAAGGATGTGATAAACAAAATAGAAGAATACATTCGGTCAGGAGTCAATCATTTCATCCTACGAGACTTTAGTCCCGACCGCAAAAAATCGTTTAGGGTCTTATCAAAAGAAATTCTGCCGTATTTTCGAGGATAGAAAGGAAACCTGCATCAGTGCTTTATCCATCTTGGAATCTGAGATACAAAATCAGAAAATGGGTCTCCTGATGTATCTGCGTGGAAATAAACCTTTCTCATATAGTCGAGCGCACCAGAATAGAATTCAAACTCGTTTGATAATCTAGTAAACATTCTTGGATTTCCTTTTCCCGTTTGAAGGTCAAACTTAGATACTAAGGAATAAGACCTTGTACCCTCGTTTATGTAATAGTGGAGATAAGAGCCTCTAATCACATAATCTCTAAAAATGCCGGTCATAAATAAAGTGAAATCACCTATATATTTTCTCATCTCTCTTTCCAACCCGGAAGTTTTTTGAGAAAGACTTTGAGTATCAACTATCATCTCGACAAGCGTTTCCACTTTTCTACCCTCCGATCCTCTAATCTTATAAAGCTTCTCTGTATTAACAAAATCCGCTAGAACATCCGTCAAGTATGATGCAACCTGAGTGTCCTTATCCTTACCGAGATCATAAAAACTCATTCTTACTAGCTTCCCAAAAAATGCTCTCAAAGAGGTCATGCTCATTCTCTCAACCTTCATGGCTCTCTATTCCCTCCCTATAGTTTTGTAAATAACTATAATAATAATTTAGCAATGTGCATAAATAAATGTCAATTAGACATATTTCCTTGTTATGCTTTCTAACTTGGTTATAATTTTGCAACTTCTAAACGCATATTCCTAAGTTTGTCGATTGCGAAAATTGAATATATAAAAATTGAAACGAATTCATTAAGATGGCAAGAGTTCACCTGGATTTACCGGATAGATTTGATTTTTCTACTGAAATTCCTTTACGTGTAAGTGATATAAACTATGGCGGTCACCTTGGGCATGATTCTGTTCTATCTTTAACTCATGAAGCCCGCGTGAGGCTGCTTAACAAATATGGTTTTACGGAAATGGATATTGATGGTTCAGGGTTAATCATTTCTGACGTTGTTATAGTCTATAAGTCTGAGGCCTTTTACGGCGAGACTATGAAAATCGAAGTTGCAGCAATCGAGTTTAGTAAATACGGTTGTGACTTTATTTATAAAATCACAGAAAAAGAATCAGGAAGAGAAGTTGCTAGAGTTAAAACAGGAATTGTGTTTTTTGATTATAGTGAAAGAGAGGTAGCCCACGTTCCAGAAAAATTCAAAGCGATTTTTCTTTCAAATGATTAGAGCAAGGGCTCGATCTTATAATTTGGTGGAAAGTTTTTCGATATAATTACTATCGCGCTACAAGTTGGAGCAGGCTTTTCAATTACTGAGTTTAAAAAGATACACTCCGTCTTTAATCTCTGAAACCTCTACAGGAACCCCAACATAAAGTTTATCTGGAGAAGTTTCTAGGATTCGCCCTGTAATCTTGCATCCACCTTCAAGCTCAACAATCGCCACAGTATAAGGAGCCTCCTTTTCATGGCTCGCAAGTGGAACATGTACTGTCGAATATGTATAAAGTATTCCCTTTCCGGGAACTTCAGTCTCTTCTAATTTCTCAGATTTACAAGATTTGCAGAAATAAGCAGGAATAGAACTAATCTTTCCACAGGAAGAACACTTAAGAACTCTTATGTTCATCATCCTTAACACCTTGCCAAGATGTGAACAACGCATGTTGCGCCGGAGCCACCGAGATTATGAGTAAGACCAATCTCGGCGTCCTTTACCTGTCTGTCTCCAGCCTCCCCTCGCAGTTGCTCCACAATTTCAACAATCTGACCTACTCCTGTTGCTCCCACAGGATGACCCTTAGCTTTAAGCCCACCGCTTGGATTTACCGCGAATTTCCCGTTGAGCGATGTTAATCCATCAAGCGTAGCAGGCCCCCCTTCACCTTTTGGAACAAATCCAAGGTCCTCGATTGCAATTATCTCGGCAATCGTAAAGCAGTCGTGAACTTCAGCCACATCTACATCCTCACGCTTTACACCAGCCATTTGAAAAGCCATGTTTGCTGCTTCAACAGTTGCATCAAATCTTGTTAAATCGTCCTTCTGGTAAAGTGCAAAGGAATCATTTGCCTGAGCAAACCCAATTATGTCAACTGGTTTTCTAGAAAGATTTCGAGCAGTACCTTTGTCAGCTAAAATAACTGCCGATGCCCCATCTGTTATAAGTGAGCAATCATAGAGACGTAGAGGGTCGGCAACAACCCTGTTGTCATTTAAAATCTGCTCCATGCTTACCAGCTTTTGCATTTGTGCGTCAGGATTCTTAAGTGCATTTGTATGATTTTTTACAGTTACAGCAGCAAGGTGCTCTCTTGTGGTTCCGTATTGATGCATGTGCCTTCTTGCCATCATCGCAAAAGCACTTGGAAATGTGTAGCCCACCTTTACCTCATGCTCCCAGTCTCCGGCTTTAGCAAGAAACTCCGTAACCTTTGGTGTAGGAACGGTGTTCATCTTTTCGATTCCAATAACTAGCACCTTACCAGCAGTTCCCGAACCAATCGCAAGAATCCCTTCCCTCACTGCCGAGCCTCCTGAAGCACAGGCGTTTTCAATATGTGTACAAGGAATATCGCGTCTCAGTCTCAAAGCTGCGCCAACATAAGGAGCAAGGTGGTTCTGGTTTATAAAATCGCTTCCTGCGTAATTACCGAGATAAAAGGCCTCAACCTCATCAGTTGTTATACCTGCATCCGCCATAGCTTTCTTCCCTGCTTCTACCGCAAGATCGAGAAAACTTCGGTCCTTAATTACTCCATACCTTGTATTTCCTATTCCTATAACAGAGACTCTTTTCATTTTTAAACCCAAATGGTTAGCATCAAAGCCGCAGACTTACTAAAGACCAATTAACCACAAATGACCACGAAGTAGCAATTTACTACATAGTTACATAAATTTCTATCAATTAGGATTTTAGTAGATTCGCCGTTCATGGTTCGACAAGCTCACCACCTACGGCTTAGTTCAAGTACCGTTCGCCCTTGTCGAAGGGCGTGTTTGTTTAACTAACTCCTAGCAATAATAAATTAACAGTCTACTAGCATCAGCTATCGGTTCTTGGTAAGACCTTTTGCTGATTTCAAAACAGATTTTAAGCCTTTTCAAGAATCATCGCTATTCCCATACCGCCGCCAATGCAGAGAGAAACAAGGCCTTTTTTAGCTGCTTTTCTTCTTTTCATCTCATGAAGTAACTTTACCACGAGAACAGCACCAGATGCTCCAATTGGATGTCCAAGCGCAATAGCACCACCGTTCACATTTATTTTCTCATCAGGAATTGGCAGATCTCTAAGCACAGACAAGGACTGAACTGCAAACGCCTCGTTTAGCTCAAAGAGGTCAATATCATCTAAAGAAAGTCCAGCCTTATGCAATACCTTTTGAATAGCAGGAACTGGTCCGATTCCCATTACGGAAGGCTCTACTCCTGCAACTGCGTACGCCACTACTGAACCCAAGGGCTTTAGTCCAAGCGCTTTTGCCTTCTCCGGTGTTGTAACAATCATAGCCGCAGCGCCATCGTTTATTCCGGAAGCGTTCCCTGCAGTGACAGTTCCACCTACTTTAAACACGGGGCGCAAGCCAGCGAGGCTCTCTAATGTTGTATCCGCCCTGGGGTGTTCGTCCTTTTCAAATGGAATGGGGTCCCCCCTTCTCTGAGGCACCAATACCGGAACTATTTCATCCTTAAACTTTCCTGACTCCATAGCAGCCTTTGTCTTCATCTGACTTTTATAAGCAAATTCATCCTGTTCTTTCCTCGTGATGTTGTACACCTCAGCTAGGTTTTCTGCTGTTACGCCCATGTGGTAGTTATTGAATATGTCCCACAATCCATCGTAGACCATACCGTCTACTATCTCATCCTTTGGCATTGCCATTCTATAACCGTATCGCGCCTTCTGAAGATAAAATGGGGCTGCACTCATGTTCTCTATACCACCGGCGATTACTACCTCTGCATCCTCCGCTTTAATAGCCTGTGCAGCAAAAACAACTGACTGAAGGCCCGATCCACAAACCCTGTTTATTGTAATGGCAGGAGTTTGTACATTAAGACCTGCATTAAGAGAAACCTGTCTTGAAGGGTTCATCCCCTGTCCTGCTGAGAGAATGTTTCCCATGATACAATCATCAATTACCTTGGGATCAATGCCTGTACGGTTTAAAATCTCTTTTACAACGGTAGAACCCAGAGTTGGAGCAGGAAAATCCTTCAGGACTCCACCAAATGTACCAATAGCTGTTCTTAGTGGTTCGCAAATTACAACTTTCTGCATTGCCGTTAGCCTCCTTAATTTTTTACCTTGTGGCATTCTACCTTAAGAAATAAATATTTGCAAAGTTTTCAGCCAACCACTAAGGCACAAAGTTAGGAATATGAGTTTTAAAGTAGATTCAAGAACCGGAAGAAAGAATTCCAAATCCTATCTTCGTGTCTTAGTGTCACATCGGCAGAGCTCGGCGCAGGCTTTGTGGCTGAACAGCCAAATTTCTAACCTGATTTGACAAATAATTAAAAAAAGTTAAATCTATAAATCCTTACTACCTGAATAATAACTCATAATCTCTAGGAGGTGCTGATATGATAAAGGATCTATATGACCTAAGCGGCAAGGTTGCCCTTGTCACGGGGGGCTCAAGGGGCATCGGTAGAGCAATATGTCTTGCTTTTGCTGAAGCAGGCGCCGATATTCTGCTTAACTACGCGAGAAGCGATAAACAGGCAGATGATGTAAAGAGACAAATCGAAGCCATGGGGAGAAAGTGTGTGACAGTGCGTGCTGATGTGAGTAAGTTCGAGCAGGCTCAGAATCTTGGCAAAGCAGTCATTAATCATTTTGGTAAGGTAGATATCTTGATAAACAACGCCGGAGTAAACAGAGATAGGACACTCAGGCGTATGACACCAGAGCAGTGGAATGAGGTCATCCAAACCAATCTCTCAAGCTTATTTAATTGTACTAAGGCTGTGATTGAGCCTATGATTGCTCAAAATAGCGGCGTGATTGTTTCTGTTTCTTCAATCATAGGAGAGATGGGTAATGTTGGTCAGGTTAATTATGCATCAACTAAAGCCGGAATAATTGGTTTTACAAAGACAATGGCAAGGGAACTTGCAGGGAATAATATACGTGTAAACGCAATTGCTCCTGGATTTATAGAAACCGATATGCTAGGCACCGTACCTGAAGATATAAGAAAACAAATAGTAGCACAAATTCCATTGGGAAGATTTGGGACACCCGAAGAGATTGCACTTGCTGTTCTATTCCTATGCTCCCCTGCTGCAAGCTGGATTACGGGAATTACACTTAGAATGAACGGCGGACATTATATTTAATTACAATATCTATAAAAGATTCATACCAATTCCGACTGAAGACTGTGCTATCTCCCACTATAGGTCTTTCAATACCTGAGATGTTCAGCGGATAATTATCAGCTAATCCAGAGTATGTCGAAGGATGCCTATTTCAGGCCAAATGAGCACAAATCGCCCTTCGACGTAGGCACGACCTTGTTCGTGCCCAAAAATAGCACAGACAAGTCTGTGCCCACATTATTTGAACAGTATCACTTAAATCTTATAAGGGATAAGACAATAAGAAGAGGAGCATTGTAGGCACGAACTTGTTCGTGCCCAAAAATTGCACAGACAAGTCTGTGCCTACATTATTCGAACAGTTATCAAATGGAAATGGTATTAGACCTCGCTTTTGATTGGGGTAGTTTTTTTCGTTATTTGTGTAAATGGAATGGAATGTTTCTTACCTTCGCGTAATAGATAAAACCCGTTTTCCTCAAAATACTCGATTAAGTCACGGCGTTTTACCGACATTCTATACCTCGATAGGTATTTGCTCCAAGAGAGCTCTCCCAATTGGGATTTCTTTATTTTGCTGTCTGTAAGCTATTATCATTTCACGCAGAGCACCCTGAAGCATTTGCCTACACTCTTCTAAAGTTTTTCCCTCCGTTATTACCTCCGGCCACTCTACCAACTGCCCCATATAGCCAGATTTTATTTTTATATATTTCGCTGTATAGGTGCTTATCATATCGTCACCTCCTTCTAGACCGCTCTGTAGCCTTCTTGTCTTATTAACATTATTTTATCCATAATACCTTAATACCTTCCTATTGCTATTCTTTCACCAAAGATATACCTACTTCAATAAAAATCCCCTATATTTTCTTGACAACCCAACTGCATTTGGGTAACCCATTAGCAAATAATTCATTGGAGAAAAAATAATTGTCGAAAATTACAGTCGGAGTTATTTTTGGAGGAAGGTCGGTAGAGCATGAAGTATCACTGCTCTCAGCAAAGTCAATTATAAGAAACTTAAACCCAGACAAATACCAAGTCTTTCCCATATTCATTGAAAAAAACGGAACGTGGCGGAAAGCGTCTATTGATAGGTGGATAAAGGATGGGGAATTGAAAATATTCACTAACTCCTTTCTTTCTCCGTCTTTAAATCCCGAGAAACCCGTATTTTACGAGCTCGGCTTGAACAAGGTTGAAGGAGAGCACAGGGTTGACGTTCTCTTTCCCGTTCTTCATGGGACATATGGGGAAGACGGAACTGTGCAGGGACTCTTTGAGCTTATGGGAATTCCCTTTGTCGGCGCTTCGGTCCTTGGCTCTTCAATGGGCATGGACAAAATCGCCATGAAGACAATATTTAGGGAAGCTAAGCTGCCAGTAGTAAAATTCACTGGATTCTACAGTCATGAGTGGAGATTAAATAGAGAAATAATAGCGAAAAATGTATTAAGTGAGATTGGAATACCCTGCTTTGTAAAATCTGCAAATCTTGGTTCAAGCGTCAGTATAACAAAGGTTAAATTAGAAGATGGCTTAGAAAAAGCTATAGATTTTGCCTGTACCTTTTCACATAGAATCATGGTCGAAAAGGCTGTATTAAACCCAAGAGAGATTGAGGTAAGCGTCCTCGGAAATGAAAACCCGATTGCATCCCTTCCTGGAGAAATTATCCCACACAGAGAGTTCTATGATTACATAGCAAAGTATATCGAAGATGGAACAGCGCTCATTGCTCCAGCAAACATTGAAGAAGGATTAGTAGAGAAGTTTCAGGAATATGCCATTAGAGCTTTTAAAGCGTTAGACTGCGAAGGGATGGGAAGGGTGGATTTCTTGATGGAAAAGACAACAGACGAGATATTTGTAAGTGAGATAAACACAATCCCCGGTTTTACGCAGATAAGTATGTATCCAAAACTCTGGGAAGTAAGCGGAATAAAATATCCAGAACTTGTAACACGGCTAATAGACTTAGCACTTGATAGACATGAGATGAAAAAGAAATTGAGGACTGATATAAAGTAATGAGTTTAAAACCAATGTTATTAACTCACGTTACGCATGTTATGTATTCGTAACCTTCACTTGTCATCCTTGAGTATGTGAGTGTGTGTAACAAGTGTGTGACATGAGTTATCAATCCTCACTTACTTCCAGATCAGCCCTTTCTCCTCGGAAAATAACCAGGAATACGACGCCAATTATAATCCCTGCTCCACCTATAAGCTTTATAACGGAGGGTAGGTCCTGAAAAATGAAATAAGAAAAAAGAACAACAAAAAGGGATTCAAGAGGCATCACAGCAGTTGAGTGGGAAACGTCGAGAAGCTTGATTGACTGGAACTGACTTGCTTTTGCAATATAGGCACCTGTGAGTCCACCAAAAGCCATAAATACTAAATCCCTTAACCCCGGCGCCTGAAACCTTTCTGTAATTATTAGATATACGAAAACTACGATTGCTACTCCTAGGGCTCTTAAATTGGCTACAGTGAGCATATTTAAATCCTGTGCAAACTTTTTTACAAGAAAAGATAATAGAGAATAGAAAAAAGCTGAAAGTAGAGCCATGAACGTACCAAGAATCAGGTAGCCCTCTTCTTGATAGGCTACAATGACACCACCCGCAATAGTAAGCATTATCCCTATTGTTTCTCCTTTATTTAATCTTTCACCCAGGAACATAATCCCTAGTAACAAAGAGAAAAGGGTCTGGGATTTCATGAGAAATGACGTAAGCGGAGGCCCTATTGTTCTTAGAGAAAAAATCCAGAGCGCTGCTCCAATGGCAGTAACTATAGAGCTCAAGACAAATATAGTTACGTAATTTCTCAAATATCGAAGCTCTGTTCTCTGTGAAGGGATGAGCATTACGGCGAATATCGAAAAGAAAAACGCCCCAAAAAACCAAAAAAATATAACTGTCTCTGGATTTAAATCCTTATTTACAGCTTTTCCAAATACATAAGACAAAGCTGTAAAAAAAGCAGTCCCTACTAAAAAAATATAGCCCCTTAGTGGATATTTCATTGTTTTTATCTTGATTTTTATCTTCAGTTTAGTAAGTCACTCATTTTTTATTTGCCGTTTGTAACTATTTAGCCACAAATGAACAGGCTCCAATGACCATATACAAAACAAACTAAAAATCTCAAGCACTAAATATCAAACAAATCTTAATTTCCAAGTATCAAATTCCAAACAAATTCTAAATCAAGAATAAATACAAGATTCATTCTAGCCTCGTTTCATTTTGATTTGTTTGGGATTTGGAATTTGTGATTTCATTCGTGTCAATTCGTGGCTAAATTATTAGTATCCTTTCTTCGCCACCACCAAGCTAGTGCAGATCCGGAGATGTTATGCCATACGCTAAACATCGCAGATGGAAGTGCAGCAAGTGCCCCAAAGTGGGTTCTTGCAAGCGCTACACCAAGCCCAGAGTTTTGCATTCCAACCTCAATTGATACAGCACGAGCCTTTGAGATATCCATCCTAAACAACCTTGCAATATAAAAACCAAGAAAAAGCCCTATTGTGTTATGAAGTACAACAGCTATTCCTGTTTTTAGACCAATTCCTCGAAGAGATTCTGCATTTGCTGCTACTATTACTCCAACAATAAATATAATTGTAAGTGAAGAAACCAGAGGAAGGACTTGAGCCGCATTATCAACCTTTTCCTTGAATAAACCTCTTATTCCAAGACCGAGTACTACAGGAAGTAGAATAATCTCAACCGTAGAAATAAATAACTTTAAAACGGGGACAGAAATCCATTGTCCTGCAAAGAGATACGTAAAAAGTGGAGTGAATATCGGAGAAAAAATAGTAGAAACCGAGGTCATAGTGACAGAGAGAGCGACATCTCCTCTTGCAAGATAAGTAATGACATTTGAAGCAGTTCCACCAGGACACGAACCTACAAGGACAACCCCTGCAGCAAGAAGGGGTGTAAGCCCTAGTATCTTCGCGAGCGCGAACCCCGTAAATGGCATCACTCCATACTGCGCACAAAAACCTACCAACACATCCTGTGGTCTTTGAAATATTCTCTTGAAATCCTCACGACGGAGTGTAATTCCCATTCCGAACATTATTACTCCTAACGCAGGAGTAATTAGATAGGCAAGCTTTGCAAACTGTTTTGGATAAAAATAGGTAATTATGGAAAAAGCGATTATCCAGAAGGTGAAAAAATTTGTAAAGACGGTATTTAAAAACCTAAGAGTGCTCAAGGTGACGTTGGATGCAAAAGTTTTTCAAATAACGTAAAAATTTACACAGGACTTACTTTTCCTTATCAGATGACTTCTAATTAATCTCATTGATTTTCTAAAAACCCTTTAATAGCATCTCGGGTTCTAATGCGGTATAAACTTGAAGGAATGGTATAAAATATCCTAATCAACTATACTTAGCAAATGAAATTTGGCGCTCACGTCTCTATTGCAGGAGGGATTGCTAATGCCCCATCTCGTGCTTATAAACTAGGCTGCGAGTGTTTTCAGATTTTTTCAAGGTCCCCTCAGGGTGGTAAATCACCCAGACCAGATAAAATTACAGTTGAGGATTTTCTAAAGGAATGTTCCAAATATAACTTCACACATTATTACATTCACACACCCTATTACATAAACCTTGCTTCACAAAATGAAGGAATAAGGGATTCCTCAGTCTCAATCATAAAGGAAGAGATACAAAGAGGTAGCCTTATCGGAGCAAAATACGTTGTAACTCATCTAGGAAGTGCAAAGGAACTAGGAGAATCAGAAGGGCTAAAAAAGGTTATTGATGGCCTCAAGGAAATCTCGGACTCTGATTCACATTCAACGAAGCTCTTGATAGAAAACTCTGCAGGACAGGGAGCCACTCTAGGTGATAAACTTGAAAAGCTTGCTGAGATTCTTGAGATGGTTGACCACCCTGACCTCGGAATATGTCTTGACACAGCACATCTCTTAGCTTCTGGTTACGATGTTAGGACAGAGGAGGCGGTAATAAAAATCCTAGATGAATTTACTCATATTGTAGGGTTAGATAGATTAAAACTCATACATGGAAACGACTCAAAGGTTGGGCTTGGCGAAAAGAAGGATAGACATGAACACATAGGCAAGGGGAAGATTGGAATCGAGGGTTTCAGGACAATAGTTAACGAACCACGTCTCAAAGATATTGACATAATAATCGAGACCCCGTTAGATAAGGTAGGAGATGATATTAAGAATTTAAAAAGATTGAAAGGCTTAAAGAAAAAGAAATAATATTTCATAGATTAATTTTCAAACAAGGAGGTAAGATCGTGTGAAACGCTTAGCTATTCTTGCTTTGATGATAGCCATCATTTCACTTGCTATGAGCTACACAAGTTCTAACCAGATCAAGGAACTACAAAGTGAGCAAAAGCAAATTTCCGACGATTTGTTAAAACTTAAGCAAGAGATCGCAAAGACATGGCAAAGTGCTGAGCAATCCGGGAGTGCTAAGCCTGTGTGGCCCAAGTACTATGATGCAACAGGTGTATTAAAATCCATGTCAGAAAATCGCATTGTTGTAGATGAAGATGAAATACCGGGTTTTATGAAAGCAATGATAATGAGCTACGAGGTTGAAAAGCCAGAACAACTAAAGGGTCTTAAAGAAGGAGATAAGGTTAAATTTAAACTCAAAGAAACAGAAAACGACCTAACCGTTTTAGAGATTCAGAAGCAATAATCCTTTATTATGAGTTATACCGATTACAATAGGAAAGTGTTTATGCATGATTATGTTAGGAAAACAAACCATATGAGCAGCTTCTGGCTGCGATTTAGTCGCACCAGGCCTGTCCTGAGCCTGACGAAGGGATGGTGATCCTACGTGGGTTTTTTATTAATGTAGGAGCAGCATCTTGCTGCGAATCGGCTTGGCAAAAGAAAGATTTCTCCTGGAGCCTGCACTGAGTGAATCGAAGTGGTCGAAATGACACATTCTCCTGTCATCTCGAACGAATGTGAGAGATCTTACATATTCTCTTTT